>ENA-UAMT01000910-UAMT01000910.1-human-gut-metagenome-genome-assembly--contig:-NODE-910-length-11772-cov-22.601946_pt1 | contig 11772 bp, 9 predicted proteins | sample MGYA00243286_ERZ654505 | MGnify/ENA primary metagenome ERZ654505 (study PRJEB26926, sample SAMN06164656) | human gut metagenome | biome: ENVO:00009003; feature: ENVO:2100002; material: ENVO:00002003...
AGGTACTATATTATCCATAGATTGACTATTTATATCATTTACGGTGTATCGACGATATGTATCAGGTAAAGGAATAGAATCATCATCAAGTAACACACAATGTTTAATGTTGGGGGTATATGAACTATTAATATTGTCTACATGTATTCCTTGAGTTACAAGAACTTCTGCTCCACAGTCATTTATCATATACTGTATTCTATCCGAAGGATAAGAAGGGTCAATTGGCACATACGCCCCACCTGCTAAAAGAATTCCAAGTTGTACTATAGGCAAATCAAGCGTTCTGTTCAGTAATAAAGCAACCTTAGAATTTCGTACCACTCCAAGAGAACGTAAGAAATGCGCCATCTGATTAGCTTTTTTCCAAAACTCTGTATAAGTTAAAGAAACTCCTTGATAAGAGATCGCCTCTCTATTAGGATACAAATCTACAGTATTACTGATCTGTTCATATATTGTTTTAAGAGGATAAGCATGTTCTGTTTTATTTGTTTGCTCCAATAATTTTATATAGAAGAGAGGGAGTATATTTGAACATGAACGCTCTTCGTATCCCTTAGTGTTTGTATCATCTACCAATTGGTTAAGCATAGACGTGAATTGTTCAGAAAGTAGTTGTATGTATTCCGCATCAAATAGCTCACGAACATAATTCCAATCAAAACACCATTTATTTTCCCATGTATACATAACAAGGTCTATATAAGTACCAGGTGCACCTGTCTGTACTTTAGGCGCACCAATTGTCAAATATCTAGATGAATGACTGATACCTTTGGGAAGCATATTGATAGAATTACTAAAAATAATTGCACTCAAAGAGCTTTGTTTTAAGCCTTCCTGTTCTGCGATTTTTCTGGACAATTCTATTGAAGATATTGGATACTCAAGCATGGTTCGTACAAATTGTTCTATCTTACGTGCAATAGAAACAATCGGTTCTTGTGGAGATGTTTGGATACGGACAGGGAAAATATCAAGAAAACTACCTATTATATTTTTTGCATTAGGTAAATGCTGTTCCCTGTTAAATACAGGCATGTTGATAATGAGATCATTTTGTCCAGACCACAAATTCATCAGTTTAAAATAGCATGCCATAAGTAAGGAATTAAGGCATATACCAGAAGTATGAGAACTGATTTCAAGAACTTTATTCATCAATAAAGAATCCAATTCCGTATGTAAGGTATTAAAATGGACTTTATTTATTAAAGATGGCTGACATTTCGTGGGAATAGATATTTTCTCTGGTAAATCTTTAAACACCTTTAGGGCAAAATCCATTGCATTCTGATATCGCTTTGTTTGCCTTCTGAATCTCTCCACAAAAACATAGTCAGAAAAAGTTAGACCTTTTTCTTGTTCAACAGTTATTTCTTTACCAGCGATAAACTGATCATAAGTTGATGTTAATTCTTGAAGGAATTGAAAAAAGCTGAAACCATCAATTATCTGGTGATCAATATGTATAATTAATTCATGTTCATCTTCCCCTGTTTTATAAATATTACAATAGAATAAAGGATACTCTTTAAGGTCAAATCTGTGATCATGATCTTTTTCGTCCTTTTGTAAAAAGAATGTTTCCTGTTGTTCTTTGTTCATTGAAGTTATATCTTCATAAGAACTTTTAAATGTCGGATATTCAGGAAGAGTTATCATCTCAGGTTTATCCGACTCTTCGGAAAGAATAGAATGTAACAATGGATGACAGTTAATAATGTGATTTAACGTCTTGTCCCAACATGCTGGATCAAAAAAACCTTTCAATTGTGTCCGACAAATGATATAACAACTTAATCCTGTCGGTTCATTACGGATAAAACTTTTACTGTGATAGAATAATGTTTCTTGGAAATCCATTAACGGAAAAGAATACCCCTCTGGAGTTACATAGCGTTCCTTAATGGTTTGTGCTATATCTCGTATACAAGTTTTATCTTTTATATCATCTAATGTTATTTTATCAAAAACTTCAGTTAAGCGCTTCATCATTTGATATACAGCGGCAAAAGAAGTCACTTTAGTTATAATATTTTCTGTATATTGTATTTCTAAAGAGGGAATTCCTATTTCTTCGCTGATAAACTCTCGAACTAACAGTTCATATTCATTTAAAGGAGATTGAAGTTCTTTTAATAAATATTGTTCAAGATAATGTTTTTGAGAGACTAAGGTCGGATATTTATAGAAGAAACTATTTTCTAATTTAATATTTAACAGTTCTTCAAGTTTAGAAACAGCCATCATACTGCGTATTGAGTCTCCTCCTAAAGAAAAGAAGTTATCTTCTATATGAATGAGGTTTGTTTTTAAAACTTCTGACCATATTTTTTTGAGAACCAATAAATAATCCATATTATGAGATTCTTTGTTTAGTTTTACAATTGATTTATTATACTGTCCTTGCTCAAAATACTTTGCCATAGATCGACGTTTTATTTTAGAGCTAGAAGTTCTGAGTATTTCTCCTTTTTTTATCTTTATAGAGTATTCTGGAGCAAATCCAACTTTGTCTGCTAGAAATGCGTTACATTCATTTATTAATTGTCTTATTTGTTCTTCCGACATTTTTCTTGATAATACAAAGAAATGAAGTACAATTTCACGATTTTCTGTAGAAGAATAAAAAGATGTAAATACAGTTTTTTCAATTGAAAGACCAAATTTCTCTAAGACACAATTTTCTAAATCAAAAGGATGAAAGTTTTGTCCATTTACTATAATTGTTTCCTTTTTTCGACCTACTATATAAAGAATATTGTTATAATCAAAAAAGCCCAAATCTCCTGTACTTAACCAACCGTCTTTTAATACTTCATCTGTTGATTGTATGTCATTATAATAACCAGACATGACACAAGCGCCTTTTACTTGAATCTCTCCTAAATTTAAATTATTTTGAGGAATACCGTCTTTAACAATGCGTACTTGTAAGCCTGGTAATATTCTACCTGCACTAACAAATTCACAAAAATCTTGTTGTTTATCGACTAATTTGATAATCCCTTCATAGAACGCCTCTCTATTTATTCTTATATTTTTATTTCCATAACCCGGTAAACAGGAAGAAACAATCAATGTTGTTTCAGCCATTCCATATGAAGGGCGGAATGCATTTCGATTAAACCCAAGTTGAAAAAGGGGGGATAATCGGACGTATAAATTAGATGGAACCATTTCTGCTCCAATTGAAAGAGTCTTCACTTGAGATAAATCCAATTCTTTTATGTCATTAGATTGTTCTAACTTTTGAATTAACAAATCCAATCCTGAAGGTGTCGTACCGCCACAAATACTTACTTGATATTCGGAAATTTTCTTTAGAAAAATCAAAGGATCTCTTAAAAAGGAAAAAGGCTCTATTTTTATTTCTGTAATTTGGTTATACAAACAAACCAAATGATTTCCAAATAGACCATAATCATGAAAATATGGCATCCAGTGAATCAAAGTATCTTCAGTTGTAATTTCATCCGCAAGAGTTTTTATTTTCAAATTAGTTAAAATATTGTTAAAACTAAGCATGACTCCTTTGGGTGCCCCTGTACTTCCTGATGAAAACTGAATAACACATAAATCTTTACTATCTCTTTTAGGTATGTGTAAAGAATAATCTTGCAACAAATCCAATTGTTTCATAATATCTTCAACACACACAGCTTTATGAAATGAAGATTTATAATATTCAAATAGATTAATATCATTTGTTATAAGTGTAACTACACCTAATATATCAATTGCATTCTTTAGGCGTTCAAAAGCAATAGAGTTCTTATTACTGAATTGTACAGAAGGCATTAAAACGGGTATACAACCTGCCATAACACATCCCCAAAATAATAATATAAAATTTTCGGATTTTTCAACAGAGATTATTATCTTACTGACAGGCTTTACTTGATAGTAAGATTTTAAAATAAAAGCTATTTTTCTAGATTTTTCTCGTAACTCTGAATAAGTTAGAAAAAGATCACATTGACTATTATTTACAATAACAATTCCTTTTGTCGGCACTTTATGTGCTGCTTCTTCCAACAATTCATATAGGTTTTCCATCTTGCTTTATTTTTTGCCCGCAAAGTTCGTTTGTTTAGCTAAATCCATCAATACCAATTATTAGGTATTTTTAATAAATTGTTGTATGCATATAATATTACTTAAATTATATATTTCTATTTATTGTGTGTAGCTATCGTATTAGTAGTCAGTTGATATTAATTTATATTAGATTGTTATACATAATCATTTATGATAAGGAAATATTACCTACAAAGGGGTATTATATGTATTTTTACCTTCCTATTTTTTGTAAAATGATAAGTTCTTTATATCTCATAAATAACTATTGCTTCTTTATTAAGACCTAGAAATCATCACATTTAATATATTACTGATACGCAATGCTCTAAAAATATTTAGTTATTTACTATAACAGTCAATGTATATTTCAGGTATACCTGATAATCTTCCATTATCATCTGGTCTATTACTGCCAACGGAACGTCCTTGTTATCCCGGAATCATTTGAAGCTGCCGAGTGCGGTATGGTAGTTCTTGGCCGTACCGATGTGATTTAATTGGCAGAGTCGCTCGATGAGATTCTCCATGAATATAAAAAGGGTATTTTCTTTTTCGGTGCACCGGAACTCCATAATTATATCTTCAGATGAATAACCTCGTCGTAGCAGATCGAATCTTTCAATAATCCTGTTCAGCTTTTCCAAATTCTCCTCCAGTTTTCGGATTATTGTCTGAATAACGGTTATCCGTTCGCCAGCCGGTGCCGAAACAGGTCTTGACTGTTTATCATCCCATTCATGAGAGAACACCTTATAACCGGTTGTGATTTGCCTGACGACACGGCGGTGAGTTACAAAATAAACGATAGTGCCCGGACGGCCTTCGACTGTTGACGGGCGGAATTTCACCTTTACTGTTGTCATACTTATATTTATTTAATTGGTAATGTTTCATTCTCGTCTTAACTTGCGGCATATAAAAATGGTCAACGTGACACAGACAACGAGAAAAGCAGCGGTACAGCCGAGTACTTCCCACAGCAATATGCTATGTATAAGACGAGCGTTCGCGGCGCAGGTACAAACGAAAGCCGCCGCGAGGGAGATGATTGCCTCTACCATACACCAGAAAGCGGTTGCGGAGATAAGCACACGGTCATTCGCCGAGAGGCGTCCGGCTAGCCTTGCGCATTCCCGTTCCATCCTGTCGGCCATCTTCCGGCAGATTTTCTCTCCCTCCTGTTCAAGCGTCTTTCTCGCTTCCTCGCCGAGTGTGACCGTGCTTGCCCCACGCAGGGAAGAAACAGCCCCGTCCATTTTGGGCAGGGCTTCCGAAAGTCTGTTTTCGAGCTTTTCCACGTTGGCACTAAGAATGCGGACAGCTTCATAATTGTTTTTCAGCGCATCGATTATGCGGTCTTGCTCCTGCATTTTTTCGGCAGTCGGAAGTGCCCCGTCTATTTCCGAGAAATCGAATTTTTTATTCATAGGCTGTTATCTTTTTCGTCCTGTCTTCGGTTTCTTTCCGATTACCCTTGCCGCTTCACGGGCGCACCGGCGTGCCCATTCCCGTTCGTCCTCGTCCTCGCGTCTTCCCCAAGGCAGGTCGTTGGAACTGCCGCCACCACCTCCCGAAGGAACCGCCGGAGTATCGAGCATCCCGACGAAAAGTGCCGCAGCCATGTCCGTGAGGTCACGGCTGTTGGCTGTCTCCCGGTAGTCGAACTCGTCATTGAATACGTCCAACGCTTCATCGGGAATGAAGAACCGGCGGCTTTCCCCGTCGATGTCGATATGGTACGGGCTGGTACCGGGACGATAGCCGGTGTATTGCGGAACCGGTGTCGTTCCTTGTGCGTGAACCGGAATCGTCCGGGGTGTAGTCGGTATAGATTTCCCTGCGGCGGGCTGTGTCGAAACAGTCCTTGTCTTGGGAGCCGCGTGCAGCTTTTTCCACGTGCTTTCAAGTTTGGTCGCCATGAGGTTGCGCCCCCTGCCGAGTTCGGAAGCCTTGTATCTGGCGTTGCCTTTCTTCAGCACGTAACCGCGCAATATCTTCTTGTTGTCGCGCAGCTCCCAAAACTCATATCCCTTGCTCCGGAGTCTGGCCACGTACTCGTCCCATGACCAGCTTTCCATGGATTGCAGGGTTTCCATGCAGTCCCGGTTCACCTGCCCGATGTTCGTCTCACGTACTTCGGCGGCAGTCGTCCAGCCCCGTTTCAGGGCCACACGCTCGGCTGCCCGCTGTGCCCGCAGGTGTATGTCATGGTCGTTGTTGATATTCCCCCGTTCGTCGATACGGCAGAACGCACCGTGAAGGTGGGGAATGCCGCTCTTGGATTCCAGATGCAGCCACACCGTGCCCTTGCTGCCTTTGAGGGCGGTTTTCGGGGAATAGGTCTTGCCGTTCTTGTCAAGCAGTTCGATGTTGTCGAACTCATCCGTGAAGTCGTCCCACAACCTTTGCCAGTCGTCGATGGTAAAGTCTTTGGTGTGTTCCGGCGCAGGGCTGACCTCGATGCGGATGACGGAATTTTTGACCCGTTTGGACTTCTCCAGCGTCAGCCGCATAGAATCCCATATACCCGTGGCATCCAGACCGGGCGGCAGCAGATTGTCCCCCACGTGGAAGATGCGTTCGGGATGTTTCTTGTTCCTCGATTCTCCCGTGATGTACCTGATGTCATTTATCCCGTGGGAGATGGATTTCGCTTTCCCTATCATGGCTCGTCCTCCCTGTCTTCACCGTTCCTTGTCCCGTCGGGCAGGCGGTTGGAAAACCGTACCTTGTCGAGCACGTCCGTGACACGCTCGGCCAGCCTGCCGAGTTCCTTGAGCCATTCGAGCATGAAAGGGTAACTGTTAAACATCTGTCTGCGCTTTTCGGGGTTCATGCCACGGAGCGCGGACGTGTAGTTCACGAGGTCGCTGCGGCATCCTATAAGGGTCTCCATGACCGCCTCCTGCCTTGCCGTCAGCCTCGCTTTCGGCCTGTAGTTGAAAGCTCTTGCCAGCACGTAGCTGCTGACGGTCATGCCGCACTCGGCGGCAAGGCGGCGGATGTACTGTTTCTGTTCCACGGTGACTTTGGCTCCGATGTATTCGGTGCGGCTGCCGCCGGACGGAAATGATGTGTCTTGCTTATTGTCTTCTGTCATAACTGTTGTTTTATAAGGGTTAAGCGGTGCGAGCCTGCGAGCGCCGCCACCGGCGAACTGCCAGTGAGCCGCGAGAGCGCCAAGGGATGACTGACCGAAGGGAGGTGATACCTTGGCATATCTCGAAACTGAAAGACGTTTTCACCTCTCCTGCGGCGTGCCTCCGCTGCCGGATAAAATGCCATTCAAAGGCCGTTCAGATGCCGTTCGAATACCATTCAGGGCGGGATTGCAAAGGTTTACGACGTGGAAGTTCTGAAAGTCCGTCCATTCCTCGACACAGGTCATGGAAGCGACGGAAGCGGTTTTGGAAGCGTCCACCGCTATCATGCCCAGCTTTTCCATCGTTGCAAGGAGATTGCGGATTCTTTTTCTCCCTATGTTCCATTCCTCCGCGAGTCTGGTTTCCGAGAACTGGAACTGTCCGGGCTGCAATTCCTGCGGCCTGCGGAATGAATCGCCCCTGCCGGGGGACAGTCGCATCCGTGAGAGCAGGTCATAAAAAAGAGTATGGTTGCCGATTGTATTGCCGTCGTCATCTTTCGTTGTCCCTCCGAGCCATTCGATTGCCTCTGCGGTAAAGTGGATGCGGACTGTACGGAAGCCCTGCGGCTTTTTGAAAAGGGATGTTTCCTTGTTCCTCTTGTTTTCTTGCATAATTCAATAAAAAATAAGGGAATGGAGTATCGGAAAACCTACAACAGTTTCAATGAGATAGTGCGTGCGGGAGTTTCCTTGTCCGTCCGATACCCCGTTCCGGTTTTGACATCAGTTCCGGTTCACGTTGGCGGCGGGTTGGGATTGCAGGTGTCCCCGTGCGTCCTCCACCGCCTTGAAGTCGGAAGAGATTTTCATCAGCACGATGCTGACGCGGCAGAGCTGGCCGATGTCAACGAAATCCTTGACGGCTTCCAACAGTTTTTGCGCACGTTCCTGACGGTGTTTCATCACGGCCTCGTTACTTGTTCCGTTTTCTTTGGCAAGCCCGTGATTGAGAAAGCGGTTGACAGCCAACATGTCCGTCGCCTCAATCGTTGCGGTATCGCCGTTGCCCGTCCCGTAACCGACCATTACCCGTATGGAATCGGCCTCGTAGGGGGAACAGCCGCGAAGAAAGTTCAGAATGGTCTGTACCTTCGCGCTGATTACGGGTCTGCTCTCTTTCTTTCTCTGTTCCTTGTTCGGGGATTCCTGAACCGTGGCATTCCTGATACCCGGTTCCATGTTCTTTGAATTGTCCATAACTGCATTGTTCTAAAAAAGGTTGATGAATCATTTGTTTTTCTCATGTGTTACCAGATAGTGGGATGCCTCGCTGTCGATCTCGACCTGCGATTTCACCCGTACCCGTTTCAGCCATGCGTCGAGGTCTTCCTTGGCGAAGAAGCACAGCTTGCCGCCCGGCTTGTAGTAAGGGATTGCGCGGCGCATCATCATCTTGTAGAGATAGCTTGGCTTCAGTCCGAGGTAACGGGCTGCTTCCGTGGTGGTCATCAAATTACGTTCACTTTCCATATACGTTCATTTTTATTGTTACTTGTACTTTCGTAGAATCGGAATCTGCTGTTTTTTCAGACTTTTCCTTTCTTCTGTTTCCGATGCAAAGTTAAGTTTGCTCCAAGGTGGGCCAATGGGGGACGAATGGGGAAAGTGCATGAAAAGAAAATGCGCCATACCGTTGTGTATGAACGGTATAGCGTATAGCTATAATGGGAAGATACCGGGCTGAATGGGGAAACGACGGGCGGTTATGGGGTACCTTTCAGCCGTCTTGCGTTTTCAACGGCCTTGTCGATGGATTTGCGGAAATCTTGATTCTCTTTGGTGGCAGCATTGTTGCAAACATCGCTGCGGTGCTTGTCGTAGTAGGATTTGGATATGCCGCAGCGTTTCAGGAACTCTTCCGACCAGAGTTTCCCGCGCTCTCGCGGCCTGATGGTACGGGCGATGGAAAACACCATGTAACAGATGCGAAGGTTCTCTTTCGGGCGCACGATGACCTCCCGTTCGGTGGGTTTCAGGTTCAGGAAGTTCACGAAGTCGCTGCCCGACAGATACTCGAACTGGTAGTCGTTGCACACCTCGTAAATGAACAGGCACAGGGCGAGGTCAACGGTATCCATCCATGCGGTGGTCTCTTGCAGCAGGCCTGCACGGTTCATGGGTTGCCCTCCTTCACGCGTCTGATGTCGGAGATGATGCTTCCGGCGATTCCTTGCAGACGCTCCACCAGCACGTCGAGGAATACCGGTTTGAAGCACCAGACACAGAAATTCCGGTCACGCTCCTGCTGCCATTCCTTATATGATAGGTTTGCGTGTGCATGAGCTTGGTCATATTTTGCCTTTGCTACTCCGCACTCCGTGTCGAGCGACCTGTATTCTTCCGAATCCAGAGGCAGGAAATCCAACCGGTTACTCATTGCCGAATACTCGCGCCAAAGTTCTGTGGCGGCTGTTTTCGCTTCCTCGTACCGGTGTTCAAAGGGGCTTAGATATTCCTCGAAAAGGGCTTCAAAGTTCACTGTCTGCAACGGTGTCCTGTCGAGTGAAAGGTATTTGTTCGTTTCCGAAAGAAGGGAAGAAGAAAAGTCCAGAAGTTGTCCGGGGTTCTCCTTTACCAGACAGGCTGCCTCCTTGACAAGAAGGTTCGTGTCGTTGAAATCCTGATAGAACAGGGACGGCGGCAAGGCCTGTTCAAAAGACAAGACGCCTTGTCCGTAAGTTGCAAGAAGCGTGTTCACTTCGTGCAACCGTTGTGTTATTTGCCGTATCATCATAATCGTCAGGAATTGAAAAGGTCGTCCATCGTCACCTCGCTGTGGACGATGCTTCTGTTCTTGCCATTGGCCACACCATACGTCGTGATAAAGGTATGAACCAGTGTCTTGTTGGTCTTGGTAAGTTCCCTGAACAAACCGGAACGGTCACGCAACCGGCGTTCGTATTCGGGCTTGATACGGTATGTGTCCATGCAGAATTTCATCTCGCACAGGTGTATGATCCGGTCAGCCCGCTCTATTATCATGTCTATTTGTCCGCCGGGCATTCCTTCCTCCTTATTGGGCTTGACCTGCCATGTGGACAAGGATGTAGCCATGCCCCTTATTCCCAAAGCCGACTTGATCTGTTTATGATGTCTCATGCAGACAAGCTCGAAACTGCTACCCATCCAGTCGAATACATTTCCGGAATCAAGATGATTGCTCCACCATTCATCATCGTGTGAGAGGTTGTCGGCAAGGAACTTGAAATAGAACAGCGAAAAGAAATCCGTAAGCCTGTAAACGGCTCCGCGACGTTTGTTGCCGTACTGAAGCCATTTCTCTATCATATCGGACCTTTCAAGGTTTTTTATCGCCTTGGTTATGTTGCTGCTCTTCGATGATAGTGACTGGAATATGTCCTTGCTTGTCATTCCCGATTCGTGTTCGCTGAGTAGTTGTACGATTGACGTGTACAGGTCGGCATTGTCGAAAAGGGCGTTGTATAGCTCCTCGAACTCCAGTTTCAAAAGTGCGCCTTCATTGAAAAACAGCCGGTCTATATTCTGGGAAAGGCTCAACGCGGGGTCAAGAAGGCTGTAATAAAACGGAACACCGCCAAGCACCATGTATGTCTGGGTAAGCTGGTAACGATCCCATTCGATGCCTCTGGTAGCGAGATACCGCTCCGTCTCATTCAGGGTGAACGGGGACAGATGCAGGTTACACGTCACTCTGGCATGGAGGCCTCCCTTGTTGGCGACAATCTTGTCTTTCATCCATGAGGTCGCGGACCCCGTGGCGATAAGCATGATGTTCCGCTGTGACATGGCCCAGCCGTTCCAGAAGTTTTCAAGGGCCGACACGAATATGGATTTTCCCGAATCCATCCAAGGCATTTCATCTATGAACACAATCCGTTTACGGTCAGCGGGCAGGGACGACAGGTATTCTTCAAGGGCATAAAAGGCTTCATCCCAGTTGCTTAAATGGGAGAACTTTTTTCCCGAATAACTGTTGAGCACATTCAGGAAGTTGTTCAACTGTCTGCGGGTGGTCATTCCATGCGCACCGACATATTTGAAATCAAACTCCCGGTCGAAAAATTCTTCAATCAGGAATGTCTTTCCGATACGCCGCCTGCCGTAGACTATGACCAGCTCCGATCTGTCCGAGTTCAGGCATCTTTCCAGTTCCGCGTGTTCTTTGTCGCGGCCAATAAGTTTATCCATACTTTCATGTTTTGATGCAAAATTACGCATTTGGAATTGCCCAAGCAAATTTTAGAACCACTTATTTGATATTATCTATGAAATATTACGCTGTAAATTCAGATATAAGGTTTTGTGAGGTTTATGAACTGCGTCCATAAATCTGAAATTATCTATCTAAATCAAGAAGATAAGTTCAGGTTTATGTATCTGATAAACAGATATGCCGAGTTTTGACCTCTTCGGATTGAAATCTGGCCGGAAAGGTCAAAATTCGGCAATTATTCAAATAAGGCTGAAAACGGTGGTAATGGAGTACAACGCAGGATGTCAGCCAAATACGTTATCAACCAGATTCACCGCTTCAACTTTCTTGCTGTCAACGATTT
>ENA-UAMT01000921-UAMT01000921.1-human-gut-metagenome-genome-assembly--contig:-NODE-921-length-11696-cov-4.824414_pt1 | contig 11696 bp, 10 predicted proteins | sample MGYA00243286_ERZ654505 | MGnify/ENA primary metagenome ERZ654505 (study PRJEB26926, sample SAMN06164656) | human gut metagenome | biome: ENVO:00009003; feature: ENVO:2100002; material: ENVO:00002003...
CCAGCTGATTTCGATCGCACGCGCCGCTGTTGCCGATCCGCCGGCGATGATCCTGGACGAGGCCACATCGAGCATCGACACCCGCACCGAGGCTATCGTGCAGGCCGGCATGGACAAGCTCATGGAAGGCCGCACGACGTTTGTCATCGCGCACCGCCTGTCCACCGTGCGCAACTCCGACGCGATCATCTGCCTGGACCACGGCCGCATTATCGAGCGCGGCAACCACGACGAGCTGATCGCCAAGCGCGGGTATTACTACCAGCTCTATACCGGAGCGTTTGAGCTGGAGTAGATCTGGCAACTCGGAACTACGCCGCAACGCATAAGCCCCCGCAGTTCATATGAGCTGTGGGGGCTTTTTTCATGCCGGCCGGAAACCGTATCCCACTTTTCGGACCCAGAATGGGATGCCGTTTCCCGCTGGGTCCCCTCCGGGAAACGGCATCCCATTTCAAGGGCATAAACCGGGATGTGGTTTCCCCTAACGGCACCTTTGGGAAGCCGCATCCCACTCTAGACGCACAAAACGGGATGAGCTTTCCCATGGTGATCCAAGACCAGAAGCATGTCCGATAGCGCGGCCAGGTCAAGAACAACAAGGCAAGCGTCACGCCAATTTGGACGAGCGTCTGCTGCAGTTTGAGGCTGCTGGCCCATATGGTAGAGTTAACCACCCATGAATTTCAGCACACTGCGTGCTACCTGTTCTTTTGTCATTTAGGGGAGTGAACTTGTGAATACTTCTGTCGCCAAGAAGGCCGGCCAGGCGGTGCGCCTGCTCATGATGGTGCTCACGGCAGTTCTCATCTTCTTCTTCATCAATGTTATGCTGCTCGTCTCCGATATCCAGGGCACGGCGCGTGTGGTCAACTACGCCGGTCTGGTGCGCGGTACCACGCAGCGAATCGTTAAGCTCGAGGATGCGGGCCAGCCTCAAGATGACCTGCTCAAAGCCGTGGATTCATACATCAACGGTTTGCGTTACGGAAGTGACGACCTCAACCTCGTCCGTCTCGACGACGATGAGTATCAGGCAAAAATGACCGAGCTTGCAAATTATTTTGATGAGCTTTGCACCGAGATCATCCGCGTGCGCGAAGTCGGCTATGAGAACACCGACATCATCTCCATGAGCGAGGAGTTCTTTGGCATTTGCGACGATGCTACGCGACTCGCAGAGGACTACTCTCAGGAGAAGGCGTCGGCGCTCAACTATCTCGAGGGCCTGGTGATCATCGACATCATGGGCTTGGTGGCGACCTTTGCGGTCGAACTTGTTCGCGCGGTGCGAACTGCCGCGCTCAATCGTGAACTGCAGAGTAAAGTCTATCTCGACGAAGCCACAGGACTGCCCAACAAGAACAAGTGCGAGGAGGTCTTGGGGCAGGAGCAACCTGTCTCCGCGGAGGCGCCCGTTGCGGTGTGCGTCTTCGACCTTAACAATCTGCATACGGTCAATAACAGCTTCGGCCACGAGAAGGGCGACGAATACATCCGTTCTTTTGCCCAGCAGCTGGGGCGCGTGGCGTCGGAGACCTGCTTTGTGGGCCGCGACGGCGGCGATGAGTTTATCGCGGTGCTGCGAGATACCGATCGAGCTGCCGTGGAGTCCTGTCTCGCTCGGGTTCGCGCGAACGTGAACGAGTATTCCGAGACTCATCCCGACATGCCTATCAGCTATGCGGTGGGCTATGCGCTTTCCAGTGATTTTGATGAACCGCCTACGATGCGCGAGCTCTTTTCCCAGGCCGACAAAAACATGTACATCGACAAGAACCGCGTAAAGACAGCCGAGGCAGCCGGGCCGCAACGCGAGGACCGCTAAACCCGTAGCAAAGGGTAGCTAATTTGGGACGGGACTCTTTTGGCTATTTGAGAAGTTGTGCCATGGCGTTGATGAATTTTTGTACTTGGAGGGTGGGCTCGAGCGGGTAGTGCAGAAAGACTGGCACCTCGCGACCGCATAGGAACGGCACGCCCACAAAGGCCGGGTGCACCCCCGACCACGCCCCGCAGGTGAGCACCGCGTCGCCCTTTTCCTCCGCCTCGTTAAAGAGCGCAAAGTCGAAGCTGTCCACATCGATCACGTCCACGCCGCCGTCTGCCAAAAGATCGATACGCAGGCTGTCCATAGCGTCGTTGCCGTGGCGGAGTACGCGCAGACGCATGCCCTCCAGGTCGGCAACCGTAATGCGATTCTTGCGCGCCAGCGGGCTCGTGCGCGGCACGTCGATATAAAACGGTACGTTAACGATGCGGAGCTTTTGGCAGGCGTCGCCCCAGCGCGGGGCCGAAAAACTCGACTGCACTACATCCACCTCGCGACCAAGGCTGCGCATGACGGATTCGCGTTCGTCGTAGAGGTCGCTCACCGGCACGATCTCGAAGCGCAACGATGGCTCCAGCTCGTGTACGTCCGTCCACATCGACAGCGTTTGGCGCCCCGGGCACATCATCGACACACCCAGACGCACGGCACCGCCATCGCCCGCCGCGCGTCGGGCGCGACGCAGCGCATCCTCGGACTGCCGCATGATCGAGCGCGCGTCGTCCACCAGCAGAGCGCCCGCCGGCGTCACCTTAACACCCGAATGCGAGCGCTCGAACAACGTGATGCCAAACTCGGCCTCGAAGCCCGACACCTGCTTGACGAGCGCCGGGGTCGACACGCGCAATTTTGCCGCCGCACGCGAGAAGCTTCCCAGCTCCGCGGCGGCCGATATGGCCTCGAGTCGTCGATCGTACACGTCAATCTCCCGTTTCCAGACGCATGGCAATGAACTGCCGAAGGGGGTCGTTTTGGCAGGTCACGCGCTCAATTGAGAAAAAACTGCATCGCACAGTGTAAACCTATGGTTAACGCCATTCTAACAAATATGCAATTCACCTGCGCAAATGCAAAGCATACGATAACCAGCGAAAACCACGTGGGTCGGTTAATGGGAGCGACCCACCGGGAGGCACAAGAAGGGAAGTTCCTATGAGCAATTGGCTTAAGCTCGAGGGCGATGTCTGCGCCGTGACCGGCGCACTCGGCGGTATGGGCGTCGAGATCTGCCGCGAGTTCGCCCGCAACGGCGCCAATGTCGTCCTGCTCGACCTGGACGAGGAGAAGGTCAAGGCCGCAGCCGCCGACCTCGCCGCCGAGTTTGGCATCCACGCCGAGGGTTACAAGATGAACGCCACCGACGAGGCCGAGGTTCAGGCCGCCGTCGATGCCACCATCGCCGACTTCGGCCGCGTCGACGTTCTCGTCAACACCGCCGGCATCCTGCGCTTCGCCGCCATGGAAGACCTGCCGCTGAGCGACTGGGAGCAGGTGCTCAACGTCAATCTCACCGGCTACTTCATCACCTCGCAGCGCTTTGGTCGCGAGATGATCAAGGCCGGCCAGGGCCGCTTGGTGCACATCTCGACCGTCGCCAGTCACTCCCCCGAGACGTTCTCGGGCGTGTACAGCTCCACCAAGGCGGGCGTCAACATGATGTCCAAGATGCTCGCCGCCGAGTGGGGCCCCTACGGCGTCCGCTCCAACTGCGTCGAGCCTTGCTTCGTTAAGACCCCGATGTCGGCCAATTTCTACGCCGACCCCGAGGTCGAAAAGAGCCGCAGCCGTCTGATCGCCACGCGCCGCATCGGCGAGGTCAGCGATATCGCCAACGCCGTCATGTTCCTGGCGTCCAAGCGCTCGGACTTTACCACCGGCGATGCCATCAAGGTCGACGGCGGTTTCTCCAACATGATGGGCGACCTCACCGCCAAGCCCGGCGGCCGTCGCGCCTATGCCGACAACTACCTTAAGAACAAGGGTGTCGAGCTCTGGTCCGACGAGTCCGGCGTCGCCAAGCCGACTGACCAGTAAACCAACCTGACAGGGAGGCCCCGCGGACACGCCCGCTCCTCCCCCGTATCGATCAGAAAGAGTCCAATGGCTTCCACCAACTCCAACAAGGGTCGCGCCGTCGTGCTTTCCGCCGCGTGCGTCACCATGTTCTTCATCAGCTCCATCGCGCTGTATTCCGTCGTGAGCAAGAATCTGCTCGCCGTCTACCCCGAGTGGTCGAGCGCCCTTACCTGGGCTTTCCCCGTCTTCCAGACCATCATGGCCGTGACGGGCATCTTCGCCGGCCGCATCTCCGATAAGATCGGCCCGCGCAACGTCGTGATCGCTGCCGCCGTGTGCTACGGCGTTGGCTGGTTCATGTCCGGCACCGTCACCGAGCCGTGGCAGTTCTACCTGTGGTTCTCGCTCGTCGCCGCCGTCGGCAACGGCCTGGGCTACAACCCGGCGCTCACCACCGGCCAAAAGTGGTTTATCGACAAGAAGGGCCTTGCCTCTGGCATCACCCTGGCCGCTTCGACCGCCGGCCCCGCCGTGCTGTCCCCGGTGCTCGCCTCGCTGCTCATCCCGAGCCTGGGCATCTTTGGAGCCCTTAAGGCGCTCGGCGTCATCTTCTTTGTGACGATTGCCGCCTCCGCCCTGTTCCTGAAGGCCCCCGAGGCCGGTTGGCTGCCCGAGGGCTTCGAGGCCCCCAAGGGTGGCGCGCATGCCGGCACCTTCGGTGACCTCACTCCGGGCGAGATGGTCAAGACCCCGCGCTTCTGGGTTCTCATCGTCACCTTCGCCTTTGCCGCCACCGCGGGCACCCTGCTCGTCGGCAAGGTTGCCTCCATCGCCGCCGTCCAGCTCTTCGCCGACCCCACGAGCGCCGCGGCCGTCGCCCTCGGCGGTGTGGTCGTCTCCGTCAACACCTGCGCCAACCTGGTCGGTCGTCTGTCCTTTGGCCAGATCATCGACAAGCTCGGCGCCTATAAGTCGCTGCTCATCAGCCTTGTCGTCACCATCGTCGCGCTCGTCATCATGTCGATGAGCTTTACGCAGAGCATGTTCTTTGTGGCACTCGCCCTGCTCGGCTTTAGCTTTGGCGCCCTGCTCGTCATCTACCCGCCGCTCACCGGTGGCGCCTTTGGCACCAGCAACATCGGCGTCAACTACGGCATCATGTTCCTGGGCTATGCCGCTTCCACCTGGATCAGCCAGCCCATCACCGCCGTGCTGTATCACGCCGAGGCCGGCAGCGCCGCCTACCAGCAGTCTTTCTACGGCGCTATTGTGATCGCCGCCATCGCCGTCGTGCTCACCGTCTACATGATGGTCTCCGACAGCAAGAAGAAGTCCGCTTAGTTTTACCGATGCGACAAAGGGACAGCCCCTCTGTCGCATTCCACCGGTCACCAGTATTAAGGAGTCGAAATGTCTGAGCTCAACCCCGTCCGCATTGCCGTTATCGGCGCCGGCGCCATGGGCCGCAACCACATCCGCTTTGTCACCGAGGAGCCCGAGGCCGAGCTCGTCGCCATCGCCGACGCCTTTGAGGGCGCCCGCGCCACGGCCGAGGCCGCCGGCGTGCCGTTCTTTACCGATCCCGCCCAGATGATGGACGAGGTCAAGCCCGAGGCCGTCATCATCGCCACCCCCAACGACCTGCACCTGGGCGTTGCCCGCGAGGCTGTGAAGCGCAATATCGTGCCGTTGGTCGAAAAGCCGATCTCCAACGACCTCGAGGATGCCCAGGCCTTTGCCGCCGAGGCCGAGACCGCCGGCGTGCCCGTACTCGTGGGTCAGCACCGTCGCCACAATCCCTTCGTCAACAAGGCCAAGGAGATCATCAAGTCCGGCGAGCTGGGCAAGCTCACCGTGTCGAGCTTCCACTACATGATCTATAAGAATGACGAGTACTTCGATGTCGAGTGGCGCCGCAAGAAGGGTGCCGGCCCGATCCTGGTCAACCTGGTGCACGACGTCGACCTGCTCCGCTACCTGCTGGGCGAGCCCGTTGCCGTCCAAGGTATGCAGTCCAGCGCCGCCCGCGGTTTTGAGACCGAGGACTCCGCCGTGGTCAACGTCCGTTTTGCCGATGGCGCGCTTGCGAGCATGACCATCTCCGACGCCACCGCCAGCCCCTGGAACTGGGAGGCCACCGCTCGCGAGGATCCGCAGTACCGCCCCTTCGACGCCGACGCCTACTTTATTGGCGGAACCTTGGGTGCCCTTTCGCTGCCCCGCCTGCACCAGTTCTCCTACGACGGAGCCTCCAACTGGCACAAGCCGCTGCAGATGGAGATTCCGGCCGTCGACCCGGCGCTGCCGCACAAGATGCAGCTCAAGCACTTTGTGAAGGTCGTTCGCCGCGAGGTCGAGCCCGTCGTGACCCCCGCCGACAACGTTAAGACGCTCACGCTGCTTAACGCCATCAAGGAGGCCGCCGAGACCGGCCAGCTCGTCGAGCTGTAATGCCTTAAGAGCGGCCGCGGCAGAAACCCCATGCCGAACCCCTCGGTCCGCCACAAATATGCCCCTCTTCTTTGCCCCGCGAGCAGCCTCCTGCCCGCGGGGCTTTTTGCTACCTTAACGACGATTTTTCTGGGGCGGGGGCTATTTTGCACCTCGGCTTGATTCGTTCGCCACCAAATGGGCCTATCTACTACGTTTAACCGATTACCCTCAACCATGCCGAATTTCGCGAAATTAAAACCGCAGGTAGACGGCTTGCCGATTTTCGGAAAACCGGGGGATGGTCGACCCATACGGTTCAAACGTAGTAGATAGGCCCCTTTCGTGGCGCAACCCCAAAACAGTCTTTTGGGACGGGTGGTATCCTTGGTAGCTCTGTGCTGCAAACGCACCTTTACCGCAAGGAGTTTCATGGATCTTATCGCCCAGCTCGCCCGCGAGCTCAACCTTAAGGCCGCCAACGTCGAGGCAGCCGTCAAGCTCATCGACGAGGGCAACACCATCCCCTTTATCTCGCGCTACCGCAAGGAAGCCACGGGCGGCATGGACGACGTCGCCCTGCGCGCACTCGACGAGCGCCTGTCCTACCTGCGCAATCTCGAGCAGCGTAAAGAGGACGTCGTTCTGCTCATCGACGCCCAGGGCAAACTCACGCCCGAACTCGAGCAGCAGATTCGCGAGGCCACGCAGCTCCAGCGTGTCGAGGACCTCTACAAGCCCTACCGCAAAAAGCGCATGACCCGCGCGCAAAAGGCCCGCGAGGCCGGCCTGGAGCCGCTCGCCAACATGATCATCATGCAGGCCTCGGCCAAGGGCAGCGCACTCGACGCCGCCGCGGCATACGTCAACGAGGAGGCCGGCTTCGACACGCCCGAGAAGGCGCTCGCCGGCGCCGCCGACATCGTGGCCGAGACGGTAGCCGAGGACCCCGAGAACGTCGCCGACCTGCGCGCCTTTACGCAAAACACCGCCGACATCGTCGTCGAGGCCACCGACCCCGCCGAAAAGACTCCCTACGAGCCGTACTACAGCTATGATGAGCCGCTGCGCCGTATACCCAACCACCGCGTGCTGGCTATCGACCGCGGTGAGCGCGAGGGCAAGCTCCGCGTGCGCGTGAACGTCGACGGCGCCGCCGCCACGGCACGCCTCGGCAGCCGTTGGCCCCGACGCCAGGGCGTGTTCGCGCCCGTCTTTGACGCCGCTATCGCTGACGGCTACAAGCGCCTCATGGCCCCCTCGCTGGAGCGCGAGGCCCGTGCTAAGCTCACCGTCCGCGCCCAGACCGAGGCCATCAACGTCTTTGCCAAGAATCTCGAAGGCCTGCTCTCGGCACGCCCCGTCCGTGGCGCCCGCGTGCTCGCGCTCGACCCGGGCTACCGCACGGGCTGCAAGGTCGCCGTCATGGACGAGACCGGCAAACTGCTCGACCACGGCGTGGTCTACCCCACCAAGCCGCGCCACGACGTCGCCGGCACCAAGCGCGAACTCGCCCGCCTCGTCAAGAAGGACGGCGTCAACACCATCGTCATCGGCAACGGCACCGCCAGCCGCGAGACCGAGGAAGTCGTCTCGGAGTTCATTGCCGAGCAGGCGCCTGGGCTGCGATACACCATTGTTAACGAGGCCGGCGCGTCGGTGTACTCCGCCTCCGAGCTCGCGAGCCAGGAGTATCCCGACCTGGACGTCACCGTGCGCGGCGCCATGAGCCTGGGCCGCCGCCTGCAGGACCCACTGGCAGAGCTCGTCAAGATTCCGCCCCAGTCCATCGGCGTGGGCCAGTACCAGCACGACCTTGACCAGGCCGAGCTCTCGCGCACCCTGGGCCACGTGGTGGAGGACGTCGTCAACCGCGTGGGTGTCGACGTGAACACCGCGAGCGCGAGCCTGCTGGGATACGTATCGGGCATTACGCCGAGCGTGGCCAAGAACATCGTGGCCTACCGCGAGGAAAACGGTGCCTTTACCGATCGCCGCCAGCTTAAGAAGGTCCCCAAACTGGGGCCCAAGGCATATCTCAACGCCGCGGGCTTCCTGCGCATCAGCGGTGGCAAGAACCCGCTCGACGCGACGAGCGTCCACCCCGAAAGCTACGAGGTGGCCACGTCCGTCCTGGAGCGCGCAGGCGTTAAAGCCAGCGAGCTCAGCCGTGGCGGCGTGCCCGACATTGAGCGCCGTCTGGGCAGCATCTCGGCGCTGGCAAGCGACCTGGACTGCGGCACCCTCACGCTCATCGACATCGTCAACGAGCTCAAGAAGCCCGGCCGCGACCCGCGCGACGACGCGCCCGAGGTGGTCTTTAGCCGCTCGGCACTTTCCATCGATGACCTGGAGCCCGGCATGGAGCTCAAGGGCACGGTGCGCAACGTTGTGGACTTTGGCGCCTTCGTCGACGTGGGCGTGCACCAGGACGGCCTCGTACACATCTCCAAGCTGGCCAACCGCTTCGTCAAGCACCCGAGCGACGTGGTACGCGTCGGCGACACGGTAAAGGTGTGGGTGGAAAAGGTCGATCGCGACCGCAAGAAGATCTCGCTCACCATGGTGCAGGGGAAGTAGACCACCTAAAGCAAGGGTACCCCCTACAGCGGCGTGCAAAATCGCGAGTATTCTGCAAATTCCACCGTTCCGGATGCCCCTCAGAGACGAAAAAGCAAAAAACGGCCCCCGTTTTAGCGTCGTCAGAGCCAAAACGGGGGCCGTTCCATGCTTCGGTTAACTGATAAAGACCTTTACCTTGCTGAATACTCTCAATTTTGCACGGCGCAGGCGGGGGTACCTTTGCCCACGGCAGGATATGGAAGCCAAGCGCCAACTTGCTGGCAAGCTCGTACCGGCAGCCCCGGCCTTTCCTTTGCCTAGCGCGACCCTCGCGGAGCGCGTGAGCGATAGGGAAAGGAAAGGCCGGAGCGAACAGCCCACGGTACAGTCGGTGTTCGCGCTACGGCAGGATATGGAAACCGAGCGCCGCGATATCCTTGGCAAAGCCGCGCACGGTGTCGAGCGAGACCTCGTACGGGTCGCGACCAATGTTCTTGCGCTTGGCCAGGATGCTGTTGGGCACCGTGATGATCTGGCAACCGCAGGCCTCGGCCTGGTAAATGTTGATGAGCTCGCGCGTGGACGCCCACAGGACCTCGCAGTTGGGCTTTGCGGCGGCCTTCTTAACCGACTCCGTCATAAACGGAATGGGGTCGACGCCGGTATCGGCGATGCGGCCGGCAAAGAGCGAGATGATGGACGGCGTCTCGGCGTCGACGGCCTCGACCATCTCATCGACCTGCGTAGGCGTAAAGATGGTGGTGACGTTGACCTTGATGCCGTCGGCCGAAAGCTTGCGCACCAGCTCGGCGGTGGACTCGCCCTTGGTAGTCACGCACGGAATCTTGACGTAGACGTTCTCGGCCCAGGTAGCGATCTCGCGGGCCTCGACCTCCATGGTCTCGACGTCGTCGGCAAAGACCTCGAACGAGACGGACACATCGGTGATGTGGGTCAGGACCTCCTTGGCAAACGCGCGGTAATCCGTCACGCCGCCCTTCTTCATAAGGGACGGGTTGGTCGTGAAACCCTGAACGTTGCCGTTCTCGTACATGTCGAGCATGCCCTCGAGGTTTGCACCGTCAGCGAACACCTTGATTGCCATCTGCCTGATTCCTTTCGTTAGCATACGGCCAATAAACTGCTAAACACTTTACCTACGTTTATCAAGGCGTGAGCTGCAGTTTTTTATCTTCTCGGCGAACGGTATAAACACCTCAGTGTTTGGATTGATAAATCGATTGAGCATGCAAAAGCAAAGAGTCGCAGTTTGAGCAAACGTCAGAACGCGGGATTCATTAGATGAGGCCGAAATGCTGCATCGCTGTGACGGTACCGTCGTGTGCGACATCGTCGGTCACGTAGTCGGCGACCGCCTTGACCTCGGGCATGGCGTTACCCATGGCCACGGCTGTCTCGACGGCGGCGAGCATGCCCAGGTCGTTGCCCGAATCGCCAAAGCCAAAGGTGCGCGCATTTCCCTCGCGGCCCAGATACGCCAGCGCTCGCGCAACGCCCACGCCCTTGTCAATGCCCTTGGGGCTCAGCTCGCGATTCTGGCCACCGGTGTTGCACAGCTCAAACTCGCAATCGATAAAGCCGTCATCATTGGCTACGCGAGCCAGGTCGCTCGCGACGATGCACACCTTGCCCACGCGCAGACTGCCGTCGACGCGCATTTCCTCGGTGCTGTGCACCACAGAAGTGCCGATCAGAGACGACTGCTCAACACCCGCGGGTTCCAGGGCAAAAGTAGCCACGTTGGTCTCGAAAAAGGCCTCAATCCCTGCCGCGGCCATACGGCGCGCAAGCTCCTCAATAACGTCCTCGTCAAAGCAGTCCTCATGCACCACGCGGCCCTCGACCTCGAGCGTCGCTCCCGCCATGGCAACGACACCCGCCGGGTTCAGCGCGCGCAGGCCATCGGCAATCAGCCACAAGGGACGACCCGTGCAGATAAATGCCTGGTGACCCGCATTGCGCAGGCGACCAAATGCATCGACAACAGCCTTCGACGGATGGACTGCATTGAAGTCCTTATCGGTCATATCGTCGGGATCGAACGACGTCAGCGTGCCGTCCACGTCAAAAAAGAGCACGGCGGAATCGGGGCACGCATCAATCATATGAGTTCCTTTCGAGGATAAGGGCAGACGAGGCATCCATCATATAATGGAGCGACGCAACCAGAGAGGTCACCCATGGAATTTTACGCAAGCTGCCCCGAGGGCTTTGAGTCCGTACTCGCCGATGAGCTTAAACGCCTCGGGCTTTCGCATGTTCGCCGGCTGAAGGGCCGCGCCACGTTTGAGGGCGAGCTCGAAGAAGGCTACCGCGCCTGTCTGTGGTCGCGCCTAGCGAGCCGCGTGTTTGCGGTGCTCGGGCGCTTTGAGGCGCAGGATGCCGATGAGCTGTACGATAGCGTTTACGACATCGCCTGGGAGAGCATCGTCCGCCCCGGCGCCACCATCGCCATCACCGCCCGCGGCGTGACCGAGCAGCTGCGCAACACGCGCTTCTCGGCCCTGCGCGCCAAGGACGCGCTGTGCGACCGCCTGGCCGAGACCACGGGCCGTCGCGCCGATGTCGATGCCGCCGACCCCGACGTTCACCTGCTGCTTTCGCTGCGTCAGCGTCGCGCGAGCATCAGCCTGGACCTTTCGGGCGATCCGTTATTCAAGCGCCTGCCGCCCGCAGCCTTCCTTCCATTTCAGCCATGCTCCGTAGATAGTATTCCAGAGGCGGAGGAGAAAGGTAGGGGTTGGAGAGGTAATCCGTTCTGCGGATGTGCAGGGAAATGGAGCAGCATGAACGGATATCTTCAAGAATGCCTGTCTCTTATACACATCTGACGCTG
>ENA-UAMT01000931-UAMT01000931.1-human-gut-metagenome-genome-assembly--contig:-NODE-931-length-11493-cov-6.406977_pt1 | contig 11493 bp, 8 predicted proteins | sample MGYA00243286_ERZ654505 | MGnify/ENA primary metagenome ERZ654505 (study PRJEB26926, sample SAMN06164656) | human gut metagenome | biome: ENVO:00009003; feature: ENVO:2100002; material: ENVO:00002003...
CAGAACCAGGGTCATTAAAGAAACCATCTTCATAATTAACTGTTACCCCCCCCCTAATATCTCAGTATTACCAATAAACAATCCTGCATTATTAGAACCAACTTTTAAATTACTATCCATATCTTTAAGTTTTTATTCAATTACAGCATACATTGTAGAATTATCTTTAGTACCGATACTATCATATTCAGTTTTAGTACGTTTAACAACTCTTTGTAGATTATCGGAAGTGAGTATATCTTCTATAGAGGCAGCGCAGTCTTCATCATTGGGCATTAGTTTAAATCCCATACGCTTGGAAACAGGACCGTTATTAGTATAATAACTAATATTGCATTGCAAGTTATATTCTTCAGTTTCAGGGTTGTGAAAAGAGTAAATGCTACTAAGTTCAATACAATTATCTTTGCTATTATAACTGTGAAAATAATACTTGGTGTGGTTCGCTATAATATCCTGGATTATTTCTTTCAGATTATCAACCGAACCAAAGATGGTATTTATAAGGTCTATTGCTTCCCTGTCTTTTTCGTTTTTATTGGTAACAAGATAAGTGCCCACAGAAACGTTAATAACCTTACCATAATTGATATTATCCGCATACTTCTTCGTTGCAGGCTGATAGTCCGAGGTTGGGGTGAAACTTTCACTGTTGGTTTTGGTGAGGACGTCGGATTTTTCAGGAACTTCCGCCCAATTCCCATTCTTACGACCGTATGCCTTTCCATCAGTTGGCGCTTCTTCTATGCCGCCTATCTTCCCCTGGCTTACCCATTCACCGTTCACCCATGCGTAGTAATCATAAGGGGCTTCCGTACCTACAGCCATGAACCCGTCAACTGCCGAACCGTCGGGAACAGCGGATTTCAAGGCTTCAAGGGTGGCGTATTCGCCGGCTACCTTAAATGACTTTCCTGGTTCTCCTTGTATACCTGGCTCGCCTTTTTCTCCTTTCAAAAATTCTAAAGGATAATTGACCACAGAAGCTTCACTGTTGCTTCCTGAAGGTTTAAATGCAGGCAATGACGTTACATCATCCGCTTTGTCCGCATTCGGTACTTCATTAACCCCTATGGAGTTAGCCATAAGACGGGCAACTATTTCTTGATAATCCTGTTCTGTCCAAGCCATAATTATTCCTGTTTATCGGTTGCTTCTTCCGGTTGATTGTTGATAGCACGATTGAGCGCGTCAATGAAGAAAGGTTTGCAAAAAGTATTTGCATGCTCTTGTATCAGGGATACTTCTTCATCGGTATACTCTGTCTCTTCATTGGAGTTGTATATCTTCAAAGCGAGTGCATGCGATGCGATACCGTTACCGTTCCGGTATAATACATTCGCAAAATTCTCTCTACAATCTATATTTTCACAATGCTTACGGGTAATGTCCGTAGCAATCAGTAATTGTTTAAAATTTATCTTTTTCATGAGCTTGGGTATGATTTAGTTAATCTTCCATCTTTATAAAAAGAAAGTCCGCTGATGCCAAGAGACACCTGGTATCTTGAACCACTTAAATTTGAAATCATTGACAATGACCCTGCAAAAAGGGTAGTAGACGCAGTTAAGTTGCCATCACTTGCTATATTGTCCAATTTTAATCTTGGGTAAGTAACAGAAGTACCTCCGCCTCCACTATCAAGGAATGAAATTCCACCCACATCATATCCTTTTGAATTATAAAATTTTAGGCTGTTTGAATTTGGGTTTATTTCTATTTTTGTACCTGACGAAGCGGTTGATATTTTGCCAACAATGCTAACATTCCCATTTTCGTCTATCACCAAAGAGTTGTTAGGAGTTCTTACATTTTTAAACACCCCGCTGTTTGCATTTATCTCTCCTTCAAAATATCCACCAATAGCCTTTATTGTCCCGTCTGCCTGAATAGACACATTCCCGTTGGCGGATATATTTCCGGTAAAGTATATATTTTTGGAAACCACGGAAATGTTATCAAGTGCCACATTGATTTCTGAACCTAATCCGTCTTTTTTGACATATAATTTAAGTTCATCGGTAACCCCATTGATGTCCAGCCCCAACTGCGTTACATCTTCCTCTATTTTTGTAACAGACAATTTGAGGTTTTCCGCTGTCTGCTCAATCTGTGAGAACCTTTGATTGTTACTTTCTGAGAGTTCCTTTACTTCCAACCTGATACTTTCCGCAGTCTGCTTTATTTCGGAACTCAATTTTGTATATAAATCCTCGAATGCGTTTTCGGCAAGAGCCAACGAGTGTATGTATATATCCCCCGTAAACTTTAACTCGAAGTCGCCCGTTCCGTCCCATGTGCCGGAATACTCCTTCATTGCGTATTCCTCACCCGGTTCAAGACGTTCGGTGAAATGCAGGTTCTGACCGGGAAATCCTATTGCCAGCGTTCCGGCTGTAGCTACCTTATACCGGAAAGAGATAAAGAACTTTCCCGGTTCTTCCCCTTCCTCATAGGTCGGTTTATTGGCTAAATCTGCATTGGACTGTTTAATTCCGGAAGAAAGAATACGAAGCACGTTTCTATCCCCGTCTCTGATAATGGCAGCCATAGCGTCCTTACGGGAATAGAACTCCCCATTCACTAATAAGAACTTTCCGTTCACGGTGAAGAAATGAACATCGTTCTTTGTCTCCCAACCGTTCGTATTGCTTGCAAATGATGCGTTATACAGATAATTATCCTTTGCCTGCACCTCGTCAAGCACTTTGGAGATTTCAGAGTAAATCAAGTCTTCCAATATCTTGAACTGGGTAAGGATATTCACACCCGTTTTCAGGATAAAGTCACCAGTAACTTTATTTCCATTAGGACTGAAAGCTGTCACTTCTTTACCAGCCAAAGAATAAGAATCAATCCCTGCATACTGACGGAAGCTCGGAGTATCATTCCCGTATGCTGCCAATACGATGGCGTTCTGTCTGGTCTTATCCGTCCGGTTACCTAACTGTACAATGTCATCGCCTGCTTGTGGTACGGCAGACCCCGTGTCACAGTCGCTCTTCGAAAGGTCTATGTAATTGTCACCTACGCTTGTCACCAGCCGCCAATAGTAGGTATTAGAGACGTTCTCATGTACGCCTGGCTTGATGTTGAATGTCTGGCTGCGGGCTTGGTCTCCTATTACAAATTCCTGAACAATGGTCTTTTCCCCGTCTGTGTTCTCGAAGTAACAGCGGTAAAAGGTATCGTATTCCTCTACCTTAGAACATGACATGGATGCGGGAGAAAGTATTATCTGACCGCCAACCTGGCGTAATCGCTGTATCAGCAACTCAATAAACGTGGCACTCTTGCGTGCCAGCATATGGTCTACTTCCAAATAGCTGTCGCCCGTCTTGCTGTCTACTTTAATGACAAAGCCTTCACCGAGAGCACCGGAAGAAAAGTTCATGGACTGGATGTAGTCTGAAAACAATCCACCTAAGAACTTTATTAAAAATCCAGCTTCGTCCGGTCTGTCTTTTCTTATAAAGAACTTGGATAAAGCCTCTATATCAAGAGCCTTAAAGTAGACAATTCGGTCGGCGGAAGTTCTGATGAACAGTGCTGGGTCGGCATCTGCGACGCATATATATATTTCCCCGAGATTCAGACCTTGTAAATGCTCTTCATCACTCGGAGATAAAGCAGGGGGAGCTGCCTGATTGTTTTCATTAAGAGCATCACCAAACCATAATATTTTACTAAGCCTTTTTTTCATACCTCAACCTTATCAACATTAGTAAATGCAGCTTTTTCTGCGCTGAATTGCAACATCTCTCCATCTTTGGCGTGGTCTATCAGGAATGCAGGGAAAGAGGCGGAAGAGCCAGCTTCCGGAGAGCCGCCAATACCTGCAATATCGTTATTCTGTAATTCAAGAGCCATATTTATATGGAACAACTGGCTATCTTCAATAACTTGCGTCATTTCCGGAACAGAACTTTCCGAACGGACATATCTTGTCCCGTCAATTTCCACCATAGAAAGGCATAAAATGCGGTTTATGTGTTTTGCAAACCAATAAGGGACGCCGTTTGAATTTCCTATTGTAAGATTATATACATCATAAGGTACTGCGTATAATTCTTCTATCTCTTGCATTTGGTTGCGATATTGCTCATTATCTATTCGAGGGGAATATCCTCCAGGTTTAAATCCTGCTTCCACACGAAAATTAAATACTTGCTGAATATCATCTACCCAAAATATGTTATCAAAAGCGGAGTTATTGCTTTTATGGGAATAACGGATAAGCACAGTTTCCTCTAACAAGTCGTCAGAGGAGCATACGATAAAAGGTTCTGATGTATCTTCGTTGATTGTAACCGTATATACGGCATCCTCCAAGTCTCGAAGAATGGCGTAATACATCACTACATTGTCATTATGATTATATGTGGAAAGTGATATTGGTGTAGAATTTCCTGCGGCAAGATTGTTCAGGCTCGCTGAAACTTCCTCAGAAGCATTAGTGAATACCTGTATATGGATTTTATCAGAAGCGTGGAACTTCTGAATATAGTCCATATCAAGCCCAAACTTATCTTTTACAGGTGAGAAAAAAAGAGGGCAAACATCACCAACTTTTACCATGTCTTTTCGTCCTTTTATAGTGATGTGCAACTTCACACATCATGCGCAAATATACATACTATTTAGGCCAATTCCAAATAATACATTGTAAAATAACGAGTGCCTGATAGACTTATATGAAATCTCCTCATCTATTAATCCACACTCTTGACTATCAAAGAATATTTTACCGCTTCCGGTCGCCCATAATTATAGCTTGCACTTTTTACGTAGCCTTTATAGATACGCCCGTTCTTTTCCACCCGAATGTAACCCTTCAAGTCTGACGGTATTTCCAAATCTCCGGTCTTGACGGAAAGTTCTCCTACTGTAAACAGTTTGTTTTCCAATACAATGCTCGACCTTTCGCTAACTCCATTGATTGTCACATCACTGTTACCGTCAGATGATGTAAACTCCAACGCGTTGGCAAAAGCACCTATATACCTTGCGTTTGCTTCAATCATAAGCCTTTGGGAATACATGGCATTGAACATAGTAGAAGGAGATATGACACCGGATATTGTATATCCATCCCTTACAAGCTTGTATTTTTCTTCGTCAAGTGATGCTCCAACAAAGAATATATCATTATCACTGTCGCTGTCAGTCGTATCTTCACCTCTTTTTTCCGCAAGAAATTCCATACCATAAGCATCGGCTCTATATGGGCTAACTAATTCCAATACGTTATCTGTCAATGTAATGCCGGTGGTGTATTCATTGGTAAAGCGGAATTCATCGCGACCATTCACACTGTCGTAATCCTGTTTGTCATACCCGACTTTTACCCCCGAATAAACCAGTCCGGCATTCACATTGTATTCCAAATCAGAAGTGCTGTCCTGCAAATCCTTTATTTCTTTATCTTGGAATAAAGTATCACGATGAACAAATGTCACCTTCTCGTCACCGATTACAGGGACAAACCCAAATTCCGCACTCATCCAATTGGCAAATTTGGTATAAGATGTATATATTTTGGCATTGGGAAGTCCTCGTATGCTTTCTGCCGGAACTATCATCGCCATGTCTAAACGCTCATCTACTCCGGTGGCGATTTCACCCGTTACATTGTTCTTATCAGTTATAGACCTCAGTAAACGGTTAAGCAATACTTTAGGACTGATACAATCTATTTTTACAGATTTTCCACGCTCGGAAAAACTTATATTTAACGGTGTGTCAAGACTGTTGAATTTAAAATTAACGGGAAAATTTTGATATATAGGGTCAGATTTTGCAAGTGCTATATTGAAATTAATCATCTCACCTGGAGATATTGTCAAATTCTCATCAATATCGACAGTGTATGTATTAAATGTTTGAATTGTAGCAGATTGATAATATATTTTAAGTTCTTTACTATTTTCATTATAAGAGGAAAGCCGTATATATATTGGGAAGGATACGCCCGGTCTCTGATACGTAATGAATATACTGAATTTTACTTTTATCCGTATGGTCAAATCCCTGTCAGATATATTTTTGAACAGATATTCTCCGAATAGACTTTCCGTACTTTCAAATCGGTTTTCAGCTGTATCAAAAACCTCTACAATGTCCTTTGTCGCAATTTCCGGTTGTCCTAACATATAAAAAGGAATAGTATAATAAGCATTAGGATAAGCAGTCATTACATGGGAAACATTAGGCTCTTCCGCGTCACTTGGTATAGACCATTTTATATCACTGTTCATCAACAATCTGTCATAATCCAAAGGATGGGACTCCTTTATTTCTTTTACCGGATATTCATACTGCGTGCCTTTCTTTGCCTTAATCAAGCTTGCGAGACTGTTGTCGACGGCATTTATTTCGCACGTCGTATCATTGTAGGAAAATGTGGAGTAGTCCAAAGCGCATCTGAACTTTTCATTTAACAGCCATGAGTTATTCCGGGTATAAAACACGAGTGTTGCGGATGAGTTCAGGTAATTCGACAAATATTCTTTCAGCAATAGCGAATAAGCACCGTTGGCAAACTCAAATTTTGTGGAAAAACTACGAACAACTCCGTCATAATCCCCTCTCTTGAAAGACATCTCTACATCGTCCCAATTAACAAGCTCATTTGTGGCGTCATATGTCATTCCGCCTATCAACAGTTCACATCTGTAATACATATCTATTTCTTTTTTGAAGTTGAACGTATCATAGCATCTATGTCATCACACATACGCCTGACCATATAGGCATATTCTTTGGCGGAGAACGTGTTTTCATCAATGTGCATTTTTACATGAGACATTAAAGAAACGCGTTCTTTGGTAAAATATTCCCTATCCATTTTTATTTTCCCTATATCAGGAGATGTTTCCTGCAATTTTGCAAGGCGGTAGTTGTCAGAAGCGGAAACGCTGCTTATCCGGTTCTTTATCTTATCATGTTCGCCCTCTCTGAATTTATAACCCAAAGCAGACATGACTTCTACAGCATCACTCCAGTTTCCGGAAGAAATGAGTTCCTGACATATGGCAAGGCAATTTAATCGGATTTGAATTTTCAGCACTTCATTTTTCCGGTTTATTTGGGCGGAAACAGACTTTCCCCCTATTATTGATAAGTATTCATTGCATAGCTTCTCGGCCGCCAAAGCCTTTTCTCTGATACTATATCTTCCGCCTTGAGCAACCTTATCAATATCCCCCAGGAATATGTCTATAAAGCGGGAAAGGCATATTTTGTTTAAGTCATTATATATCATATCTTATACTCTGCTTGAAATCCAATTATAATCCGCGATATGGTTGGCTTTCTTCATAATCCGACCAATGTTCTGCAATTGTTTGGTATTGCTTTCCATCTTTCTTTCAAGTCGGCTGTAATCGTTGTTTACATTAACAACAATCCCCTCTTCTCTCATATTCTTTAGCTTTTGTTCCAATAAACCATAATCCGATGTAAGCCCGCTACGGTCATAGATATATGATAAATCAGGGATTACCTGCGCATGCGCCGGAAGGTCTACCAATGTCGGCTTATCAGGAGTGATAAAAAGCCCATTATTAGTCACGATACCCTCTTTCTTGCCGCCATCACCTACTATTGCCAAACCGCCGGGATGGTCTTTTGTTCCTTTGGCGTATTTGGGAATGGGTTGGGCTGCTATTAGGGCTACTTGTGCGGCTCCCATAGCACCGACTAAAGCAGCAAGAACTAAATTTGGAAGTGCTTTTGTCACAGCTAAAGCGGTTGCTATTCCTGCCTGAACAATAGAATTTGCTTTATCCCATTTAGCCTGTTTCTCCTGTAATGCAGCTTTTTTCTTTTCCAGCTCTGCATTTTTGGCAGCTGTCTTATCTTCGGCTGCACGTTTGCGAACTTCTGCCTCTTCGGTAGAAATTGCACCATTTTCTTCAAGGGCTTCTATACGTTCTATTTCTTTATCGTATGCTTCATCGTTGGCTTCTTGTTCTTTTTCAACGTTTTCTATCCGGGCATCATATATATCGGTCATTAACGAAGTGATACCAAATACGATTTTTTCTACGCTTTTTAAGAGGTATCCAAAACTTTTTATCACATCTTCTGCCGTTCCTTTAAAAGTCAATTTTCCTTTCTCTGCTACACCCACCATTATATCAGATAATCCCTCAAATATTCCTGCCGTTTCACCAAGAGTATCTCTTGCCGCATCATTCATTTCTGATAGACCACTCTTAAATTTGTATATCCATTCTTTTTGTTTTTTATTGGCATCGTCATAATTCAGTTCATCTATTTGCGCTTGAATTTTATTAATCCTTTCTTGTAATTCCTTAGCCTTTTCACTGTTAATATCAACAAGGGCCATTTCTGCTTTTGCTTCCGCAAGAAGAGTCTGGAGACGCGCCTTAGCATACTTAACCCCAATATCATATAATTTCTTTTCGTAATCCTCTTTGCTTATTTCGCCATTTGCATATTGTTTTTTTATGATATTAGCTTCTTTCAAAGCGGATGTTTCCTGCTCGTTTACTACCTTATCAGTATTTGCCTCAATCAACCTAATTCTTTCTTGGAGGTTTCGCATTATGAGAGAATTTTCCCGTTGCATGTACTTCATGCGTATCGCCACAACATCCTCTCCATTCTTTTCAGCGTCCTTTATTTCCGCATCACGCATCATATTATTGAGTTGTATTTGGAGATTAAGCCTTTTGTCTAATTCTTCATTCGAGTTTTCCCCAATGGAAGCCAATCTGTTTTCAAGATTTGTTTTTTCTATTTCAAGCAGTTCTTTATCGTATTTATCGTTTATTTCCGCAATGGCTTTTCCTTTCAGCGTTTCAAGATTTTTCCGAAGCTCTATTTCTTCGTCTGTCCTACCCTTTATCTCTTTAATCCTATCATTGTATTCCTTACTGATTTCAGCTATTTCTCTTTCTCTACCGTCAGCTATCAATTCTATTTTAGATTTGGATAAATCCTCTGTTATCTTCTTGATATATTCAGCGTATTCTTCCGCTTTCTTTTTTTCATCGTCATAAGCTTTATTATTTTTACCCGGGTCATTAACCAATGCTTTTACATCTACTAATTTTTCCAAATCATTCATTTGGTTCTTATACTGAATACTTTGCTCTTTTAAAGCTTTCAAAGTTGCTTCTTCCGCTTCAAGCTTCTTTTTTGCATCTATACCTGCTTCTGTTCTCGATAATCCCGTATCTACAAACTTTTGATATTCTGCACGTGCTTTTTCGACAGTATAAACTTGATTAAGCCGTTTAAACTCGGTTTCCTCGTAATTTGTTGCGGCTTTTGTCACTTCATTCATTACCCGTTTAGCTTTGGCAGTAGCGATAATCTGTGCTGTTAATAATCTATATGCGTCTTTTGCATTCCCCGTCATTATTTGTTCTTTTGTATAATTATCAAATAATTTAGGGAAAGTACTTTTTAATTCATTTGCAGCTACGATACGCTCTTCCATAGCTTTTTTATTATCGGTGGCAGCCTTATATAATAGTTCTAATTTGATACGTTCTTCTATTGTATCACGAATAGCTCCTTTTTGAGCTGTCCTTAATTTGTCTTGAACGGAAATTATTTCATCCAATGCCTTCTTTCCTCTAAACAAACTCGCAACCCAATCTATAATCTCCGAACTATACGCAGACAATAATGTTATACCTATTACAAGTGCTGATTGCCAAGAAAATAAACTGCCAAGAAGTTGTTTCCATACCGGAACCGCAGTTTGTCCTTCGGATTTCATCCGCTTAAACTCTTCACTTGCTCTTTTTAATTCATCCACAAACATTGGCAAGTTGTTGGATATGGCAAGGAAGAATTGATTGAAACTCATTGTTAAAGACGGTAACTCTCGCAATAACTGCTGCGTCTGAACATTAAGCCCATTCCAAGAGGACGCATAATTACCTACATTCCTTTGATAATTCCCAAATTGAGAGTCAATTTCTTTCAACTTATTATTCAAAGCATTGGCTTGCGCTATCAAATTCTTCCCGACACTACTTTCCCGGTCAGCTTCACTCAACGCCTTATACCTTTTCTGCAACTCAAGCATGGCGGCATTCATTTCATAATAGCTGCCGGAAGCTGAAATAATTGCCGTGGAATGATTTTTTATCAAAGCTGAATATTGTTGATTTTGCGCCATCAGTTCCGTATGCCTTTGTTTTAATAGCGAAGACTGCCTTATATATTCAGACAAAGTAATTTCTCCGTCTTTATAAGATTTTCCAAGAGATTTAATATCCGCATCAATCTTTTTCATAGCCTCTTTATTGGCTATGGTATCAGCCGTTAACTTAGTAACTTCGCCATCATATGCCTGTACGGTGTCGATTATGGTGGCATAGTTCATATTTGCCGCCTGCAATTGAGTGGATGCCTGGCTTATTATATTACTTGCTGTTTGGGTGCTTTTAGCCGCATTATCCTGTGCCGAAGACACCTGGTTGGATACGGAAGATAATCCGGCAAGCATATCACTTGCATTCTTGATATTTTTAGCGAACTGTTCAAACAGAAGGTTTAACTTTTGCAAAGATGACATTGAATTTAGTTGCTGGGATACTTGACGTAGCACGGTAAGTTGTTTCGCCTGAATAGATGCCATATTTTCTTGCGTCTTATTCAATTTCTCCAACAGCGAGGTATAATTACGTGCTTTTTGGGAAAGTTCATCAAATGTTTTGGGATTAGTTTTTACTCCTTGCGCTAACTCCTTAGCAAGCTCCACATAAGACCCTTTTGTACTATCAAATTCAAGACGGAGTTCCTTTAATTGTTGTACGGCTTTTTTGTCGACTAAATCGGTAATTATAAATTCGTTTGCCATAAGTCCTAATATTGGGTGTCATGCAACATCACATGGTGATACAAAGATATTGAATTATTTAGAATTTTCTAAATAAGAAAGGCAAAAATGAAAATCATAAAAGGGAAGAGAAAAAGAAAAAGCCAGACATTACATCTGGCTTTATTATTTGGAAATAATCTTAAGAATACAATTAGTATATCACTGCATTTCCACTGATTATATATACCGGTAAATTAGACCTACCCTTTTCTATTTTTTCAATACTAAACGAAATAATCCCATTTGCGCCCATCTCTTTGGCTTTATTAACTGCGGATGAAATCATTCTTTCATAAGTAGGGACATAATATTTTCCAATAGATATGCTTCTTTTTTCATGCACATAGTTTCTATCTTCTTTTTTTACTTTATTTCCTGAATGAAACTCCAAATATATTGGACCTACGGGAGTAAAATCCTTATTCCCAATTTCAGTAGGATTAATTACAAAGTTAGGGTCTTTGACATATTCTCTATAATCAAGGGAATATCCTATTTCATAATAAGTGCTCTTACATGATGTTACTGATAGCAAAATCAGAAACAAAAATAATAGTTTTTTCATAAGCCTTTAAATGCTGTCTCTTATACACATCTCCGAGCCCACGAGACACTCGCTAATCTCG
>ENA-UAMT01000940-UAMT01000940.1-human-gut-metagenome-genome-assembly--contig:-NODE-940-length-11340-cov-5.348339_pt1 | contig 11340 bp, 8 predicted proteins | sample MGYA00243286_ERZ654505 | MGnify/ENA primary metagenome ERZ654505 (study PRJEB26926, sample SAMN06164656) | human gut metagenome | biome: ENVO:00009003; feature: ENVO:2100002; material: ENVO:00002003...
TCTACACTTCTAGCTTCGTCGGCAGCGTCAGATGTGTATAAGAGACAGGAAATAACTTATTGGAAGCATATGGAAGTATTTCTTTATGATTAGCTATACTTGTCTTCAAATAACCAACCAGTTCTGTTAATCCAGTGAGATTAAGAAATTGTTCTTTCATTTTGCATTAGTCACATCCTTCCATTTTTATTTTTAAAATAGAAGGAGAGCATTGCAGCTCTCCTCCCAATAAAATCAATTGTATTTTTACGCAGTAAATAAACCTTTGATAGACGCACTTGGAATTGCTTCATATCCATCTCCAACAAGCCCCTTAAGAGCGGTGATATCAGATGTGTTCTTAGCAATCTTCGGTTTTTCAGTAGCAAGATCTTTTTCTACAGCAGTAATTTTGCCTTCTGCTGTATCCATTCTGCCTTTAACAGCAGTAATATCTTCTGCATTCTTTTTATCAGCAGCTTCTAATGTAGGTAATTTCTTTTCAAGAGCATCAATTCTACCTACAGCAGCTTCAAGATCAGCAGCTTTTGCATACTGAGAAAGATCAGAGTCTGCGAGAGCTTTAGATACATACTCAGCAATATAGCTTACAATATCTTTGGATGTAGCAGATTCTGGAAGAGTACCGATAAGAGTCTTCAGCTTTGTGATATCCTCTTTATTTGTTTTGATCTGAGAATTCATTGTAGCAGCATCAGATGTATGTGTAGAAATCCAATCAGAAATCTCTTTCAGTGTATCATATGCTTCTGGAGCATCTGCGACGATTTTAGCGACTGCATCTGCAACAGCTTTCTTTACTGATCCGTCACCAGTGCCATTTAGTGTTCCAATAGCTGCTGTGTTAGCTGCAACGCTTGCTTTTAATGCAGAATCATCATACTGACCAGTAGTAACAGCTTCTTTGATATAAGCAACTACATTTTTAGCTTTTGCATCAGCAGGAATGGTACCAACATAAGACATTACTTCTGTTTTTGCTGTGTTAGCAGCGCCAGCAGCATCGAAATCTGCAACAGTCTTTCCAGAATCTACCAGATTACCATTTTCATCTAATCCTGCAAGATGACCTTTTACTGCACCTTTTACTTTGTCAGCTTTTCCTGTTGGCTGAGGAATAGTAATAGTAAATGCTGCTTCATCAATAGTTACTGGAGCAGTTTTTGTGTAGAAATAAAGTGTGTATCCGTCTTCTGACTGAGATACTGTTTTAATTGAGTTTTTGACAGCCTCACTGATTTTAGAGTCGATCTGTACGTTATGCAGATTTAAAAACTCCTGAAGATTAGAAAGTGTAGCGAACTGTAATTTTGCCATAATTAGTTTCCTCCTTGAAATATATTTGTTAAATCTTCGGAATCAATACCTCCGAGTTTTCGGTCTAAAGCAGAGTCAATATGTTCATCTAAAACATCCAGAACAGTTTCTTCAATGATATTTGAAACATATTCTTTTACAGAATCAGCACTTGCAAAATTCTGTTCATTAATCCAGCTTTCAGTGACATAACGATCAGTCGTATATTCACCATCTTGCTGAATGAAATACAATGTAATAGATTTTCCTTGCATTTTTGTGATTGTTGTGCTGGAAGTATCAGCATCATGAGATACAAGATACAGAACATCGTCTGCAGAAGATTGAACAGTAGTATTGTTTCCGCCAATGATACATTGGCCTTTTACTTTATAAATACCATCATCGAGTGATGATATCTTCACAGGAACAGTAAGTGTACCTATAAGATTTACAATAGGTACGTCAAATAATTTGTTATAAGATAAGCTATTGATATAGTCTACAACAGTGGACTTATCTTCAAGATTACCGATTATATTATCTAAAAGAGTAGAAAGCTCAGAAGATTTGACATAATTATCCAATCCGATTGTTTTCTTGACCTCTTCAATAATATGATCTTTATCTTCATCAGTCATAGATATGTCATAAGAGAAAAGCAGTTTATCTCCAGAGAAAAACATAAGATTTGATCCGATGCATTTTACATCTGTAATCTGTTTATCTCCTTTGACATATTCTAATGTGTTGTCGATGGTCACCCACGCTATACTCTTACTGTCTTGGATGTAACAAAGTCCTGGGTATTTTAGCACCCCTCTTTGTAAAGCCTTTTCTGCAATTTGCTTAGTTGATGCAGAATACCAGGTTGGAATTAACGCCATGCTGTGATCACCTCTTCAATTTGTCATATTCATATTTTGAAATTTCTTTTATTGCATAAATGTCATTATCAGGCGGAAAATTATAGAGACCTTCAATGTGCCATCCATATTTTCCGTCTGAACTTAAAATAGCCTGTGCTTCTGTGATATCACATAGAAGCAACAGACTATGTTTCTCCTGATATTTGATATACAGGATATGATTAAGGACATCTACGACTTCATCATTTTTGATTACTTTATAATACATGTGATATCCTCCTTATAAGATGGGAATGGTTACCCCTCACTTGAAATTGAGAACATAAGTAAGATTCCAGAATTCTGTCCTGGATAAGAGAACCCATATGTTCCACCGGCTTCATTGACTGTATACAGCCAGTTTGCAACTGTAGCATTTGGAGATCTGGTCCAGTAAGATTTATACTCCGTAGGAGTAGAAGAATTTGCTTTCTTTCTGGTATCATCATCTGTGAAATAAGCAATAGGAGCATTTGTTTCAGAAATATATGGTTCAGAAGTAGCAGTAGGATCAATTTCGTACAGAGATGGAACATAGAATCTGCAATTAGATACGGATGTATCATTTGATTTATTACCAATAGAAGAGTATACTTTTACAGGTTTGATCAGAGCTTTCCATAAAGGAGAAATAGCTTTAAGCAAACGTGTATTCAGCCATGTGTTCAGAGAAGATTCAGCCCATCCACCTGCATTTGTGCTCTTATTATTATAAGGCTTTTCAGTACCTAACAGGTTTGAAGCAACAAATGTAATGTTAGCTCTCTTTGAAGCAACGTCAGACAGATAATATCCTTTAAACTTAGCCACTTCCATAGGGATTATTTCGTGGATCCATGCAGCAATATCCATACATTGTTCTTCACCAAGATCTGCGTACCAGACTTTAGCCCAATGTACAGTGCCTTTTGCAAAGTTTTCATATGCTCCATCGTCAGCTTTAGAACATCCAAATACGAGAGTGGAACTATGCTCTGGAATCCTGATCGCATTCAGAGTAGTAGAAGATACTTCTTTCCCAGTCATGTTTGAATTGTACACATAAAGCTTCTGACTTCCAGCTTCATGACGAAATACAATAATCTCTCGGTTTGTTCCAGCAGATGGAGTTATACTATCAGTATTCCATGAGAAACGAGGTTCCTGAGAATACCAAAGTCTGAATCCATTTGAACCATCACCTTGAAAACACTGAGCAAGAGTGGAGTTTACACTATTTCCTGAATCAAATTCAAAGTCAATAGCAATTGTAAAGTCTCTGTCTTTTTCCATGATTTTTAATCCGGTGTCAATATAGTTTGTTCCATCAAATTTAGTCGCAGCTGAAATAACTTCATGCTCTTCAATGTCGCCATAGCTATAATCAACACCAAGTTTGAAATCTAATGTATCTTTTAATGATAATGATTTTGCTTCAAGTCCCATTTTCATAAGAGTATAAAGCTCAACCTGTGTCATATTGGCCAGATCCTTACTATCAAAGTATCCATCTACGTATTCGCATGTTTCATATACTGCATTGATCGTTTTATTTCCATCGACAAATCCTGACTTATCCCATCCTTTAAACAGATTGTACTTATAAGCAGATTCCTCAGCAGTATATACAGGAGTATCACCTGTATATTTTACATAAGAACCATACTGGGCAGTAGATTCTTGAAGAGATAATCCTTTAGAAACATATTTTACAGTATATTCACGGATTTTACTGTCATATATAGCAGTAATAGTTCTGTCAGCAAAGATTCCTGTCATTGAACCTTCCCATCCTTTGAAGGTATAATCAAGCTTAATTGTGCTTTTCTTTGTAGGAATAGGAATCGGATTAACTTCTCTTGTAGTAGGATCAACAGCGTTTCCACCTTTATTTACGTACTGGATATCAAGGATAGTATTACTTTCATCATCATTTATAAATGTAACTTTGAATTGAGTAATGATTGAATCGTAAGTAAGAACAAGGTCTGTCCAGATTCCAGGTTCATCTTCAGAACCAACAAATTCTTTATATTCCTGCTGTCTGACTACAGGAACATGAACAGATCCAGTAAGAATTGACTGCTCAGTAGTAGCGCCATTATCATCAATACCGGCAAGTTTTGATAATTTCAGAAGAAGCGTAGTATCATCAAGATTCCATGAGATACCAGTAATTGTTACGGTACGAAGAGTATTAATAGCAGCATTTAAGATAGCAAGAGCATCTACGATAGAATTCTGACATACAAATGTCTGTAAATTATCGTATCCTGCAACCTTAAGATCAGTTAAGTCTTTGAGGTTCTTGAGTGTAAGAGTGTTGATAGAAGATGGGAGAGAAGCATGAGCAATCTTACCATGATTAGCAAATAATACAGATGTTACAATAGTTCCATCAGCATAAAGATTAATAAGATTTTCACATGCAGACAGGTTAACAGATCCTGTAAGATTTGGACAATTACGAATATCCAAAGTCTCAAGAAGAGTATTATTACCCATATTAAGAGATGTCATAAAAGTATTCTGATATCCAGCTGTATTATTACCAATGATAAGAGTTTTCAGCTTAGAAGCCTTTGAGAAATCATTATCATGAATATAACAAGCAGAGAGGTCATTTAGTGCCTCAATTCTTGATGCAGCATAGATAAGAATAGCTGTATCATCCATATTTGTTAAGTCCGTAGTAATCTGATATTCTTGTCCGGCTTTTGCACGTACCTGAGTAGTTTCTGGTGAATTACCATAAAGTACAGAAATATACATATCAGAATAAGGAATGATTTTCAGAGTATAATCTGGTTTAACTACAACTTTCTTAGGTGTATTACATCTGAACATAATCTGATCAGACTTTACATCTGTATGTAAGAATTTCGTTCCCATATAAATATGCTGGTCACGTTCCCATTGTCTGAGATGATATTTTCCACGTCCATTCATCATCTCATTAAGGAATCTTACTGTTCCAGCACGATATGTTCTTATATACAATCTTTCATAGTGGATTCTCCACAGTTCTTCTGGGAACTGATTCTGCCATGCTTCATACTCATTGATTAAGTGGGAGTCTGACCAACAGTTAGAGTCTACAGACTGATACATGTTTCTTAATTCTTGTGTAAATACATCACGTATTCTGCACCACAATACAGATTCAGCAGCATTGAAAACATAACCAGATGAAGGATTTCCTTCTTCTTTATAGTCAGTATCTTCCTTACCATATGGGAATGACAGCTCACCTGAATTATTAATACCAAGCTGAGTGTCCATATCATATGCCCATAGATCAAATCTATAACCATTATGCAGAGCAGCCGCATCATCATCTATAGTATAATATTTAGCTTTATCACCCATAGTTGTAGCTTCTTCCTGAGTGATATAATGTTTTGCCCAATGCGGGAAAACATTCTTGGCTCTATTATCAATCATACTATATCTGAGTGTAACTAAATAGAAATAGAGCATTGCATCCTGAATACACCAATCTTTCAAGCCATCTTTAAATTCTTTATCACTAGACGTAATTACAAACTCATAGAAGTCTCTCCAAATCTGTTTATTATCTGTACGTATTTTCTTTTTTGCTTCATCAGAAGTAAGAGCAGAACCATCCTTAGAATCGCCGCAACAATCATATCTGAATTCAAATGATCCATCCCAGTTATTATACAGAGCATCATATGCTGTATTACCAGTTTTCCATTCAGCTTTACTGATAGGATATTTCATAGTTCCATCTTGGTTTGTTATACCGGTCTGGAATGCAGAGTTTGGAAGAGTATTGTCACTGATTTCAATACAGAATTCTTTCATATCCTCTGGATCATAAGCTCTTGTAATATCAGTCTTCTTTGAATCTCCCATATTACCGAGAGAGTAGAAGTGCCAGTCTGTATCCTGAAATTCTCTATGAGTAGTAATATCAGGATCAGATTCTTTAATAAAGATTACACAGTTGACAAATTCCATAGAGTTTTTAACTTTAGGATCTCTACGTACCGCAGGACTTTCATATGGTAAAAAGTCGTTGAATCTCTTCTGTCCTAATGCATTAGTTGCCATATTTGAAGATGCTACATTTACTTTAAAATTCCACCAATTATTTGGAACAGAGTTTCTTGTAAGACTAATCTTACCAGTTCCGTTCTCATATTTTGTGCCATCACCAAGAACTAACTCTGTCTTATAGTTAGGATCAAGAGGAATCTTACTATTGATCTGATGTACACCATCCGCACAACAAATAACATCAATATTTCTGGCAGCAAAACCATATTCATTACTTGTAGTTCCCTGTCCGGCGTGGAAACAGTTAATAAATTTCCAGTTATCTAATTTAGGATCCCCATTCTTATAAATACATTCCATAGAAGTATTTTTAACAAAATCCTTCTTGTCATTTGTGAAATGCGGCGCTTCAATTTTGATTACTCTTAGATTCGGGCAAGCATTAGCTACAGAATCTGGAGTAAGAGCATTGTTGTCATTGTAGATCTGGTTTCTATTATATCTTGCAATCATTTCATCTGAATCTCTAGCATCTGCAATAAAGTTAGCAAGAATGTCAGAATCTGTGAGAGAAGCAGAATAAGCTTTCATTCTATAAATCAACACATCACAATCCGGAGAACCAATAGAAATTGGGGTAGGAGAATACTGGTGCAGTCTATGAGAATTATCATAAATAAGAGGTCTTCCTCCAACTCCGTCTTCATAAGTCATAATGATAGAAGTTGCAGATGTGTCTTTTGTATCAATTGTATTGATATTATATTCAAATTCAATAATATCCTCTTCGCTATATGGAAAATATAAGCTGTCAGTAGAAGTGTTCACGTATGCTTCATGAACATCCATTTTAATACCTACGTCAGAGCCTTCAGTACCATCAATACATGATAAGAAAGTAGCAGAAGCATTGCGAACATTCTGAGTCTTAAATACAAATTTGAATTCAGAACCAGTCTGTTTCGGGTCTTTTCCGAAGAGATTATAATTAATCTGAGCAGTTGTTCCAGCTTTTACACAGAAATACTGGTTTCCAGAAGAATCAATCTGGTATCCACCATTATCCCAGTCAAAGTTATCTGATACTGAAAGAGTAATAGCAGAGTTATTTTTATCGGTCCAGAGTCTGTCGGTATCTCCATTGGATTTTCCAACAGGGTTAAAATCAAATGCTAAGTTGGCTGTGATTGGTTCAACATCAATATCAAGTTTAGTGATATTAACTGATAAAATCTTAGTCACTTTACGACATGAGATGGTCAGGTTATGTTTTCCTTCAGTGGATGACTTATAACTCCAGATTTGAGCAGAACGATTTACAGAAAGAGTGCTCTGTACTTTACCATCAATTGATAGTTTTACAGAGGCGGGATTGTGATCAGGATCATATACAACATATTTAATACTTGTTGCTTGGTACTGTTGTGCTGTAAATTCCTGTTGAGCACATCCAATAATAGGAGTTCTATTTGTAGGATCAACACAAATAATATCCTTACAAATAGTATTTGAGGTTATTTCTTTATTGTTAATTGTCGCAGTCATATATACTTTGAGTAAATGGCTGCCATGTTCCTGTTTAGGAATATTATAAGACATAATTCTGCCAGAGGACTGAGTTTCAACAGTGCCTAAGTCTTCACCATCAAGAATAAAATGAAGAGTCTTATTAACGTTTCCATAAGGTGTATATCTAAATACTACATCTGTATTTGTATATAACAAAGTATCATCAAATGTGCTTTCAAGTTTGAATTCTACAATAGTAACAGTCCATGTCTTAGTGGCAAGTGTCCCAAAACTGTCGGTAATAGTTAATCTAATAGTATTTGCACCGACATTAAGATATTCAGTGATATCAAAACTATTGTTTCCTTGCGCAGCCGTATTCGTAGCTACAATAGTATTACCAACTTTCCACACAGCAGTACCGGCTCCAGTTGTATCACCAGTATTATCTACAGATGAAAAACTATATTCAATAATTGCTTTTGAACCAAGTAAGAAAATAGCATCTGCATTTGTGATTCTTTCAATAGTAATAGTAGTAGTATCTGAGGAAGATCCTCCACCACCTTCAATTTTAAAGCTTTTCTGGATTTCTCCATCCTTTAAAAATGTAAAAATACTATTTTCGTATGTAACATCGTACTCTGCAGCCGCAGGATTTTTCTTGATTTCTTCAATAGCGGCCTTAACATCTGTAATATCTGTATTAATTCCTTCAAACTGAGTATCATAAGAAGTCATATTTTGTTTCAAGATATCTACAGCATTTTTGGCCTCATCAGATTTTGTAGTAGCACTTTCTACTTTCTTCTCAATGTTTGAAATAGTAGTTTTTATCTCTGAGACAGCAGCAGTATTGGCATTTACATTCTTTTCGATTTCAGTTTTAGCTGTTTCAAGTGGACCAATTCGATTAGAGATTACTGTATCTTTCTCGTCCATTTCTGCTTCAAGTTCCTGCTTCAATGCAGCTCTCCACTCAGCAGATGGCTCAATAGAACTAAGTTCTACAGTCTGAATAATAGTTTCTCCATCTTTGAATACTAATGAACCTTTTCCATTGACAACAGAATACTCAACTATAAGGTTTGCAAGACTGTTAATAGTAATAGGTTCTCCAATAGGTTCCGTTCCATCTTTAAACACTAAATTTCCAGTTGTGTTGTCATATTCAACTTTTAAGTTCTTCAAACTGTCAATACCAGAAATAGCAGTGTTTAATTCTTTGACTTTTGTATCAACTTCTGTTTTTGTATAATATGCTTTCAGAGATTCAGTTACTGTTCCATTAAGATCATTCATAACAGATGTTTTTACATCTGCTTTTATATCATCTACATTAATAGAAGCAGCGGAAGCTTTTGCTTCATCTGCGTATTGTTTTGCTTCGGCTACATGACCAAGAATCATATTTACAAAACTTGTATACCAATCTTCAGAAGGTTCAATGATTCCGTCATAATTTAATCCTTGAAGAACAGTAAACTTACCATTTGGTCTGGTTCTCCAAATATAATTGTTTCCTTTTTCATTTACGCCAGTAGCCATAATTTCAAAAATTATATCTCCGGCATTTGCTGTAACAGCAGCATCAATCAACCAACCAAATCGAATATAAGTATTGTTGGAAGCTACATTGATAACTGTCGCTACTTTACCTTTTTTCTCAGCTACAGATTCATATCTTATCTGGATGAGCATATCCATAAGATCCATACCATCCCAATATCTTGGAATCCTAAATGGCATATACTGGCTGTTTTCTTCCTGCATAATATTAATCTGTGTAGCATCAACGGCAATATTTTTTAAGTTATCCACTGTTGAATATGCATTGTCTTGATATTTGGTATATACTTCATAACGACCATCAGTACATAATGTATATTCCTCAGTGTCTACGGCTAACTCAGCACTCAAAGTCATTGCCGAATTAGCCGCAGCAGCAATTTTAGAATCTTTAAATGACATATCATGACTCCTTTACTTTAATAATTTATCCAGATCGACAACCTGATCAAGATGAACAACTCCATCCTGTGTGCCATCAGGATCTTTACCTGTCATATCTTCGGCTACCATAGCAGAAAGATCTTTTACAACGATACCATTTCCGGTATCTTCACCATTTCTGTCTGTTAAAGTGATTTTTCTGTCTTCTGTATTAAGACGAATATCTTTTACCATACCTTCATAAGTTGCTTTATTCTGAGCATTGAGATCTTTAATCATTCCTTCCATAGCAAGGAGCCTCTGATCAATTTCAGTAAACAATTCAGAAGGTTCATATTTATCAAATTGTACAAGTGGAGTAATATGAATAACACCTGATGTGGTTTTTCGAATATAAGAAGTGTATGTTCCATCTTCATTAGCAACAAGTTTTAAGAACGTGAAAGATACTTCGATATCCCCGGCTTCAGCAGTAAGTGCTGCATCGACAGGGATTAAATACTGGATATAATTCTGTTCATATTCAAGATTATTTATAATAAGTTGTGTCATTTTAATTTTGTCTGACACCGGGAGCTTATACTTCATATAAACAGTTGTATCTGACATATCAATCTGTTCCCGATACATTTTACTTGTTACAATCTGAATCTTATCTACATAATTACTTCTTTCCACAATTGATTCTTTGACTGTTGTTACAACAGTATTTTCATCTGTAATTTTTAGTGTATACATAACTGCCTCCTTCCTTATTTAGTCTGAGTTTTTTCTAAAGCTTCAATTCTAGTCTGTAGTGACTTAATAGTTTCCTGCAGTGTTGTGACTGACGAATTCGCATTATCAGCACTTTTCTTGATCTCAGCAGTATTCTGAGTCAAAGTAGTAATATTGTTCTGTATTGTTTCGATATTATTGGTCATGCTAAGTAATGATGTATTGATCTGTTCAATTGAAGTGTTAGAAGAAGAATCTGCAGACTGCAGATCAGAGATAGATTTCTGTACGGCAGTCATAGATTCTTTCAATTTATCCACATCAGCTCCCAGCTGAGTAAGTTTTCTTCCAACAACAAGGGCATCAGCGAATGCACCCTGTTTAGATAATGTCATATCTGATTCAGGGAGATTAGCCAGATAATTATAATCATACTTAACAACACCAACAGAGGTTTGAATTCCCTGAATATATGTTGCCATTATTACTCACCTTTTTCTACAAATTCATATAGTACTGTCATATCAAGCATAGACAGTTTGTCTTCATTAGATTTAAGCATTTTCTTGAGAGATTCCTCTGGAATCATCTCAACATCAAGTTCACATGTTTTATCATAAATTTTCTGCAGACCTTCTTGAATTTCAGGGATGATTTTATCTTTTATGTCATCATTAAGAGCACGATTTCCTGTTTCATTACCGTTTTCGTCAACAATAGAATGTGAGTTTTCCTCTGTAAAATAAGAATCAACTAACTCCTGCTCAACCTCTGAGATTTTATCTACCTGCGCCTTAAGAATCTTCAGGTTCATTGTATTCGCCCAGAATACATCAACATCTCCTGCGATTAAATCCGCACGACTCTTCATAGAATTTAATGTTTTATACATTGCCATAATGTCTGCATTTACAATAACTTTTTTCATAATCCTTGTACTCCTTTTATATTAATA
>ENA-UAMT01000941-UAMT01000941.1-human-gut-metagenome-genome-assembly--contig:-NODE-941-length-11318-cov-5.944065_pt1 | contig 11318 bp, 10 predicted proteins | sample MGYA00243286_ERZ654505 | MGnify/ENA primary metagenome ERZ654505 (study PRJEB26926, sample SAMN06164656) | human gut metagenome | biome: ENVO:00009003; feature: ENVO:2100002; material: ENVO:00002003...
GTATAAGAGACAGGGCGTGTACCGTCTGGTACACGCCCCCGCTGCGCCGTTTTATGTACGAGGCTTCCGCAGGCCGTTCAGCAGCAGGGCTGCCGCACCGACGCCGGCGCAGCCGGTGAGCCACACGCTGGCGCCGTCCACTGCCTCCGCCGGGTCCAGCAGCACCACGACCCCCACCACAAAGAGGAAGGCCAGCACGGCCCCTAAAACCGTCAGGGCGATCCGCCCGATCCTACTCAGCGGCGGTGCAAGACGGCGACCGTAGTGCAGGCAGCACCCTCCGGCCATCGCCGGAAAGGCCGCCACCGCCAGCCAGATGATCCGGTCACCGGCGCTGCCCTCCCAGAGCCCGGCTCCCATGAGTATGGCGTAGGTCACCAGCGCCCAGCCGGCGATCCGTTGGGTTCTGCCGGTCTTTTCCAGCCGCCGGACCGCCTGACGGGCCTCCGGGACCTCCTGTGCCGCCCGACGGTACAGCTCCAGTGCCTTTCTCCGATCCCGTGGAACGCCCTGTCCCGCCTCATATAGGCAGCCCAGATCGTACTGCCCCAGCGGCAGGCCCCGACGGGCCGCCTCCTCGTACCAGTGAGCCGCTTGGGCGTCGTCTACCGGGCAGCCGCCGCCCTTTTGGTAGCAGTATCCCAGCGCCACCGCCGCCGGGCCGTCTCCGCCCTCGGCGCTGCGCCGGAAGCAGTCGAAGGCCTTGGCCTCGTCCTTTTGGCAGCCCTTCCCCTTCTGGTAGCACCGGCCCACCTGCCGCAGAGCGCCCATGTGTCCGGCCTGTGCCGCCTGCTGGTACAGCTCCAGCGCACGGGCCGGATCCTGCCCGATGGCGTCACCGGAGAGCAGCATATTCCCCAGGGCATAGGCCGCCCTCACATGGCCCCGGCGGGCTGCCCGGTCATAGAGATCCGCCGCCAGATAGGGGTTGCGCTCCAGCCCGACGCCGTGCTCATAGCACCGGGCCAGCGCCGCCATTCCGTCGGGATAGCTCTGTCCCGCCGCACGGCGGTACTCCTGCGCCGCCTGCTTTTCATTCCGATCGATGCCCCGGCCGTCCTCCAAGTGCAGCCCCAGCAGGAACTGTCCACGGGCAAAGCCCTGTCCCGCTGAGGCCCGGAACAGGGCCGCCGCCTTGCGGTCGTCCTGCTCTACGCCGAGGCCCTCCCGGTACAGTACGCCCAGATTACACTGAGCCGCCGCCATACCGGACTGCGCCGCCTGACGGTACAGCTCCGCCGCACGGTGGATATCCTTCTCCACGCCACGGCCCGCCTCATAGCACAGCCCCAGCTCGTTCATGGCCCGGATGTTCCCCGCCGAGGCGGCCTGCTGAAAGAGCTCCGCCGCCTGCTTCTCGTCGGTCGCTGTCCCGTGACCGTACATATAGCACAGCCCCAGCTGCATCACGGCGTCGGGATAGCCCGTCTGCGCCGCCTGACGGAACCACTCCACCGCCTGAGGCGGCGACTGATCCACCCCCATGCCGTCGTCGTAGCAGTGACCCAGGAACAGCTGCGCTCTGGGCAGGCCCAGCTCCGCTGCCTGACGAAACAGCTCCGCCGCACGGCGATCGTCCTTCTCCACGCCCTTTCCGGCGTGGTGCAGCACGCCCAGAGCACACAGGCCCTCAGCGCTGCCGCCCTTCCCGGCCTCCTGATACAGAAGCGCCGCCTTTTTGGCATCCTGCTCCACGCCGTTGCCGAACTCATAGCACAGACCCAGCAGGAACTGCGCCCGTGGATGTTGCTGCTCCGCCGCTTGGGTAAAGAGCCGGGCCGCCTGCCCATAGTCCTTCTCCACTCCCACGCCGAAGTAGTACATGGCCCCCAGATTGCACTGTCCCTGAGCGTAGCCCTCCTCCGCCGCATGGCGGTAGCACTGGATGGCCCGGTCCAGATCTTTCTCCGTTCCCTGCCCGTTTTCGTAGCACACGCCCAGATCGCACACCGCCGGCAGATAGCCCAGCTTGGCACTCTCCTGAAACAGCTCAAAGGCCCGCACCGGGTCACGCTCCACGCCGGTGCCGTTGTCATGGCACACCGCCAGCCAGTAAAGAGCCGTGGGGTCGTCCGGCTCCGTGCGGCTGAACCATGCAAAGGCCTTGTCCGGGTCCTTCTTCACACCGCCGGTGCCATAAAAATAGTGAAGTCCCATCTGCACCGCTGCGGCGCAGTCACCATTCCGGGCCGCCTGACGGCAGTTCTCCAGCCGCTCCTGCTGCTCCCGCCGGTGCTGCCGGTGCTGTCGCCGTCAAGGCTCCCATGCCCGGCAACATCCTGGATGTCAAGGTCGCAGCCGGTGCTTCCGTCAAGGCCGGTGACGTGCTGGTCATCCTCGAGGCCATGAAGATGGAGAACGAGATCGTTGCTCCGCAGGATGGCACCGTGGCTTCCATCAACGTGAACAAGGGCGATACCGTCAACTCCGGTGACGTTCTGGTTTCCATGAACTAAGGAAGAGGTGACAACCATGGCAAAAAAGCCGATCAAGGTGACCGAGGTCGTCCTGCGTGATGCGCACCAGTCTTTGCTGGCTACCCGTATGACCATGGACGAGATGCGCCCCATCCTGCCCGAAATGGACAAGATCAACTACTTCTCCGTGGAGTGCTGGGGCGGCGCTACGTTCGACAGCTGCATCCGCTTCCTGGACGAGGATCCTTGGGAGCGTCTGCGCATCCTGCGCAAGGAACTGCCGCACCAGAAGCTGCAGATGCTGTTCCGCGGCCAGAATATGCTGGGCTACCGTCCCTACGCAGATGACGCTGTGGAGTACTTTGTACAGAAGTCTGTTGCCAACGGCATCGACGTCATCCGCATCTTTGACGCTCTGAACGACCCCCGCAACCTGCAGACTGCCATCAAGTCTGCCAACAAAGAGGGCGCTCATGTGCAGGGTTGCATCAGCTACACCCTGAGCCCTGTGCACAACAACGAGTACTTTGCAGCCTACGCCAAGACTTTGGAGGAGATGGGCGCAAACTCCATCTGCATCAAGGATATGGCAGGTCTGCTCACGCCCTATACCTGCTATGATCTGGTCAAGAAGCTGAAGGAGACCGTCAGCATCCCTGTGGATATCCACAGCCACTACACTGCAGGTCTGGCTTCCATGTCCATCCTCAAGGGCATCGAGGCAGGTGCCGATATCGTTGATACCGCCATGAGCCCCCTGAGCCTTGGTACCAGCCATATGCCCACCGAGAGCCTGGTGGCTGCCCTGCAGGGCACCGACTACGACACCGGTCTGGATCTGAAGCAGCTGAACGTCGTGCGCGCTTACTTTGCAAAGCTGCGTGAGAAGTACATCGCCAACGGCCAGATTAGCCCCAAGAGCCTGGGCGTGGACGCCAACACCCTGCTGTATCAGGTGCCGGGCGGTATGTTCTCCAACATGCTCAAGCAGCTGAAGGATGCCGGTAAGGAAGACAAGCTGGACGAAGTGCTGGCCGAGATCCCCCGCGTTCGTGAGGATGCAGGCTACCCGCCGCTGGTCACCCCCACCAGCCAGATCGTTGGTACGCAGGCTGTGTTCAACGTGATCATGGGCGAGCGCTACAAGATGGTCACCAAGGAGTTCAAGGGTCTGGTCCACGGCGACTATGGCAAAACTCCCGCTCCCATCAAGCCCGAGTTCACCAAGAAGATCCTTGGCGACGAGCAGCCCATTACCTGCCGCTTTGCCGACACGCTGGCTCCCGAGATGGACAAGCTGAAGGCCGAGGCTGCCAAGTGGGCAACGCAGGAAGAGGACGTGCTGACCTACGCTATGTTCCCGCAGGTCGCTCCCAAGTTCTTCGATAAGCGCAATGCCAAAAAGCAGGGCGTGGACGGCGATCATGTGGACTACACCAACCAGTCCCATCCTGTCTGATAAATAAGTTCCTTTCAGGGCTGCTGCACAAAATGCTGTGCAGCAGCCTTTTTTGCGTATCCGGCAAAGGCACAAGACGTACTCTGTCGGCCAATCCCGGAAAAACTTCTGCATACACATTGACTTGCCGCCCAATACCTTTTATAATGTTTGGTATAGCCGTACAATACAACAAATGATGTGGAGGAAAATGCTATGCGAAGCATCCCGGAGCAGCGCATTGCTGAGTTTCAGGAGCAGGACTATCAACTGTATTTTGGCATTTCAAAGCTGGAATTTGACCGGATGCTCAAGGCTCTGCATGAGGCTTACCGTCAGGAGCATAAGCGCAAGACCCGCTTTACCAAGATCTCTATGATGGATAAACTCATCCTGACCCTGATCTATCGCTACGAGTACCGCACGATGGAAAGCATTGCCAAGGAATACGAGGTTTCTCTGGATACCATTGCCGACAACATCCATTGGGTGGAGCGCACGCTGCTCAATGCAGATATCCTGCAAACCAGTGTGACCTGCGTTTATAAGACGAACTGATGTTATGACCCTGCGTGAAAACGCGGGGTTATATTTTTTACAAGGGGAAAACTTCTGGAAAAGCGGTAACTGCCGCAGCCATGTTGTTTTGGCTGCGCAGCAGTAAAAATGAAAACTGTGTTTTTTGCACGGATGCAGTCTGCACCTTGAATTTTTCAGAAAAGAATAGTAAAATGATGCTATATGTATCGTAACATGGGCTTGTGTGCCCAAAGCGGATACCTATACAGAAAAACCGAAGTTAAACCGCAAAAGAATAGGAGCTAGTATGATCTTAAGCATGACCGGTTTCGGCAGGGGAACTGCCGTGCTCAATGGCCGTGAGATCACTGTGGAACTGCGCAGCGTGAACTCCCGCTATTTCGAGTATTCCTCCCGCATCCCGCGCACCTGCAGTTCTCTGGACAGCCGCCTGAAAAAGCAGCTCAACCAGCGGATCTCCCGCGGCAAGGTAGAGCTTAGCATGACCGTCCAGAACGTGGACGCAGCGGATACCGTGGTCGCCGTCAACATGGAGCTTGCCCGCAGCTATCAGCAGGCCATGCGGGACCTGTCCGAGCAGCTGGGGGTCAAAAATGATGTGTCCACTGCCGTTCTGACCCGCTTCCCGGATGTGCTGACCACCCGCCACGCCGATGTGGACGAGGAGCAGCTGTGGCAGGATGTGTCTGCCGTTACCGCGCAGGCGCTGGATCACTTTGTGGAGATGCGTGCCGCCGAGGGCGCCAAGATGAAGGCAGATGTGGAAAGCCGTCTTGTGTTTCTGGAACAGTGCGTCGGCAAAGTGGAGAGCCTGAGTGCAGGCCGGGTAGAGAACTACACCAACCGCCTGTACGAGAAACTCAAGGTCATCCTGCAGGATCGCGACATCGATGACGCCCGTGTGCTGACCGAAGCCGCCATCTTTGGCGATAAGACTGCCGTGGATGAAGAAACTGTCCGTCTGCGCAGCCACATTGCACAGTACCGCGATATCCTGCAGCTGGACGAGCCCGTGGGCCGCAAGCTGGACTTCCTGACGCAAGAGCTGAACCGCGAGACCAATACCATCGGCTCCAAGTGTCAGGATTTGGATATCACCCGTATTGTGGTGGATATGAAGGCGGAGATCGAAAAAATCCGCGAGCAGATCCAGAATCTGGAATAATATGTTGTGGAGGAGCCTATGAAACTCATCAACATCGGCTTTGGCAATATGGTCAGTGCGGGGCGCGTGGTGGCAGTCGTCAGCCCGGACTCCGCACCGGTCAAACGTCTGGTGAAGGAAGCACGCGAGCGCGGGATGCTGATCGATGCCTCTTACGGCCGCAGCACCCGGGCTGTGCTCATCATGGACTCCGATCATGTCGTGCTGTCTGCCCTTCAGCCCGAAACGGTGGCAAGCCGCGCCGCCGGGCAGGAGGGTAGAGCATCAATGGAGGAAGAAACATCTCATGGCGAATGATAAATTTCTGTTTGTAGTTTCCGGCGCAGCCGGTACCGGCAAGGACAGCGTGGTCAAGGCACTGCGCGAGGCACACCCCGAGATCGAAAAGACTGTCTCTGCCACCACACGCGCCCCGCGCCCCGGCGAGCAGGAGGGTGTGGACTACTACTACCGCACCCGCGAGCAGTTCCAGCAACTGCTGGAAAACGATCAGGTGGTGGAGCACAACTTCTATAACGGCAACTACTACGGCACCATGAAGTCTGAGGTGGAAAAGCGGCTGGAGGCCGGTAAGGTGGTCGTGCTGGTCATTGACGTGCATGGCGCTGCCAATATCCGCCGGATGTTCCCGGGCGCTACCACCGTGTTCCTGCTGCCGCCCTCTGTGGAGGAACTGGAGCACCGTCTGCGCGGCCGCGGCACCGAGACCGAGGAAAGCATTCAGGAGCGTCTCGCCACCGCCCGGCAGGAACTGGCCGAGCAGGATAAGTTTACCGTAAAGCTGGTCAATAATCAAATCGAGCCCTGCGCCGCAGAGCTGTATCAGGTCATCTGTCAGCGCGCCGGGCTGCAGGAGTGAAAAATCAAGCGTTGAAGGAGTTGGACGAATGCCCAAAACGGTAGGCATTGCCGTCAGCAATGCGACCTTCCATTTTGATAAGCTGTATACCTACGCCGTTCTGCCGGAGCACCAGAATGTGGTGCGTCTGGGCAGCATGGTACTGGTACCCTTCGGCAAAGGTAGCCGCGCCCGCATGGGTGTGGTACTGGCCTGCGATGCCGAGCCGGAGCACTCCAAGCTGAAATATCTGTTTGACGTAGCCCCGGCTTCGGCCTGCTTGACCCCGGAGCTGCTGCGGCTGGTGCATTTTTTAAAGGAACGCACCTTCTGCACCTACTACGAGGCCGTCAAGGCGGTCATTCCGTATGGTGCGCAGTATAAGCCCGCCGTGGCGGCAGACGGCGTGACCCCGGTGCTGCAAAAGCAGCTTACCCGTCACACCGAAAACGCCTACAAGCTGGTGGGCACGCTGCCGCAAAAGCCGAAGCCTACGGCAAAACAGCTGGCAGCGGTGGCGCTGCTGAGCGGCGGTCCCCGCACCCTGAACGAGTTGGAAGATAAGGGCATCAGCCGCGCCGTGCTGGATAACCTGTGCACCAAGGGTGTGCTGGAATGCAGCAAGGTGAATAAGTCCATCGACCTGTACGCCTCCATCCCGCTGCGTAACGACCCCATCACCCTCACAGAGCAGCAGCAGGCCGCTTACGACACGCTGCTGCCTAAGCTAGAAGATACCGCACCCCATTCGGCGCTGTTGTACGGTGTTACCGGCAGCGGCAAGACGCTGGTGTTTTTAAAGTTGATCTCCCGCTGTCTGGAACTTTGCCGCAAGGCGCTGGTGCTGGTGCCGGAGATCAGCCTGACCCCGCAGATGATCCTGCGGCTCAAAGGACAGTTCGGCCGCCGGGTGGCGGTGCAGCACTCCGCGCTCAACCATACCGAGCGTCTGCTGCAATGGCAGATGATCCAGGACGGCGGTGCAGATATCGTGGTCGGCACCCGCAGCGCAGTGTTTTCGCCGTTGGAAAACATCGGCCTTATCATCATTGACGAAGAGCAGGAGCACACCTACCGGTCGGAATCCGCACCACGCTACTCTGCCCACGAGGTCGCCCGGCAGCGTGCCGCCGAAAACGGTGCCCTGCTGCTTCTGGCCAGCGCCACCCCCAGCACCGAGAGCTTCTACGCTGCACAGAACGGACGCACTCAGCTGGTGCGCCTGACCAAGCGCTACGGCGGCAACCCGCTGCCCAGCGTGCAGATCGTGGATATGCGGGCAGAGCTGGCAGCAGGCAACCCTCGGGAGATCAGCCTTGCGTTGGAGGACGCCATCCGCCGCAATCTGGAAGCGGAAAAGCAGACTATCCTTCTGCTCAACCGCCGGGGCTACCAGACCATTGCCCAGTGCGAGGACTGCCGCGAGGTGCTCAAGTGCCCCAAGTGCAGCGTACCCATGGTGTACCACAAATCAGCGCATAAGGTGCTGTGCCACTATTGCGGCTCCCAGCAGGAGCCGCCGCCCACCCTTTGCCCGGCCTGCGGCGGCAAGTTGCAGTACCGGGGCTTTGGCACCCAGAAGGCCGAGGAGGAGCTGGCAAAGCTCTTCCCGGAGGCGCGGGTGCTGCGCATGGATCAAGACTCTACCGCCGCCAAGGACGCCCACGAAAAGCTGCTTGCCAAATTTGCAGCGCATGAATATGACATCATGGTGGGCACCCAGATGGTGGCAAAGGGTCTGGATTTCGAGGATGTGACCCTTGTGGGTGTTCTGGGCATTGATTCGCTGCTGTTTGCGCAAGGCTTCCGGGCATACGAGAACGTGTTCAGCCTGATCACACAGGTGGTGGGACGCAGCGGCCGCGCAAAAGAGCCCGGCTTTGCCATCATCCAGACCACCGACCCGGACAACCCAGTGCTCACCCTTGCCGCTGCGCAGGATTATGATGCCTTCTACGAGCAGGAGATCGCCTACCGCAAGCTTGGCTTGTACCCGCCCTTCTGTGGGCTGTGCGTCATCGGCTTTGCCGGTGCAAAGGAGAACGAGGTGGCGCGTGCCGCTGCCCGTTTCTCGGCGCTTTTAGGGCAGCAGGCGGCCAAGCAGCCGGATCTGCCCCTGCGCATTCTGGGTCCTACGCCCGGCAGCATTGAAAAGATCAACGACACCTACCGCTATAAGCTCACCGTCAAGTGCCGCAACGACCGCCGTTTCCGCGACCTTGTGCGCAGCACGCTGGCACTGTATGAAAAAGAAAAACTGCCGTCCCGTGCATCGGTCGTGGTAGACCTGCACTCGGACGGAGACATCTGATAAAACTGGAGGTACCATTATGGCTATCCGTAATATTGTTAAAGAAGGCGACCCCATCCTGAACAAGGTCTGCCGCCCTGTGACCAATTTTGACGACCGTCTGGCCACCCTGCTGGACGATATGCGCGAGACTATGATCGCCGCCGACGGCGTAGGTCTGGCCGGTCCGCAGGTGGGCATGATGCGCCGCCTGTTCGTGGTGTGGGACACCACCGACGCCCCGGAGGAGATCCCCGAGGATTACGAGTACAAGTTCATTGATTTCGTCAATCCCGAGATCCTTGCTGTTTCTGAGGAGGAAGAGACGGCCTACGAGGGCTGCCTGTCCTTCCCGGGGCACAACGGCGCTGTGACCCGCCCCGTTGCCGTCAAGGTGCGTGCACAGGATCGCAACGGCGAATGGTTCGAGCTGGAAGCCGATGGCCTGCTGGGCCGCTGTATCCAGCACGAGAACGACCATCTGGATGGCATCACCATCATGGAGTCCAGCGAGTACTTCTATGAGGATACCGAGGAAGGCAAAAAGGCTGCCCGCGAAGCGAAAGGAAACAACTGATGCGCATTTTGTTCATGGGCACGCCGGATATTGCTGCCGAGTGCCTGAAAGCCCTGTATGCTGCCGGGCATGATATCTGTGCCGTGTACACCCGGCGGGATAAGCCCGTCGGCCGCAAGCAGGTGCTCACCGCACCGCCGGTCAAGGAGGTTGCGCTGGCGCACGGCACGCCCGTGTTCCAGCCCCGCACCCTGCGGGACGGCAGCGAGGATGAAAACATCCGCGCCCTCGCCCCGGAACTGATCGTGGTGGTGGCTTATGGCTGCATCCTGCCGAAGTCCGTGCTGGAAATGCCCCGCTACGGCTGCATCAATCTGCACGTTTCGCTGCTGCCGAAGTATCGCGGCAGCGCCCCGGTGCAGTGGTCGGTGCTGAACGGTGACGCTGAGACTGGCGTTTCCATCATGCAGATGGACGAGGGGCTGGATACCGGCGATGTTCTGTACTGCAAAAAGATCACCATCGACCCCGAGGAGACCAGCGGTGAACTGTTTGACCGCGTTACCGCCGTGGGTGCCGCAGCCCTGTGTGAGACCATCCCTCAAATCGCAGCAGGTACTCTGACGGCTGTGCCGCAACAGCACGAGAATGCTACCCTTGCCCCCATGCTGAACAAGGAGATGGCAGAGTTCCACCTGACCGATACTGCCACCCATATCCACAACTGGGTGCGCGGCATGAACCCTTGGCCGGGTGCGTGGTTCATCACCTCTGGCGGCAAAAAGCTCAAGGTGGTGTCCTGCCGTGTGGCTGTCGCTCATGGCGAAGCCCCTGGCACGGTGCTGGCCACAAAGCCCCTGACCGTAGCCTGCAGCGAGGGGGCTATCCAGCTGCTGGAGGTCGTGCCGGAGGGCAAAAAGCCTATGGACGGCACTGCCTTTGCAGCGGGTCTGCGTCTGAAAACGGGGGATAGTCTCTGATGGCCGCAAATCCGCGTGCGGCGGCAGTCGCCGCACTGGTACGGCAGGAGCAGGATGGCTTTTCCAATCTGGTGCTGGACGCAGAACTCAGGCGCCAGAAGCTGGAAGGTCGGGATAAGGCCTTTGCAAGTGCCATTTTCTACACCGTGCTGGAGCATCGCGGCACACTGGACTATATTCTTGAGCAGTTTCTGCCCAAGGGTCTTGCAAAGCTGGATGCACCCGTGCGGGAAATTTTACGCGCTGCACTGGCACAGGCTCGCTATATGCAGGTTCCTGCCTCTGCTGCGGTGAACGAGGCAGTCAAGCTGACCCGCACTTTTAAAAAATCCAGCGCCTCCGGCCTTGTCAATGCCGTGCTGCGCAAGGCCTGCGGCTATGATCTGGACGCTGCCGTTTTTACGGACGAGATTCAGCGCCTGATGGTTTTAGGCTCTGCCGGACGGGATGTGGCGGAATTCCTCCACAAAAATTACCCGGATGAAGCACTGGGCATCCTGACCTATCAGGCCGATGGCGGTTTGACCAGTCTGCGTGCAAACCCCCTCAAGGCCAGCGCTGCACAGCTGTGCGCGCTGCTTACAGAGCAGGGCGCAGCAGAGGTGCGGCAGGGTATTGTGCCCGGCAGCGTGCTGGCACGATTTGCCGGCAGTCCGGCAGACAACGAACTGTTCCGACAGGGCTACTACCATGTGGAGGGACAGGCCAGCCAGCTGGCAGCCCTTTGCGTGGGCGCAGCCCCCGGCGAGACGGTGCTGGATCTGTGCGCTGCCCCCGGCGGCAAGACCGTTCTGCTGGCCGAGCAGATGCAGGGTACAGGAGAGCTGTACAGCTGCGATGCGGCAGAGAACCGTGTGGGGCTCATCCGCACCGCTGTGGATCGCATAGGCTTTACTGGGGTGCATACCCTTTGTAATGATGCCACCAAGCCGAACCCCGCACTGCCCATGGCAGACCGCATCCTGACGGATGTGCCTTGCAGCGGCTTGGGCATTCTGGCAAAAAAGCCAGATCTGCGCTATAAAAAGCTGGAAGCTGCCCGGCAGGCAGAACTGCTTGCCACACAGGCGGCAATTCTGGATACCGCTGCGGCGCTGCTCAAGGCGGGCGGACGGCTGGTCTATTCCACCTGC
>ENA-UAMT01000945-UAMT01000945.1-human-gut-metagenome-genome-assembly--contig:-NODE-945-length-11290-cov-3.651357_pt1 | contig 11290 bp, 8 predicted proteins | sample MGYA00243286_ERZ654505 | MGnify/ENA primary metagenome ERZ654505 (study PRJEB26926, sample SAMN06164656) | human gut metagenome | biome: ENVO:00009003; feature: ENVO:2100002; material: ENVO:00002003...
GCTCGGAGATGTGTATAAGAGACAGGTCTTGGCAGTGCTGGTACACAGGCGGCAGGGTTGTGGGAATTTTTGAAAGAGGGCGCAATGAGCAAAACTCTGCATGCCGGTAAAAGTTCATATGCCGGCGTACTTTCAGCATATCTGGCCCGTGCTGGTTTTACTGGTGCGACAAAGATATTGGAAGGAGAAAAAGGCTTTTGCCGGGCTATGGTCACAGAGCCGCATTTGGAAAAATTGACGGATGGGCTGAATGATGGTATATATAAGATTGATAATAATTCGTTCAAACCTTATGCCTGCTGTAAACATTCTCATGCCGCGCTGTATGCGATGCAGGTGCTGCGTACTGAGCACGGATTGAAGCCTGATGATGTTGAAGCGATAGAGATTTTAGTCAATGAGATCACTGATTTTCTGATCAATAATCCTCAGCCTGAAAATCCGTATGGCTGCAAGTTCAGTATCCAATATTGTGTTGCCGGGATGCTCAAATACGGCGATATGGGTGTTGATCGCTTCCTGACGGAAGTTATTGGTGATGCTGAAGTCCGTAGCTTGATGGCAAAGACCAAGGTCATGCGTGATGCTGCGATCGAGGCGGTACATGCTGCTGATGCTGCAAAACTGGCATCAAGGCTTATCGTTCGCTGTAAAGATGGGCGAGTATTGGAGTTACAGGTAGATTTTCCGAAAGGAGATCCGCCTAATCCGATGAGATGGGATGAAAGTGTTGCAAAATTTATGTCTTTGGCTGCTCCTGTTTACGGCGAAGAAAAAACAGCCAAGCTGTGCGGGCTTATCGATAATCTGGAAGCAAGCTCAGATTTTGCAGCAGACCTGGCTGAATGTCTGGCATAAGACGGCGTTAAGGAGGAACTCCCTGTGGTTGAAGCGGAAAAGATCAAAGCAAAGGTCAGCGAAATTTATTCGCATAACAATTTTATGCAGGAGTGCGGCATTTACATCGTAGATATGTCTTGCGGCAGCGCTACAGTTGCAGTAAAGGTAGACCCTGAGCGTCATGCCAATCTTAATGGTATGGCGCATGGAGGACTGGTGGCAACGCTGGCTGATAATGCTACAGGTATTGCAGGTGCAACGATAGGTAAAAGGGTAGTGACATCAACTATTGCTACAGATTTTATCAAAGGCGCACCGGTTGGTACGACGATCAGCGCTACTTCACGGATAACACACGCTGACGACAGATTGGTAACCATCAATATCGAAGTGCGCGATCTGGACAATGATACCCTGGTGGCTAAGGCTACAGCGGCGATGATTGTAGTGGATACATTCGCTGGGATTCCTGAAAAGTGGTAATAAGAGCAGGGAGTATTATTCGGCTGTTGTGTCGTTGCAGTTAAATATTGCTGTTTGGGCAGTAGTAGAAGGCAATTTTATAAGAGTGTACAGTTTACTATGATTTTCTAAAAAAAGGCGGCTTAAGCCGCCTTTTTTGTGTTTATTTCGATACCGAAAGTAGTATTTTTGAGACCTTCTTTAAATATTGCAAAAGAAAGTTTTCTACCAAATATGGTTGCATGTGCAAAATAAAGCACAACATCTAGTAATTTTTGGCTTTACATTAACAATACGCTGTGCTATGATGATAATGTAAATTTTACGCATAAATAATAATTTTTGTTTGGCGTTAACGATAAGAAATTATGAAAGAAGGCGTCAGTTATGAAAGTAATCAAACGTGATGGCAGCACTGCCGATTTTGACAGCAGCAAGATTATAGTTGCTATCCAGAAAGCCAATCAGGTAGTCGAACCGGAAGACCGTATTGATCAGGAACGTATCGAAGCTATCGCTCATTATGTGGAAAGTAAAAACCGTATGCGTCTTTTGGTGGAAGATATACAGGATATGGTAGAGCATCAGCTTATGGACGAGGGTAAATTCAACCTGGCCAAGTCCTATATTATTTACCGCTATACTCGTGCTTTAGTTCGTAAGGCTAACACGACTGATGAATCTATTTTGTCGCTGATCCGTAACAGTAATAAAGATGTTATGGAAGAAAACTCCAATAAAAATGCCGTTATGGCTTCTACCCAGCGTGATCTGATTGCCGGTGAGGTTTCCAAGGACCTGACCCGCCGTCTGATCCTGCCGGAAAAGATTTCTAAAGCCCATGATGAGGGCGCTATCCATTTTCACGATGCTGATTACTTCGTACAGCCTATTTTCAACTGTTGCCTGATCAATGTTGGCGATATGCTGGATAACGGCACTGTAATGAACGGCAAACTGATCGAAAGCCCGAAAAGTTTTCAGGTGGCTTGTACAGTAATGACTCAGATCATCGCTTCAGTAGCCAGCAGCCAGTATGGTGGGCAGTCTGTCGATATTCGTCATTTAGGCAAATATCTGCGCCGCAGCTATGAAAAATTCAAACTGACGATCAAAGCTGAGGTCGGTGACAGTGTTGCTGATGAAGTTGTAGAGCGCCTTACAAAAAGACGTTTACAGGATGAGCTGCGCAGCGGTGTGCAGACAATTCAATACCAGATTAATACTTTGATGACAACAAACGGACAATCTCCGTTTGTCACTATCTTCCTTAATCTGCAGGCGGACGATGAATATCTGGAAGAAAATGCAATGATAGTAGAAGAGATTCTGCGGCAACGGTTGGAAGGCATTAAAAATGATAAAGGCGTTTTTGTAACGCCTGCTTTCCCGAAGCTGGTTTATGTGCTTGATGAACATAACTGCCTGAAGGGCGGCAAGTATGATTATATTACTAAGCTGGCTGTAAAATGCAGCGCTAAACGTTTATATCCTGACTATATCTCTGCTAAAAAAATGCGTGAGAATTATGAAGGAAATGTTTTCGCACCGATGGGCTGCCGTAGTTTTTTGGCTGCCTGGAAGGATGACGAAGGTAATTACAAATTCGAAGGCCGTTTCAATCAGGGCGTTGTATCTTTGAATTTGCCTCAGGTGGCTATTTTGGCACATGGCGACGAAGAAAAATTCTGGCCATTGCTGGATGAACGTTTACAGCTTTGTTATGAAGCTTTGATGTGCCGTCATAACTCATTAAAGGGTATTCGCAGTGACGTCAGCCCTGTACATTGGCAGTATGGCGCGATTGCACGCTTGGAAAAAGGCGAAGTTATTGATAAATATCTGGAAAAAGGCTATTCTACTATTTCGCTCGGTTATATTGGTTTGTACGAAATGACCAAGTTAATGAAAGATGTCAGCCACACAACACCTGAAGGGGAAGAATTTGCTTTGCGCGTGATGAAATATCTGCGTGCTGCCTGTGATAAATGGAAAAAAGAAACAGGGTTAGGTTTTGCCTTATACGGTACGCCTGCTGAATCATTGTGTTATCGTTTTGCCCGTATTGACAAAGAACGGTTTGGTACTATTGCCGATGTAACGGATAAAGGCTATTATACTAATTCTTACCATGTAGATGTTCGTGAGGATATCGACGCCTTCAGTAAATTCAATTTTGAAAGCCAGTTCCAGCGTATTTCTTCAGGCGGCGCTATTTCCTATGTCGAAATTCCTAATATGCGCCATAACCTGGAAGCAATGGAAGATGTTGTTCGCTTTATTTATGACAACATTCAATATGCTGAATTTAACACTAAATCAGATTACTGCCATGTGTGCGGGTTTGATGGTGAGATCATCATTAACGATGATCTGGAATGGGAATGTCCTAACTGCGGCAATAAAAATCAGACTTTAATGAATGTTACTCGCCGTACTTGCGGTTATTTAGGTGAAAATTTCTGGAACGTGGGTAAGACTAAAGAAATCAAATCCCGCGTCCTGCATCTGTAAGCGGGAGGCGTTATAAATGAATTACGCTACGATCAAGACCCATGATACCGCCAATGGGCCGGGAGTGCGTGTGTCGCTGTTCGTCAGCGGCTGCACTCACCAGTGCAAAGGGTGTTTTAACCCCGAAGCATGGGACTTTAATTATGGTGCTCCTTTTACAAAAACAGAGGAAGATGCAATCGTCAAAGGATTGGAGCCATGGTTTATCCGTGGGCTTTCGCTTTTGGGCGGTGAACCTTTTGAACCGTCTAATCAACAGGCACTTTTGCCGTTGCTGCGTAAGGTACGTAAGGCTTATCCTGAAAAAACGATCTGGTGCTATACCGGGTATGATTTTGAACAGGATCTTCTTACGGGTCGTTTATGTGATTGGTCGGTGACTGAGGAGATGCTTTCTTATATAGACGTTTTAGTAGACGGCGAATTTAAGCTCGATTTAAAAAATCCTAATCTGCGTTTTCGAGGCAGTTCTAACCAGCGCGTTATTGATTTAAAAAAATCGTTGTATGGTGATGAACTGGTTTTATGGTCAGAAGCCTATTAAAATTAAAACCCTTTCTACATATGAAAATGTGGGAGGGGTTTTTGTATGATATCGTAACTAAATAATTAAAATATATAATTTGGGTAGCTTGTCTCTTCAATTAAATGGCTTTATAATATTATCAATAGATAATAGTTTTAATTTTGGTTTCGATGTGGAGTGAAGTGCATGTTAAATGTGTTTAAAAATAAACTTTCACAGATTCACAAGCAAAGTAAAGAAGCGAAAGAACTTTTGCGTTTTATCGGACCTGGTATTTTGGTAACGGTGGGATTTATCGATCCAGGAAACTGGGCTGCCAATTTGGCGGCCGGCGCCGATTACGGGTATGCTTTGCTGTGGGTCGTAACGTTATCAACTCTGATGTTGATTTTGCTGCAGCATAATGTAGCTCATCTGGGCATCGTCACAGGTGAATGTTTATCGGAAGCGGCGACAAGATTTTTACCTAAGCGTATTTCACGTCCAATTCTGGTTACTGCTATTATGGCGGCACAGGCAACTGCTTTAGCTGAAATTTTGGGTGCGGCGATTGCACTTAATATGTTGTTTGGCATTCCAATTATGGCTGGTGCTGTGATTACCGCTGTCGTTTGCACGCTGATGTTGTGGACAAATTCCTACAGTCGTTTGGAAACATGGATAGCGGGTTTTGTTTCTGTTATTGCTATGTCTTATTTATTTGAAATTTCAATGGTACATGTTGATTGGCCGCAGGCCGTTGTCAGCTGGACTGTGCCTAATATTCCAGCAGGCTCGATGCTGGTGGTAATGAGTATTTTAGGTGCTGTAATTATGCCGCATAATTTATTTCTGCATTCTGAAATTATTCAAAGCAGGCATTGGAACCTGGAAGATAGGGCATTGATGGAAAAACAGCTGCGTTTTGAATTTGTCGATACTTTATTTTCTATGAGTATCGGTTGGGCGATCAACAGTGCCATGATTTTGCTTGCCGCTGCAACATTTTTTGTTCATGGAGTTAGTGTCAGTGAATTACAGCAGGCTCAGGAGCTGCTGGTGCCGCTTTTAGGTGAGAATGCGGCACATATTTTTGCAATAGCACTGCTTTTTGCAGGGATTGCTTCTATAACAACGGCGGGTATGGCAGGTGTTACTATTTTTTCAGGTATGTTCGGTGAATCTTACGATATGAAGGACATTCATTCACGTGTTGGTTTGCTGCTGACATTTGTTCCTGCTGTTATCGTTTTATATTTCATCAATGATCCCTTCTGGGGACTGATCGTCAGCCAGATGCTGCTTAGTGTGCAGCTTCCGTTGACTGTATTTATGCAGATTTGGCTCACTTCTTCACCAAAAGTAATGGGGACTTATGCTAATAAGCCTTTTACTAAAGTTCTGCTTTATGTGGTAGGATTTATTGTTACAGCGCTCAATCTGTATCTTCTATATGTTAGTTTGCAATAAAATAATGATGCGGTATAAATTAAAACGGTTCAGCTTAGCTGAACCGTTTTAATTGTTAATATGTCAGTTTTTATTGCCCAGTTGCTCCAGCATGGTAGCAACGCTGAACGGTTTGTTTTCCAGTAAGGCATCTATGCGCATAGTGATCAATGGATGCTGGCTGAGCCTGCGTGCTGTGATAAGTGCCGCACGCAATGCTGGTGTAAGCTGCTCGTGTCCCCATTCTTCAAGAATGATAGAAGCAGCGCCGCGCGGCCAATCATAAATAGAGGTCAAAGCGGCTGTTACTATAGGAATTCCAGTACCAGGGTGCGTTTCCAGGTATTTCAGCGGGATCAAAAGCGCTGTTTCTGATTGTGTATAGGTATTGATGTTTTTTTCGATAAAAGACAATACTTTCTGGGGACGTTCATCATTTTCAAAGCCTAGAAGATAAGGAAATAAAGCACTTTCCAGAGGGTGCTGCTTAAGATAATCGAAAAGACGTTCCCATATATCAATATCCAGTTCAAAGGCAAATTCAGCAGTAGTGTAATTTACGCTGCCATCTTCTTTGAATAATTGTTCTTGCACTTCCTCATACCAGTCGCGGCTGTAAATCAGTTTTTCACAGCGGCTTACCAGTTCGTGGCTGGCGTTAGAAGGTAATGCTGCCCAGTTGCTGTCGGTGATAAGCTTTTGCAGTCCAATGGAAATGTTTATTATTCCGATCAGGTCAGCAGGAGTTTTATCATAGCGTTCAGCATGGCGCAGAAGCTCGCTGATCAGAGTCTTAGAATCGATACCGCTGATATCAATATAAGTTGGATCACTGTTTCCAATATAGTAACGGTCAAGCATCATAATAAAATTATTAATGATCAAAAGACAGCCACGGTAAGTTTTATAGTCCAGCTGCTCTTTATGCAAATGGTGTAATAACTGCCCCTTACGCATTACTACCAGACAAATCGGAGCATAATCGATTTCGATTTCACAACCGTGCCTAAGCAGCCAAATTTCTTCTTCTTCTGTGGTGCATTCAAGATCATAGAGGGTGAAGATACGCCCCCAGCCTCTGGTAGAGCGAACAAGTTCCCATAGCTCGTCCTGTGGTGCAATATTATTTATACGGTAGGCAAAGGTAAGGAAAAAAGTGAATTCTTCACAGCGGCAAAGATCGACTAAATCATCCCAAAGGTTTTCGGAATGTTCTTTGCGCAGCTTCTCCAGTCCAAAGACTGCTAAGATGACGATTGCATATTTAACAAGCTCACGTTTATGCGCTGTATACAGCCAGTCTTCGGCTAAAGCAAGCAGTGGTTCGGGAACTTCGTCTTCTGACAGCAGTTCTACAAGCGGATCACAAACGCTGACACATAAAATTTTTATCAACGCTTCTTCAAGGACCGCTTTTGCAGTAGCAGAAGGTTCATCAGCATAAGCCAGCAGCATACTGCAGACGGCTTCAGCGCCTGTCAAGTCAGGCGGCATTTCGGCAGTATAGATATAGGCATCATCGCTTCCTAATGGCCGTGGTAATGACGGAGTCGGATCATCTATCAAGGCACCACCTTGATAAATACCATTTTCATCTAGCTGATCCATTACATAAGCAAAGATACTGTGTTCATTTTTATCCATGAAGTTCATCCCTTAATTTTAAAATTATGCCTATTATACCATATAAGGCTATTCTTGACAGAAAAAAATGCCCTGCCTGAGCAGGGCATTTTACTGTTTACTTTTAGAATGTTACGGGTTCACCGTAATAAGCACAGGTCAGAACCTTCTTCATACCTTCAGCATCAATTTTTCTCGGATTAGAACCAGTGCAGGGATCCAATACTGCATTGGCGGCGATTTCATCTATATGTTGTTTAAATAATTCTTCACTGACGCCGTTTTCTTTATAGGTTTGGGCGATACCAAGTTTTTTGTTCAATTCTTTGATTGAATCGATAAGTGCATCAGTCAGCTGTTTATCTGTATTACCGGTAAGTCCCAGCATACGCGCTATAGTTGCATATCTGTCAGCACAAACTTTGGCATTATATTGGATAACAGACGGCAGCAGGATCGCATTACAGCAGCCGTGCGGGATATCGAACATCGCACCGGTTTTATGGGCCAGGCTGTGGGCTATACCTAAAAGTGCATTCGAAAAAGCCATCCCAGCCAGGCATTGAGCAATATGCATTTTGCCGCGGGCGTCTTTATCACCATAATAGCTGTCAATCAAACTGTCATAAATATCACTAATAGCTTTAAGTGCCAGCGGGTCAGAGAAATCGCTGCGTGCAGACGCTACATAAGCTTCGATTGCATGGGTCAAAGCATCCATACCTGTATGAGCGGTCAAAGTTTTCGGCATGGTCAGAGGGATATCGGTATCCAAAATAGCAATGTCCGGCGTGATTTCAAAATCTGCCAGCGGATATTTTATATTAGTAGAATAATCAGTAATGACCGAGAACGCAGTTACTTCTGTTGCCGTACCGCTGGTAGAAGGAATTGCTATGAAAATAGCTTTATTCCTGAGTTTGGGTATATTAAAAGGTTTCTTGATTTCTTCAAAGGTTGCTTCGGGGTGCTCGTAAAAGACCCACATGGCTTTCGCCGCATCTATAGGTGAACCGCCGCCGATAGCGATGATAACGTCAGGCAGGAATTTGCGCATGGCTGCGGCACCCTTAAAGACGGTCTCGATAGACGGATCTGGTTCGATACCTTCAAAAAGCTGGGTTTCCACACCGATTTCATGCAGGATATCTTCGACCTTCTGCAAAAAACCGCCCCGTTTCATAGAATTGCCGCCGGTGAGGATCATTGCCTTTTTGTAGCCTTTCAGATTTTTTAATTCGTCGATTGCACCCGAGCCATAATAAATGTCACGTGGTAAAGTAAATCGTGCCATAGCTTGACACCTCCTAAAATAATTTGCCTTGATATTTTCATTATAACATTTTAACTAAATTCTACAAGGTTAGTAGGAATATAAAAAGTTAAATAATTGTAAATTTAAGGAAACATTTAGTGAATGGAGTTGGGAACCCAAATGGCTATAAATTGAGGAAAGTTTTAAAACTTTGAATAAAGTGCCGTGATACGGGAATTTCCTTTTCCAGGCAGTTTTCAACGGTCAGTATATAAGTGTCATTGAACCAGGGAATGATTTCGCGCACTTTATTCATATTGACAATATAACTTTTGTGAGTTCTCAAAAAACCGCAGGGACGTAGTTTTTCTTCCAAAGTTTTTAAAGGCAGGTTTGATTCCAAAATACCTTTATTGGTATAGATCAGTATTTTTTTACTGGTATCTGTTTTGATAAGATAAATTTCTTCTTTGGGATTAAAGACTAAAAGTTTATTGTTGTTCCAAATAGAGAGCTTGATAGGAAAATTACAGCGGGATGGCAACTGCTGCTGAGATTGATTCTGCAAAACTTTTTGCAATTTTATAACAGTTGCCTGCAGGCGTGTCTTAGTATAGGGCTTAAGAATGTAATCGAAAGCTTCAAGTTCGAAGGCTCGTACTGCGAATTGATCGAAGCCTGTGGAAAAAATTATTTTCGGAGGGTTGGGCAAAGTTTTAAGTTTCTCGCCAACGGCCAGTCCGTCTAATACTGGCATTTCAATATCTAAAAAAACAGCGTCAGCAGTATTGTTTGAAAAATAATCAAGTACTGCCTCTCCATGTTCACATTCAGCAATGATCTCCAAATTGCTGTTAGTTTCCAGTAAGGCTCGCAGTTCTTGGCGGGACGGAAATTCATCATCTGCGATAACTATTTTTAGCATTTCAATCCTCCTCTTGCTTTGGTATTTTAAAACTGACGGTAGTACCTGTACCATATGTGCTGTCTATATGAAGACCGTTGTCCGGGCCGTAAATTGCCATTAGACGTTTATGTATATTAGTCAGGCCAATGGATTTACGGCCAGGGATATCAAGAAGCAGCGAAGCCAGTTTTACTTCAGGAATGCCAATGCCATCGTCATGCACGGATATAAAAAAATATTCTGTATCTTGGCTGACTGTTATAGTGATAGTGCCGCCATCTAATTTTGACCGTAGACCATGTTTGACAGAATTTTCAATTATTGGCTGTAAAATCAGGGCTGGAACCTTAAAAAAGGCTGTGTCATCAATTTCATAATTTATTTTTAGTTTGTCGCCGAAACGTGCTATTTCAATATTAATATAGGCATTGATGTGCTGCAGTTCCTGCCGCAGGGAAATTAATGTATTTGGATCAGCAAGGTTTTTGCGGTAATAATCAGCCAGATAATTGATAAGTTTTTTAGCTGTCTGAGGCTGTACGCTGCAATAATAGCTGATCGTATTTAGGGCATTGAATAAAAAATGCGGATTGATCTGCGCCTGTAGAGCTTTTATTTCAGCATTGGCCAGCAGTTTAGTACGTTCTTTGATCTGATTGATTTCGATATGCGTAGAAAGCATTGTTGCGATACCTTCAGCCAGCTTTGTTTCAAAGGCAGTCATTTTTTCTGCAACTATATGTCCCACACAAAGATAACCAATCGTGGCAGTATCGTTTGCCAGCGGCAAAGCCTGATAAGAAGTAAGTACAGTAAGCTTTTTATTGTTCAGGCAAAATTTTTCTGATAGCAGTGTTTCCAGGTCTCTCTGCAGGTAGTCAAGAAATGGCTGTTCTTGTTCACAGGCTGCGCAGCCAAGCAGCTGATAGTTAGAGGTAATACAGACAACGTCAAAGGATTTGACGTTTTGCAGGATGCTTTCCGTAATTTTTTGGGCGGCATTTTGATCGAAACCATTCTGCAAAATAGAAATTGAACTATTAGTAACATTCAGTGCAATTTTTGCCGCCAGCCCTTCAAGAATATCCTTCTGTTTATAACTGTCCATGATAAGACCGATAAAACAACCGGTACCTAAAGCTGTCGTGATCATTACCTGGAGAGCACAATCTTCAATTGATGGTGTAAATGTGTGGGGATAACAAAATAAGGCGAGTAAAATGATATGGCTGGAAGCGAAAATAAAACTTACGCCGATAGCGTGAGGCAGCAGTTCTTTTTTTTGTTTGAACCAGTGTGATAAAAGTCCTGCCAGTAGCCCTTCTACTAAGAAAAAGCAGCCGCTCACGAGAGCAGCTTTGGTATGGATAAACAAAACATAGTGAACAGAGATGAGCAGACTTGTACAGAAACCGATTAAAGGACCGCTGACTAGACCAGCTACGATAATAAAGATGGAACTGGTGTTGATAAGCCAGCTTTCGCCATATAAAGACCAGTAAGTATTGAGGATGCCTAGCAACGAAAAAAACGCAATAATATGTAGCTTGTTTTTTAACGAATAATTTTGTTGAAATAAGGTTGTTTGAAAAAACGCGGTTCGGCTGCAGATAAAGAAAATAATTAAAAATACTGCTAGTCCAAACCATAAATGACTCATTGTTTGGTAAAGAAAGTTCAGCATGAATCTGTCTCTTATACACATCTCCGAGCCCACGAGACACTCGCTAATCTC
>ENA-UAMT01000947-UAMT01000947.1-human-gut-metagenome-genome-assembly--contig:-NODE-947-length-11285-cov-4.275334_pt1 | contig 11285 bp, 8 predicted proteins | sample MGYA00243286_ERZ654505 | MGnify/ENA primary metagenome ERZ654505 (study PRJEB26926, sample SAMN06164656) | human gut metagenome | biome: ENVO:00009003; feature: ENVO:2100002; material: ENVO:00002003...
TCTACACTTCTAGCTTCGTCGGCAGCGTCAGATGTGTATAAGAGACAGTCTTTATTATAGAAATTAAGAATATCCATCAGCATGGTGTGTGCCTGGACTGCCGGACTTTCAGGGTTTCGTTCGATGGCTTCCAGATAGTTATTCAGAGCTTGTTGCCAATCACCTTTTTTGCGATAGGCATTGCCCAGCAAATAATAGGCTTCATCTTTGGAACCCTGATGGTTTCCGATGAAATTAGTTAGCGCGTTAATCGCTGTATCTGTTTCTCCTCGTTCTATAAGTTTCTTTATGTCTGATAATTGCTTTGCCATTGCTTATGGTAATAATCTTGTTGCATACAAAGATACTCTTTATTTGTAATTAACAGGAAGTTTAGAGTAGAAAAAACGAACTTTCTGCTAAATTCATTTAAAACTTTATGTCCGCGAAACGGGTGGATATGTTATTTTGTTTTTCCTAATGATTTGATTATGATAGAAATAGTTTCAAATGAAACCATTGATCTCCGGTTCTGTTATTTATTCTTAAAGAAAACAATTGTCCCACGGCTATGGAGAGGAGTCTCTCAGAGTCGTGGGACGATGAATCGGTCGGACATGACATATCCGACTGTTTTTATTTCGGTAAACTTTATTTTATGATTTCACCTACATACATATTATATGTTTTCTGTCCATCGTTGTTCGGATTCATTTTTTTCGCTTCTTCACCGGTGATATTCTGTTGCATCAGTTTTTTGCATTTGACCACTACGGATGGCTTGTTGTTTCCTTGCATATAGAAAGAAACTGTATAGCTGTCGCTTTGTGACAAAAGCATATTTCCCATTGTTTTTTGCGTGTCGATGAGACAGAATGCTACGTCTTTGCCGAATAGCTTTCCAAATCCGCCCCAACATTCTTTGCCGATTTCAAATTGTTCGTCGTTGCCTGCGGTGATGGTCATACGGACAGCGGCTTGTATTTGTGCATCAATGTTTTGGGTCGTTGGTGCAGTGGGAGCAACAGGTGCAGTAGGAGCAACAGGTGCAGTAGGAGCAACAGGTGCAACAGGTGCGATGGGGGCTGTGGGGGCTACCGGTGCCGTGGGCTGTATATTGGCAGTGTTGGATTGTGTTACGGTTACGCCCGGAGTAGCCACAGTTACAGCCGGAGTCGGAGTAACAGGAGCCGGTTGCAATCCCAAAGCAATCATTCTGTTACCTAATGATGACTGGATAGATTTGAACAGTTCATCTTTCAGGTCAATTGTTTTTCTTCTGAATTTACCGCAGATGGGTGCCAGTTTGGTTTTTGACTTGTTAAGTGCCATATCGTCAGTAATCCATTCTTCGGCAACATATTTTTCACCGCCGTCACGGGCTTCATCGTACCAATAGCGAATACGTGTCATTTCCAAATCGCATTTGCCCGGTTTGCAGGTCATAAGGAGCTGGTAATAAATGCGTGTTCTGTCTAATGACAATGCTGAAGAGGTGAATACCAGATATTCTTCTCCACCGGCTGCTATCGTACCCTCTTCTTTATTGGTATAAAGAACCCGGGCATTAAGTTTGCCTTCGGGCTTGAAGTATGTATTGGCCCAGTCAAGCAATGCATCATACAATTGTTCTTGTGAGAGGGCAGGAACTTGCATTTCTGTAGTAAAAGAAACTTTTCCATCAACAACGGGAATAGCTCCCGCCAAATATTTCTCATCGGTTTGTGCCTTGGCTAATAAAGGCAGACAGATGAGTACTGAAAGTAGAAACTTCTTCATAGTAATAATATTAATTGTTTTTAATAGTAAGCAAAGATAGAAATAAAAAAAAAGAGAAGCTATAAAGCCTCTCTTTTTTTACTTTTATTATTATAGAGTGAAATTTACTTCACAGGTATCTTTTCTATACGTTTTTGATGGCGTCCGCCTTCGAAATCGGTTGAGAAGAATTCGTTCATGATTTTGTCTGCCATTTCATTGTCGATGAAACGTCCCGGCATTACCAGAACATTGGCATCATTGTGTTGGCGTGCAAGATGAGCAATCTCGGGCATCCAGCACAATGCGGCACGAATACCTTGATGCTTGTTCAATGTCATGCTGATACCTTCACCACTACCACAGATAGCAATACCCGGATAACATTCTCCGGCTTCGACTGCCAGTGCCAGCGGGTGTGCAAAATCAGGGTAGTCACAACTGTCTGTGCTGTATGTACCAAAGTCTTCAAACGGATAGTTCTTGGCCTTCAGCCAAGTTTTTACATATTCTTTCAATTCAAATCCGGCGTGGTCGGATGCCAAACCTATTTTTTTCATGCCAGCATTTCTTTTACCTGGTTATACACATTCTGTGCCGTGAAGCCCAGTTTTTCATCCAATACTTTATAAGGAGCAGAGAATCCGAATGATTCTAATCCCCATACTTTACCATTTGCACCAACCAAACCTTGGAGATTGACAGGCAGACCGGCCGTCAGACCGAATACTTTGGCATCGGCAGGGATTACGCTGTTTTGATATTCTTTGCTCTGATTGCGGAACAGACCTTCTGAGGGCACTGAGACAATGCGTACTTTGACACCGTCTTTGCGTAGTAGTTCAGCACCTGCCACCAAAGTAGATACTTCGGAACCGGATGCTACAAGAATTACATCGGGGTCAGTATCTGAACCGGCAACAATGTAAGCACCTTTTTCTACTTGACTGTAGTTGTTGCCTGTGGGCAGGTTGTTGATGTTCTGACGTGAGAAGATCAATGCTGTTGGAGTAGAGGTATTTTCCATAGCCAGTTTCCATGCAACGGTTGTTTCTTCTACATCAGCCGGACGGAGTACCAACATGGAGTTATGTCCTTTGTGGTTCTTCAATTTTTCCATTAGGCGGATTTGTGCTTCCTGTTCTACCGGTTCGTGGGTAGGTCCGTCTTCACCTACGCGGAAAGCATCGTGTGACCAGATGAATTTAATGGGGAGTTCCATTAAAGCTGCCATACGAATAGCCGGTTTCATGTAGTCTGAGAAGACAAAGAAAGTAGCACATGCGGCGATAATACCACCATGCAGAACCATACCCAAACAGCAGCATGCCATGGTTAGCTCGGATACGCCTGCTTGTAAAAAAGCACCGCTGAAGTCACCGTAAGTGAATGCATGGGTTTTCTTTAGAAATCCGTCTGTCTTGTCAGAGTTGGATAAGTCGGCAGAAGAAACAATCATATTTTCTACTTCGGTAGCCAATACTCCGAGAACAGTAGCTGATGCGGCGCGGGTAGCGGCATTGGCTTTCTGTTCGATAGCATTCCAATCGATTTGGGGAATTTTTCCGGAGAACCAGAAATCCATTTTAGCTGCCAATTCGGGATTTGCTTTTGTCCATTCGGCTTTGTATGCATATCGTTCGGCAACAATTTTCTTCAATTCTTCTTTGCGTTTGGCATAGAGCTCTTTTACTTCAGTAAAAATCTGGAATGGATTTTCAAGGTCGCCACCCAAATTTTTGATGGTATTGATATATGCCTCACCACCCAAAGGAGCACCGTGAGTACCGCAGTTGCGTTCATAGCTTGAGTTATCCGCTTTACGTGCACCTTTACCCATAACAGTTTTACCGATAATCAACGTCGGTTGTCCGGTTACAGCTTTGGCTTCAGTCAATGCAGCACGGATAGCATCAGGGTCATTGCCGTCAATGGTCATTACTTTCCAGTGCCATGCTTCATATTTTTTAGCAACATCTTCGCTGGTAACAGCATCCGTTTCAGTAGAAAGCTGAATATCGTTTGAATCGTAGAACATAATGAGGTTGTCCAAGCCTAAGTGACCTGCCAAACGACCTGCTCCCTGAGAAATTTCTTCCTGGATGCCACCATCGGAGATGTAAGCATATATAGTCTGATTCATCACGTCTCCCAAACGGGCTTTCAAGAACTTGGCTGCGATGGCTGCACCTACCGCAAATGTATGTCCTTGTCCCAAAGGACCGGATGTATTCTCAATACCACGCATAATATTCACTTCGGGATGTCCCGGAGTGGGGCTTCCCCATTGGCGGAATTCTTTTAGTTCATCTATAGTGAACTTGCCACTCATAGCTAATACGGAGTAAAGCATCGGTGACATGTGGCCCGGGTCAAGGAAGAAGCGGTCACGACCTTCCCAACACGGATTTTCCGGGTCATATACTAAGAACTCTGAAAAGAGTACGTTTATGAAATCAGCGCCACCCATGGCACCGCCGGGGTGACCGGAGTTGGCTTTCTCTACCATCGCTGCGGCTAAAATACGGATATTATCGGCTGCGCGATTCATTAGTTTCTTATCATTCATAGCGTAAAATGTTATTTATGGTGCAAAGATAATTAAATCTTTGATAATGTCATTCCTAACTCTATGAAGAATATTCTATAGAATATATTTTCATATTTCGGTTTAACAAACTTGTATGGTTTATGGTTTGTTTCCTTTATAAAAGTTCCAGCAATTGTTTTTTTACCGTATCTACTCCCGGGAAGCCGGTAAACTTATTTTTGATGCCTCCTTCTTTGTCAATAATCATATAAGTGGGCACTCCCTGAATGCTGAATTGTTTGTTGATGTAAGCCCATTGTGCATTGGTGAGGCGATAATGTTCTCCATGGATGTCTGAAATCATGTTCTCCCATGTTTCTTTTGGTGAGTTCTCACCGGCAATGAATAAATATACTATGTCCTTGTCTGCCAATTCTTCTTTCATTGGTTTCATATCTTTCATTGCTTTTTGGCAGGGGCCGCACCAAGTTGCCCAAAAATCTACCAGCATGACTTTTCCTCTGAATTTGGAAATGATGGAAGCGAATAAATCTTCATTTGCTACTTCGCCGGTTTCGTTGATGGTGAAGCCTGTTTTCTTTTTATTGGCTTCAATCGTTTCTATCAGCTTATTATTCATCGAAGTCAGTTTTTCCAGATAGTAAGGGTTTTCCATCAGGCGAATTTCCTGAAAATCGGTTTCAGTCAACGGACAGAAGTCGGTGATTTTTTCGGCATATTTCATAGCTTTGCGTATATCAAAGAAAAGGCCTTTATCAGCACCCATATAGTTGGTTACTACTTTCATGCCGGCTTCTCGTACTTTCTTGCTGTATTCCATGAACAGCGGGTCATATTTCTTTCTCAAGTCTTGCATCTTTCCGGCTAATGCTTTGGCGCTTTTTCCTGCATCAATACTGTCTTTATATGCTTTGATGACTGCTGCATCTTCGGCTGAAGTCCGGTCTGACGAAATAATATAGCTGAATATGTCTTTCATATTGCCATCCAAAGGGACACGTATTTCATAGCCTAAATATTTTAGCATTCTGGAATAGCCGTTGCAGTAAAGCATTTCATTGCTGTTCAGTGCTCCTATGGTTCTTATATAGTCATAATAATTGGTGGGCAGGTCGGGGGCTTTATAGCTTTTGAATGCTTCTCTTTCGGGTAGTCCGCTATAATATATATATGCATTCATCAGATTTGAGTTGATGCTGTTGAGTGCTGCGGTACATTGAAATTTATTGTCTATCAGCAATAATTGGCGGGATGCATTATCCAGTTCTTTGGCATTTTGTATGATTGAATTTCTGTTTTGGTATTTGTTCAGGCAATAGGCTTTATATTCTTCTGCCGACATATTATATATTTCTTTTAGAAAATCTTTTCCTTCCCATTCGGTTGCCCATTTGCTGTTCAAGGTTTTGTTGAGTTGCGCCATTGTGCCTGAGAAATATAGTTTCTCTCCTTCCGGTTTGTTCTGTTTCAATAATTTGCTTTGTGAACGGCTGATTTCCCGTAAATTAATGATTATTTTGGTGTCTTCTCCGGGAGTCATAAACAATGTACTGATTTTCTCTCTTCCCATCACTAAATCAAGGCTGGTCGGAGCAGAGAGGTCGATTGCTGTGCAGAAGCTGCCGTCTTCTTTGATTTCTATGGGAATTTCGTTTTCATTACCGGTCAATAACTCACAAAGGTAGGCATTTAGGTTGAGTTGATAGTTATGTTTATAGTCCAAAAGTTTTCCACTCAGTGTAGCCTTTCCCATTGTCAATTGAGGAGCCGGTAATATTTCTACAGCATTTGTTTTTTGTTTTACCTCTTCCGGTAACACTAATTCGGGTAATTTCCCATTTAAAGAAATTCCCCATATTTTGAAGCAGTCTTCGCAGTCACTTTCTATAAAGTCTATCGTTTTTACGGTAGCCGGCAGGGTAGGAAATATCAGACTGAAAGTAGCCTCACCGCTGTCGGGCATCCAAAATTCTTTGTCAAGGGTAATGCCACTGCCCGAACGGATGGGGTATTTTTTACCGTTATCAGCTAACAGATAGCTTTCTCCGCTGATTCTAATCCAATTGTGTGGGCGATAATATGCTTTGATATCCAAAACGGTAGCGGTGTCGGAAAGTGTGATTTGGTTGATCTCCACTGTGGATGTGTTGCGAACAATAAACGGAGGCTGGTTGACTTTACGTTCTTGGGCTTGTATGGAACATATGGTTCCCAAAGCCAATAATAATGTGCATAAGGTTTTCATAATATAGTTTTGTTTTGGAAAAAAGCCGCCATTGATTTTTGATTGGTCAATGGCGGCTGATTAAGTTTATTTTGACTTTTGTGTTAAGTTCACATATCTGTGAGTTTAGATCAATTTACGAGAACCGTCGCTGATAACTACATCGTAAACTTTCGGACTGCGACCAAATTTTTCTTTGAATCTTTCTTTTGCAGTAGTGATGAATGTTTCATAAAGTTCATTCTTCACTAAGTTGATAGTACATCCGCCGAAGCCACCGCCCATAACACGTGAGCCGGTAACGCCACAATCGAATGCGATATCATTTAAAAAGTCAAGTTCTTCGCAGCTAACTTCATATAATTTGCTCATGCCATTGTGTGTTTCATACATTTTCTGGCCGACAGTTTCATAATCACCTCTTTCCAATGCATCACAAACATCAAGTACACGTTGGATTTCTTCGATGACATATTCTGCGCGCATGTAATCTTCTTCGCTGATGTCAGCTTTAGCTTCCTGCAACATTTCCATTGTACAATCACGTAAAAACTCTACATGTGGATGTTTCTTTTGAATAGCGGCAACAGCAGCTTCGCAGCTCTGACGACGCTTGTTGTATGCAGATGATGCCAACTCGTGCTTAACTACGGAGTCTACCAATACTAAACGATACCCTTCCGGTTTGAATGGGAAATATTGGTATTCCAATGAACGGCAATCCAAACGGATTAAGCTACCTGCTTTACCGAATACAGAAGCAAACTGGTCCATGATACCGCAGTTTACGCCACAATAATTGTGTTCAGTTGCCTGACCTATTTTAGCTAATTCGAATTTATCTATCTTGTTGTCGCCAAACAAATCGTTGATAGCATAAGCATATGTGCTTTCCAGTGCAGCCGATGAAGACATACCGGCACCCAAAGGCACATCACCTGCAAATGCAGTATCAAAGCCTTTTACGTTTACACCGCGCTTAATCATCTCACGGCAAACTCCGAAGATGTATCTTGCCCAGCTGGCTTTTGGAGCATCTTCTTCGTTCAAACCGAATTCTACATAGTCTTTCAGGTCGATAGAGTAAGCGCGTACTTTATCTGTTCCGTTAGGTTTGATTTCAGCAATCATACCTTTATCTACAGCACCCGGAAATACGAAACCACCATTATAATCGGTGTGCTCACCAATGAGGTTGATACGACCGGGTGAAGCATATACTGAACCTGTTGTGCCATCAAAATGTTTGATGAAGCGACTTCTTACATATTCTATGTCCATGATAATTCTATAATTTAAAGGTTAATATATCGCATTTATTATTATTCTGCTTCTCTTCTTGTAACCTTGCTGCCGATAAGGGCGTAGAACAGCAGGTAGACAGCGCAAGCTACTACACACCAGAAACTCTGAATGTAGCCTACGAGGTCGGCAACTGTAGCTTGGATAAACATCATCACAGCGCAACCGAATACCATTGTCATAAAAATACCGGAAGCGATGGCTGTATATTTGCCAAGACCTTCAACTGCCATATTGAAAATAGCTCCCCACATTACTGAAGTACAAAGACCTACCAGTAGGAATGAGAAGATGCCCAAAGGAATTTCTTCCCAAATAATTTCGAGTGTACCCCAATTCACACCCGGAAAAGCTACCGTGATGGTAGGTGCAAACATACCAAACAAAACGAGGATGATAGTAGCTGATGATACAACGGTAATCATGGTGCGGCTCGATACTTTTTCACCAATACTGGCACCTACGAAACGACCAATCAGCATCATAAACCAATAAACGGCTACAATCATACCTACTGTGCTGGCGGGGAGTCCGTAGTCACTGATGAGGTACTGTTGTACGAAGTTAGGTACACCTACTTCGATACCCATATATACGAAAATACCCAAAGTACCCAATGCAAAATGACGGTAACTCATAGCACCTTTGATAAGGTCTAGCTGTACAGGAGCTTGTTTAGGTTCTTCAATTTTAGTGAATGAAATTACGATGAAAGCCACAACGAAGATAGCAAGTGCAATCATCAAGGCAGGTGTTGCATCGGAAATTTTGGCTTTTGCAGCATCACCGATGAGAGCTCCCATCAGAATATAACAAGCTACAGCTGCGGTAGAGTTGAACACACCGCCAATCTGAATTAGCTGGTTACCGCTGTTACCACCACCTCCGAGAAGGTTCAGCATGGGGTTAACCACGCAGTTAAGGATACACATACACAGACCGGCGATAAAAGCACCAATCAGGTAAACAGCAAATACAAGACCAAGATTATTATCTACATCCATCAGACCGCTGATCCACTGGATAAGGATACCCACACTACCTACGACAAGACCGATAAGGGCGGTTTTTTTATAGCCATACTTAGAGATAAGCATACCGGCGGGAATACCCATTACGAGGTAAGCGATGAAGTTACCATAGTTACCAATCTGTGCAAGCACATTTGAAATTGGTCCTTGGTTTTTGATAATTGTTGCCATGGGTGTACACAGGTTGGTCACGAAGGCAATCATTGCAAAAAGGGCAATCATGATGATGATAGCACCCCATTGTTTTGTTTTTTGAGCCATTGTTAAATCGTTCTTTATGTTTATTTTAAAATTGTTTTGCTTATTTTTCTACGCCGAATTTGTAGATGGTTATCTGTTGGTATACCTCTTCCGGTTTTAATACACAAGAAGGGAAATGACCTTTATTCGGAGTATCAGGGAAATGTTGTGCTTCAAAGCAGATAGCGCTTCTGGCAGGGAAAGTGGCACCGTGAGCGCCTTCAAAGCCATTGTGCCAATTGGCTGTATATACTTGGACACCCGGTTCAGTGGTGTAAACCTCCATGCTGCGTCCGCTTTCAGGTTCAACACATTTAGCAGCAAAGCTAAGGGTTCCTTGTTCGCGTTTATTGAGTACATAGCAATGATCATAGCCGGCACCAAACTCTAGTTGTTCAAATTTGTCATTGATGCGGCTACCCACAGCATGAGGAGTACGAAAATCCATCGGTGTACCTTCTACTTTGGCTATCTCGCCGGTGGGGATAGATACATTATCCATTGGAGTGTAAAAGTCTGCATTAATAGTTACGATGTTGTTTTCAACGCTTGCTGTAGGATTGGCAATACCTGAAAGACTGAAAAAACCGTGGTGAGTGAGATTGACTAATGTTGTTTTATCTGTTACTGCTGAGTAGGTTATGATGAATTCATTTTGATTACTCAGTGTATAAACTACTGTTACATCCAAATTTCCGGGAAAGCCTTCTTCGCCATCAGCCGATAAATAATGTAGCTTCAAACTTTGCGGAGTTACTTGTTCGGCATCCCAAACACGTGCGTGGAAACCGGTTGGTCCACCGTGTAGTGAGTTTGGTCCGTTATTGATTGTCAGTGAGTATTCCTGCCCATCTAAAAGAAATTTTCCGTTTGCGATACGATTACCGTAGCGTCCTATTAACGTGCTCAAAAAAGGTTCATGACTGTTGATTACATGGTCTATACTATCATGTCCTTGGATGACATTAGCAAATTTGCCGTTTTTATCGGGAGCCATTATAGCTAAGACAGCACCACCGTAATTAGTGACAGCTATTTCAACTCCATTTTCATTCTTTAGTATGAAAAGGTCTGTTTGTTTCCCATCTACTGTTTTTTGAAAGTCGGTCCGTTTCAGACCGCACAAATTCTCATCGGAAGTTGATGTGTTTATCATATTATTGAAAATCTTTTTATAGTAAGTACAAAACTATTGCAAATAAAAAGATTTTCTTCGGTATTCCCAAACTTTTTGTGGAAAAGTGAACTTGCTAAACGTGAAATTTTAATAAATCAGCTACGATAAAGCTGCTTCCGCCGACAAAAATAAAATCTTTTTCACTGGAATGTTGTTTTGCTGCTTCAACTGCTGCTTTAACATTGGGGTAACTCTGACCTTGCAAACCGACTTGTTGTGCTAACGCTTGCAACTCATTTTCCGGCAGGGCGCGTTTTACATCGGCACGGGTAAAATAATAGATGGCATCTTTGGGCATCATGCTAAGCACTCCGCTGATGTCTTTATCATTCACCATGCCCATTACAATGTGCAGGCGGTCATATTTTTGATGTTTCAGTTGTTCCACAATGTAGGAAATGCCTCCTACATTGTGTCCGGTGTCGCATACCAATGCAGGGTGCTCTTCCAATTTCTGCCAACGTCCCATCAGACCGGTGAGCTGACATACGTTTGCAAGACCTGCGCGATAGTCCTGGGATCTGATGTTGTAGTTCAGACGGGTCAGTGTCGCAAGGGCTTTTAGGATGGTAAACATATTTTCGAATTGGTAAGCTCCGCTCAACTCTGTGAAAAGTCCGAAAGGAAACATCTCATTGTGGATTTTGATAGCATCTTTTCTTTTGTCGAGTATCTGGTCTAGCGTACGTAGACTGTCTGACAGGTCTAACATGAGTAATGCTTGCCGCATCTGGTTTGCCTCTTCTTCTGATTGTTCGTCCATTGCTTCGATCATTTCGTGCATGCTCTGAATTGTGTTGTCCATCATCGGTCTTATTTCTTGCAATTTCGAATAAGGAACTATTTCCATGTCCCAGTATCGGGTATTTTCACGGGCATATTCGATGGGCGCATTCTTTTCTTTAGCTTTCATGGTAAATACACGTTTCACCGCCCCTTGGGCTCTGCCGATAACGACTGGAACTCCTTCTTTGATAATTCAGTCGCTGTCTCTTATACACATCTGACGCTGCCGACGAAGCT
>ENA-UAMT01000955-UAMT01000955.1-human-gut-metagenome-genome-assembly--contig:-NODE-955-length-11134-cov-3.548515_pt1 | contig 11134 bp, 7 predicted proteins | sample MGYA00243286_ERZ654505 | MGnify/ENA primary metagenome ERZ654505 (study PRJEB26926, sample SAMN06164656) | human gut metagenome | biome: ENVO:00009003; feature: ENVO:2100002; material: ENVO:00002003...
TAGCTTCGTCGGCAGCGTCAGATGTGTATAAGAGACAGGACAAACGGCGTCTCGGTCTCCTCGACCGTTCCGCAAATGCCCAGCTCGTTAAAGTGACGCTGCAGCGCAAGGCGCCCGGCTTCAATAGCATACGGCTTGCTATCGGCAGAGCCATCGGCGGTCGACCCCGGATGAACGCGCCAGTGATACAGCACGTGCGCAACATGCTCAAACCGCGCGCCCGCCGCAAGGCAGCGAAGCGTCAGGTCGTAGTCCTGGGCGCCCGCAACGTCTTCTGGGGACATGCCAATGCGATCAATAAGCGCCTTCTCCACCATCAGGAAATGCGTCACGCAGTTATGGCTATAGAGCAGGTCAACGTTGAGTTTGGTCTTAAAGACCGGCTGGCCCCACTCCCCCGTTTTCTGGAACATGTCCTCGTCGCAGAACAGGACCTGGGGACGCTCGCCCTCGGCAGCCTTGTTCAGCGCGGAAACATACTGGAATAACGCGTCCGGTTCCAGAATGTCGTCATGGTCCAAGAACGCGATGTAGTCGCCCGTCGCTTGCTCAATACCCGCGTTGGTGTTGACCACGATGCCGCCGTTGCCGGGCAGCCCAATGCGACAAACGCGCTCGTCATTGGCGTCCACCGCAAGGTCGGCCACCGCGTCCCATTCGGGCGAGGCGTCCATAAGCAGCAATTCCCAGTTGTCATAGCTCTGGGCTAGCACCGAGTCCAGCAGCTCGCGCAGGTAGACCCGATCAGTCTTGTAGCACGGCACCACAATGCTCACGAGCGGCCTATAGGCAAAGGCCGCCGAAGCGACACGTTGGCACGCCAAATCGCCCGGCTTTGCGCGATGTTGCTCAAACCAACGTCGATAAGCTGCGTCGTCTGCACGCGCGTCCTTCATGCGGTTCCAACTGTCATCGAGCATGCCGTTGTACAGGCGACCATCCATGGCGCAAAACCCGCTCTGGATCTGCTCTGTGGGATCGCTCACAATCGCGACAAAATCTCGTATATCCTGAGGCATCTCAACGCTCAGATACGTTTTATTGACGCGGCATCCGTTGCGCTGAGGAACATCGACCTGCGACTCAAACACATGCACGGTGACATCGATGGCATTCATATGCGTATCGAAAATCTGGAGCTCAGGTGCGCACTGGAGGTCTCCAGCCCAGGTAACCTCATAGCGCCACACCGCGCCGGCGTCTGCCGGTAAATAACGAACGGCATCGATCTCATAGCGACCGCAGCACTCGCTGCGCTGTGCATCGCGAACGAGCGCACACATCGCAGGCTTTGCTTTGTAGTTAATCTTGGATTCCAGCTTGGCCACGCGGCTATCGAGGCGAATAGAGCCCAACCTTTGGCCACCGGATGCAAAAACGACATCCATCGACGCGCCATCCAAAAACGGAAGCACCAAAATGGCGAGCTCGCGCTCGTAATCGGAAACGGAAGGGCAAAGCGCCAGCACACGGCCATGATCGACCGGGAGCACCAGCGACGGCACACAAGAACCACTCGCCGTCGCATGGGCAAACGCTTGAGAACCCTCCCGCTCAATAAGCGCGGCGACATCCTGACCGGCAAAACGAAGCAGCACAAACAGACGGCCCTGACTGCGGCAAAGTGCCAAACGCTTGATACTCATCTACACTTCTCGCTTTCCCAGGGCGTTCGCTGCCATGCGTTTGCAGGCACCCAGGCGCCCAAACCTCAAGACGTCGTAATCGAACATGAGCTTTTTGCACTCACGGGCATTGGTGGCCTTGCTGGTAAGCGCCGCACGCACCATAGCAGCAACAGAAGAAGCGCATTGTGCGAGCGCAGCATCGTTGCCCACGGCAGAACCGGCAAGCGCTGTGGCAACGGCAGCAAACACCTTGCCGCAGCCCGTACCCAGAAGCCTGAGCGCATCGTACAGCACAAGATCGCACAGGAAATATGCCAGGTCATCGGCGTGCTGAGCATCGAGACCGTCGCGCTGCCAGTCAGCCAGCACCGCGGAGTAAATCTTCACGTGCTCCAGCAGACGTGTCTCGTCGTCGTAGCGCATGGTGTCCATGAGCGAACCCTTGCGCGCCACGCGGTAGTCATACAGCTTGTTCGAGATAAGCGCGGTCTTATGCGAACGACCGTACACGGCAAAATCGAAGACCTGGTCCTCGCCATACTTAACGGTTTCGTCGAACACGATCCCGTTGCCCAGCAAAAACTCACGCTTGCAGGCGGTGCGCCATGCAAAGGGGCGAGACGCTTCCTTAAACAGCAGGTCGGTGCTATAGCCCTCAAATGACACATCGCGCGGGCTCAGCACATAGTTAAGCCACGGATACCCCGCCTCGAGCGGATACGGATTCGCGCCAAAGGTCAAAACGTCGCAGTCCTCGCGCTCAAAGGCATCGACGATCACGCGGCATGCATCGGGCGTAAAGCGGTCGTCGGAATCCAAGAACGCGACGATAGGCGCCGTGGACGCGGCGATGCCTGCATTACGTGCACTCGACAGGCCCCCGTTTGGCTTATCAACCAGCGTAAAGCGCGCGTCCTTTTCGCAATAGGCAACCGCAATATCGCGCGAGCCGTCCGGCGAGCCATCGTTGACCAGCACGCCCTCCCAATCGGGCATGTCCTGCGCAAGCAGGGAGTCCAGGCACCAGGTCAGGCACTCCTCCACTTTATAGATGGGAACGACAACGGAAATCTTGGGGGTAGCCATAGTCAAGTGCTCCTACCGTGCGACCGGAACGTCATCGGGGTGCGGGTTGTCGCCGTAGGTGCGCTGATACGTCAGCACACGCCAGACCAGCGGCAGACCGCCTATCTTAAAGTAATGCTTAAACGTATTGAGCTTGCCAGGCTTCTTAAAGTCAAAGCGCGAATCGATATAGGCACGGGGCGACTTGACCATCAGGCGCAAGTCGGTCTCGCCACGCGGGTCGAACAGCGACAGATCAAAGCGACCAGCATCCCAATCGGCCTTGAGCTCGGGCGAGGCCTTCTGCCAAAACTGCTCGCGCAGCTCATCGACCAAACGCTCGTCATTCCAACGATACGTATCGACCTTCATGCGCATTAAAATCCCCTGGAGCTGAGCCTTGAGCTCGGGACGCTCATCCAAAAAGCGCTGCATCTCGGCATATTCGTCGCATACGCAAAACACCTTGTTGGGCGAATTAACGGAGCTCTTCTCGTTATCCTGGCGATAGCACAAAATGGGGTCCGCAATAAACGCGGCACGCTCGGCGCAAGCCCAAACCTTAAAGTTAAAGCCTGCGTCCTGATACGAGGCACCCGGCGTGGGAAGGAACCGAATCTGATTGTCGTTGAGGAACTGGCGCCGATAGATAGCCGACCAAATGGAAGGTTTGCGGTAGAAGATGCCCGGGCGATCGACGGGGCGATACGCGGCGCCCGTCATATGCTCGTCGATAATCCCAAACAGCTCACGGCGCTCGCTGGGCGTGGACCAATACAGGTAAAAGTCGCCCTTCACCACATCGGCATGCTCAGCATCGGCCTTGGCGACCAGCTTTTGGAGCGAATCCTCAAACATAAAGTCGTCGGACTCAAGGATGCCCACGTACTCGCCGCGCGCCATCTCCAGGCCGCGGTTCATCGAGTCACCGTAGCCGCTGTTGGCCTTGTCGATCATCTTCACACGGGGGTCGCGCTCCATGTACTCGCGGATGATATCCGGCGAGCTATCGGTGGAACCGTCGTTGATGCAGATGATCTCGATGTCCTTGAGCGTCTGCGCCACGGCGGAATCGAGGCACTCGCGCAGGTAGCGTTCGACATTGCAAATGGGAACAAGCAGCGAAACTTTAGGGGTATCAGAGTTCTGCAAGAGAACCTCCTGTTGAATAGCGTGTAACAGGGTTATTTTAGCAGCCGGGTTGCGGCGGGCGGCAGCGCTTGGAATTATACAAAGCGCTCCAGGCAGGCTTTGAGACCGCGAGTCGAAAGATAGAACAGCGTGGCATCTGCCATCGAAACGCCCGAGGTCGCCGCAACGAGCTTGTGGGCAACACGGCGAACGGCGCCCTTAGCAGGCATATCCGCCCACTCCGTTCCCAAAAACGTCGTGAGGTCCATGTTGACGCGAGCCGTCACGCGATGGAAGTCATCGGAATCCAAGCGCGCCAAATCAAACACGATAAGGTCCAGGAACCAGGTGATCAGCTCGCCGGGACACAGGTCCATAAGACCGTAGCCCGCCCAGTCCTCCAAGACCCCCTCGAGCATTCTCATATGGGCATCGAGCTTTTTGGCGCGAGCCTCGACACTGTTGAACTCATGCGTCGCCGATTCGCTCTCCATCACGTAGTGGTAGAACTTGTCCGGCATGACGACGGTCTTACGGGCAAGCGCATAAGCCACAAATTGGAAGACGACGTCCTCGCCCAAAGCCAAACCGGGGGCGAAGCGAATGCCTTCGCGATTGAGCAGCTCGCGCGAAAAAGCCGCACGGCAGGCATAGGGCTGCGCATTCGAATGGAACAGCAGTTGGGGATCACGGGCGCCGAAGGTACCAGCTTTGGGGCTCATGAGTTGCTGGACACGTTTGGGGGCGGCATCGGCAGGTTCACAGACGCCGCCAAAAACGACGACCTCGGCATCTGACGACTCCATGGCATGCAGCACGCGCTCGACCGTCTGGGCATCGATGTAATCGTCGGCGTCCACAAAGAAGACAGTCTCGCCCTCGGCCGCATCGATACCGGTATTTCGAGCGCACGAGACACCCGCGTTTTCCTGGTCAATCACCAGTACGCGATCGTCGGCCTGCGCGATCTGGCGCAACACGTTCAACGAATCATCAGTCGAACCGTCGTTGACGCAGACAACCTGAATCGAACGCTCAGACTGGACCAACAGCGAATCGAGGCATCGCTGAATGGAGCGCGACGAATTGTAGACGGGAACGACAATGGTCGCTTTGGGGGTCAAAGTCTCTCCCATGTCGACCTACCCCCTCAGCGATTCGATGAGGAAGGCGGCAACCACGCCTGGGCCTCCAACCGAGGCGTAATACTTAGCACGCCCCAAGGCACCATCCGTCGCAAAACTCGGATGCTCGTCAACCCAGCCCTCAGGATCTTTGAGGATGGCAGCGAGATTTGCGCGCTTCCACGGCTTGAGATCGTCAAGCGAAAACTCCCCCGCGTCCAAGGCCGCTTGGAACTCCTTGGCCATCTGAACCAGGAACTCCTTATAGAACTTAGGCGCTAGGCGCACGTAGTTCCACATGTACGAATCGTACTTAATGAGCTGATTGAACTTGAGCATGCGCGCGACATCGACGCTTGCGTGGTCGCGGGCATAATCCTCTCGAATCCAACGCTCAATCTCGGCATACTCGGTATTGACGCAAAAGACCTTAGCCGAAGAATTGACCGAGGAATTCTCGTTGTCCTGTCGATACGACAAAACAGCATCATGCAGGTAAACAGCCTTATCGGCGCACGCGATCACCTTAAAGGCGAATGACGTGTCCTGAAAGGATGCCCCCGGAGTCGGCAGGAACGTAATGCCGTTGCGCTCAAGAAAATCGCGACGGTACACTGCCGACCAAATCGACGGCTTTTGCTTAAAGAACTGCGTCGTGTCGCTCGGGTGCACCGGCTTGCCGCAGTCCTTGGGCCTAAACATCTCGTGTAGCGAGCGGCGCTCCTCGGGCTTAGACCAGTAAAAATCAAAATTCGCCTTCGCAAAATCGGCGTTGCAGCGCTCGGCAGCTGACACGAGCTTTTCCAGCGCATCGGGCGCCATAAAGTCATCGGACTCCAAGATGCCAACGTACTTGCCACGCGCCATCTCCAGACCGTGGTTCATCGAGTCGCCGTAGCCGCTGTTGGCCTTGTCGATCATCTTGACGCGCCCATCGCGCTCCATATACTCGCGGATAATCGCCGGCGAGTTGTCGGTCGACCCATCGTTAATGCAGATGATCTCAATATCCTTGAGCGTCTGCGCCAGGGCGGAATCGAGGCACTCGCGCAGGTAGCGCTGAACATTGTAAATGGGAATAAGCAGCGACAGAACAGGGCTGCCAGAGGCGTTAGTAGACAAATGTGCTCCTTAGGAAATACCTGTCGTTTCATGGTATCAAAGGGTCAGCGCGCCAGCGGGCGTTTATATAATCTATGGAGCCCGCAGAGGCAAACCAATAAGAAAGGACGTCATGCAGCCCGAAGCCGCACGCAACATATCCATCGAAGCGCTGCGCTTAATCACGGTCGCTGAAACACTCGTACTCTCAAGCAGTAATCAGCGCATTAATGTCGCGTATAGCAGTCACCTCGCCCATGACAGGTTCCTGCGTTTTATTCAAAGCTTGCCGTCAAGGTGCGCCGAGCCTTTACAATAGGACAGTCCCAAGGACGTATTCGATAGCTTCCGCGCTGCACTCGCCCGCCGCGCGTGAAAGGATATATTGCCCCATGCCTTCAACCCTTCCCGCTCCCATCGATAAGCTCGCCATTGTCGTCGTTACGTACAAGCGCCAGGAACTCCTGGCCAACTTGTTCGACTCCATGACCGAGCTTACGGCAGCGCCCTGGCGCATCGTGATTGTCGATAACGAGAATTCGCGCGAGACCGAGGCCATGTGCGCCGCATTTTACGAGCGCCTGGCCAACCTGTGGGGCATCGACACCGAGCAGCCCGACGCGCAGGGCGGCACCGACCGCGTGATCTACGCCCCGCAGCTCGAAAACGGCGGTGGTGCGGGCGGCTTCTCCGCCGGTACCAAGTGCGCCTACGACCTAGGCGCCCAGTGGTTCTGGGTAATGGACGATGACGTGCTCGTCATCCCCGAAGGCATCGAGCGTCTTGCCAAGTGGACCGACCGCTACGATGTTATCCAGGGTTCGCGCCTGGACTTTGACGGCGGCGCCTTCTTTTGGCAGTACCAGCTCATCCTTTCACTTGGCATCCCTAACCCCATCGCTAAGTGGGATCTGGGTCCCGAGGGCTACCGCACCATGAACCAGCTGTGCTTTGAGGGCGGCATGTTCTCGCGCCGCGTGGTCGACAAGATTGGCCTGCCCGATGCGCGCTTCTTTATCTACGGCGACGATGCCTGCTACGGCTACGTGGCCAGCCAACACTTCCCCGCCGCCGTTGTTGCCGACGTGGTGCTCAAGCGCGCCCGCGCCGTCTCTAACTGGGATATCGCCGGCAAGCGCCAGCTCAACTCCACGAGCGACACCAACCGCTACTACATCATGCGCAACCGAGGCTTCCTCGCTCGCTATATGCAGATCTACGGTGACTACCACCCCATGCTGTTCCGCCTGGGCAATGCCGCGACCTTCTGCAAGGAATTCATTCGCCTGGCCGCGGTCGACAAGTGCTTTAAGACCGGCATTCCGGCGCTGCGTCGAGGCATGAAGGACGCCCGCAAGATCATCAAGGATCCCAACTGGAAGCCCATGCCGCCCATGAAGGACACCGAGTAACGGAAGCCGGAAACACCTCGGCGCTTAAAGCCGCTGGCACACCGTAGCCACATGCTGCCCATCAAAACCGAACCCCCAGCGCATGCGACCCACGCCGGGGCGTGGTACACGGATTTCGTCGATGCCGTCGCGCTCTATGTCGAGTAGCGACTGCACGGCCAGCAATTCCAACCCCAGCGCATCCACATCGGGGTCATACATCATGTTGATCGTTATCAGCGGACGTTCATCGAGCATACCGATCGTATCGGCTATGTCAAACACGGCGCCCGTAGGAAAAACCTGGATGTCCCAGCGATCCGCGCCACACTTTCGCCTCGAAGCAGGATTGGCATAGCCCGGCAATCCAAAGCAGAGCCCTTGCAAGAGTAGGTGATATGGCAGCGGTGTATCTGGGTCGGTCGCACCGATTCCCGCATCTCCCAAGATGCGGCTTAGCGCCCGCCTCACGGTGTCCTCGTTCCCATGGCACAGCCCGTCGCGAAACGCATCGACGTCTCGAATGTCTTCGGCAGCGCACTCAAACCACTCAACAATCACTAGACGCAAGGCCTGGCGAAGCTCTTTATTGGGCAATCGCAAAGCACGGAGACGATCGCCATGCTCTGGCTCCTCAGTCATATCCGTCGTGAGAAAACCAGACAGATACAGCGCTGTCCACATGCTATCGTCAGGCGAGACATCTGGCTCTGCAGTGCCCAAACAAAGCGGGACCTCAGCACACCCATGGGCCTCGAGCAAATCAAACAAGACCGAAAGGCGGTCGAGATTCCACCCGGCAACTACCCTACTCAGGCAATCCGCATACCCATACAAATCGGCGCGTACAGGCGCCGTGCAGCCTCGGTCCAGAAAACCGATCGCACGCGCCGGACTCGAGCAATAGACCCTACCAAACCGATATCCCTCGAGCCATTCACGCGCATCATCCAGGTATTCCTCGCGCCCAGCATGATTCAACAGAGCCTGAACCTCGGCATCCGAAAAGCCGAACCAACGGTCACACCAGGTCGAAAGCGGCGTCGTCAGACAATACGAGCAGCCATGCAAAGAAAGCGCCGCTTCAGCAGGACGGGGACACTCCCCCATCAGACACGTCAGCCGCAACGAATCGCCCGCAGTGGCAATGGCCTCGAAAAGCACGCGATCAAATAGATCCGCCGAATCGGCGCCGGAAGCGCCCCTCGCGCTCGCACGGCCCAACCACGCCGCGTCGTACCCATCAACGAGCAATACAACCTGCTCATCGCAGGCCATCTCCAGCAGCTCTATGAGCACACCGAGCACCGAGTCAACCTCGTCCGCGCTCGCCACGCCGCGCGCGACGCGTTCGATGTGACGCACCTTATCTCGAGCTAAATCCGGAGCCCCCAAGAGCGCCAACAAGCGAGCGCACTCGCCCGAAAGGACATCGCGCACGACACCGGCAACAGCGGGGCCACGCCTCGTAGCGCCAGAAAAGTCCAGCGATATCACCGGATAGCAAGCATACTCATCCCGATAACGCCCGCCACCTGCATCCCAAATCTGAGCATCGGCAAACGAGCTCCGACCGGCGCGACCGACCGCAGGACGCTCCAGAAAAGCCCTGAGCATCGACAAGTTCATGCTCTTGCCAAAACCCTCGGGTCGACAGCACACCACAACGGACGCGTCGCAGTCCAACACATCGGCAATAAACATGGTCTTGTCAACCAGCACGCAGCAACCAAGGGCCTCCGCATAGCCGTGTATGCCAATGGGCAAAACCGCATCGTCGGCACAGCCGATCAAGCGCACGCCAAAGCCAGCAGCACAATCAACATTTGCCTGTTCAGACACCAAAACGTTCCCCCTAAATCGCAGCACGATGCCAATTGTAATGACCGCATCGCATGTACCGATGTCGCCGCGCGAACATATCGGGCAACGGTAGTCACAAGAGGTGTGAGGGGGCACAACTAATCGTTGCACAACAAAACGGGGCCCGACGCATTCGCACCGGACCCCGTCCCGATTCTTTAGTTATCTGGCAACCGAGAGGCTACTCCTCCGAGCCGTCCTCCCCAGAAGCCTTCTTCTGCTGATCGAGCTTATGCTTACCACTTACGATAGACGTAGCGCCCAGTGTGGCCAAGCTCGCGCTGGCAAGGCTCGCCATCACAATCAGATCGCCCGTCTTGGGCATGTTGCCGCCCGAGGACTTGGTAGTTGTAGTCGTCGTGGTCGTGGTGGTCACCGTTTTGGAGTCATTTTGCTCCTGGACTTGGTTGTCAGCACCGCTCTTGTCGTCGTCTTCGGACTGTTTCTTTTCGCCCTCGGTCTTGCTCTCGTCCTTCTTCTGAGCGAATTTGTCGTCCTTCTCCTCAGGGCTAGAACCCTTATCGGATTCGGTCTTCTCGGAAGCCTTGTCCTTGGAGTCGCCCTTTGAGGCTTCGGTCTTTTCCGTGGAAGCCTGATCAGAGTTGTCCTTGTTCTGGGTCGAACCGTTATTGACGCCAGCCATCAGCGAAGAGCCCAGCGTAGAACCAAGCTGCACGGAGAAAGAGGGCTTCTTGTCCGGCGAAGCAACGGGAGCGTCCGGTGCCTTATTCAAGTCGTCCTTGGAAGCATCGGAATCAGGGGTTGCGTCAGAGCCAGAGCCGTTGTTAGAGCCGATGCCAACGGACGAATCGCTCGAGCCGGTGGATGAGTTAGAGGAGTCAGCGTCGGTCGAACCAGAGGCGGCGCTGTTCGTATTGCCGGCAGAGTTTGAAGACGAATCGCCCGCAGCAGGGCCGTTCGAATCGGAGCCGTTCGAGGTAGAGCCGTCATTGGTAGTGCCACCAGCAGAGCCATTACCGTCAGCATCGGTCGAGGGCGCATCCATCCTGTCATCGTTGGCATCGTCACTCGAGTCGTCATTCGAATCAGGTGTCGGCGAGGGCGCCGGCGTAGGCTCAGGCTGCACGGGCGTCGCAGCGGCAGCCTCATCCTCGGCGATAAAAACCAAGCAGTCCTTCAGCTCATTTTTATAACGATTCTTCCAGCCCTCATGATACTGGGGCTGACTTGAAAACTTGGTGGCGACATTGTTGACCACGCTATTGGAGAGCGCCATCACAAACTCGCGGTCGGACATATCGTTGGAAAGATTCGCCCAGCGGAAAAAGTCCCTGCAGCCACCAGTGCCGCACATGTTGGTAATGCTCCACACCATGCCCTTGACGCAATCGGCGCGGCCCGAAATATCAATACCCAGGCCGCTCTTGAGCCACGCCTCGGTCACCGCATAGTACGAGTTGTACGCATAGGCATCTTGAAGTGCTGAGAACTCAACAGGATCGGTGTTGTAAGCACCCTGGAAAGCCTCCTGCGCGATACGGCCCAGCTCGGTGAGCTGACCGTTCTCGGACATGGGATTGTTCGCGTTGGAAATCTCGCTGCCGCGATCAATCGCATCCTTGAGCATGCTGTATTTTTCGGGGCTGTAGTTGTAGACCTGCTTCATAAACGGAATGAGCGACCAACGGCGGTCGAACTGGTAATAGCCCAGCGCGTTGTAGCCGTCACCATACGAAAAGCCCTGGTTATAGTTGCCATGGCTCTCATATTTGGTGAAGTACTTCATCTCGGGAGTCACGTTGACAAACGAAACGCCCTGGACCTGTCTCTTATACACATCTCCGAGCCCACGAGACACTCGCTAATCTCG
>ENA-UAMT01000968-UAMT01000968.1-human-gut-metagenome-genome-assembly--contig:-NODE-968-length-11027-cov-7.659953_pt1 | contig 11027 bp, 9 predicted proteins | sample MGYA00243286_ERZ654505 | MGnify/ENA primary metagenome ERZ654505 (study PRJEB26926, sample SAMN06164656) | human gut metagenome | biome: ENVO:00009003; feature: ENVO:2100002; material: ENVO:00002003...
CGAGATTAGCGAGTGTCTCGTGGGCTCGGAGATGTGTATAAGAGACAGGCCATACCGGTATTGTCGATATTGTTGGCATTGTATATCTTATTTCCGGCTATACCTTGTAAGAAAACAGAAAGTTCGAAACCCTTATAGGAAAGGCTATTGTTCATAGAGAACAGCCAACTTGGGTTCGGGTTACCGATGACGGTACGGTCACTATCATTGATGACACCATCGTTGTTCAAATCCCTGAAACGGATATCACCCGGCTCAGCTCCCGGCTGCACGGCATGTGTATTCACTTCAGACTGGTTCTGGAAGATTCCGTCCGTAACATAGCCGTAGAAGACATTAATGGGATAGTCCTTTGCCAGCATCGTTACATAGGAGTTATTGATTTGGTTAATGTAATAAGGAACGTCGCTGTTCAAATCCTTAATTTTATTCTTGTTGTAAGTGGCGGTCAGGTTCGTTTCCCATCCCAGTTCACCGGTAAGATTGATGGTATGCAGACTCATTTCAATACCTTGATTACGTACTTTTCCGGCATTGGTATACGTGGTTGTAGTATCTTCAAATCCCGATGTGATGGGGATAGACGCCTTTACCAGCATGTCTCTCGTCTCCTTCAGATAAGCATCGAACGAGAACATAACGCGTGAATTGAACAGTGAGGCATCAAAACCGATGTTGGTTTGTGCCACCTCTTCCCAATGGATATACGGGTTGGCGAGAGTAGAAGAAACCAGCGCTGTCTGATTGCCGCTCGAAATGCCGAAAGGATATACACTGGTATTGTAGGATGCCAGATAGCTGTAGTTTCCAACACTTGCCTGGCTACCGGTCACACCGTATCCCGCACGCACTTTCAGGTCATTGATATAGTCGTTTTTTGGAAACCACTTTTCCTGAGAGGCACGCCATGCCACAGATACGGAAGGGAAAGTACCCCAGCGATGTTTCTTACCGAAACGGCTGGAACCGTCACGACGAATGGTTGCAGTCAGCAAATAGCGGTCTTCGTAAGAGTAGTTGACACGTGCCATGTAAGAGAGCAATGCCCACTCTGTCTCGTTTCCACCGATGGCATACATTTCCTCGCCATTATCCATTTCGTGCACATTGTCGAACATAAACACATTCTTCTGCGCATTCAGGTAGTCGTTGGTGTTCCATTGGGCAGACATACCGGCCATCAATCCCACACGATGTTTTTCTGCAAAAGTATGGTCGAATAGGAAATAGTTGTCCCACAAATAAGTGAACGACTTGTTATCGCTCTTATAACGTGAAGTCTCCTCTGTGGGAGTGGGTTTCCAGTTATACTTGGGGGTAAAGTTGTCTATGAACCAGAATTTGGCATCATAGCCGAAAGTACTTTTAAACTTAAGCCATTTGGTAAAAGTAAGTTCTGCCGTCAGGTTGGCCAGGAAGTTATATCCATCAGTCTGACTCTTGTTCAGTTCCGTCGGTCCAATGGGGTTGCGCGTGCTGCCATACCATTCCGAGTTACCATCAGGGCCACTCCAACTGCCATCTTCATTCTTCACCGGATAAATGGGGAGCGCTTTCAGCGCATCACCTATATTATAGCTGCCCGACTTCTTCGTATCGGCACTGAACGTAATGTTATTGGAGAACTTCAACCATTTCAAGACTTGCGCATCACTGTTGGACTGGAATGTGAAGCGACGGTAATTCACACTCTTCACGATACCGGACTGATCCAGAAAACCACCGGACACATAATAATGGGATTTCTCGTTACCGCCGGAATAACTTACCGTATAGTTCTGCATCACACCCGTACGGAGCAATTCATCCATCCAGTCGGTACCTGCACCCAATTCAGAAGGATTGGCCCATTCCGGATTAGGATTGCGTCCACTGTTCACCATCATGTCATTACTCAACTCGGCATACTGCGCCGCGTTCAATAAAGAAGGTACGTTCGTAGCATTCTGGAAAGAGTAATTGGCAGATACAGCAAGTTTTCCTTTTCCTTCCGTACCGCGTTTGGTGGTAATCATCACAACTCCATTAGCTCCCCGGGAACCGTAGATGGCTGTGGCCGAAGCATCCTTCAATACATCCAAACGTTCCACATCGGCCATATTTAAGGAAGACAAGCCCAAGTCGGTAGGCACTCCGTCAATCACGACCAGCGGGTCGCAGTTGTTGATAGAACCCAAACCACGAATCTTGATGGATACATTGTCTCCCGGTTTACCGGCATCTACAATCTGCACACCTGAGATTTTTCCCTGGATGGCTTGTCCCAAATTGGATACGGGGGAATCCTTGATATCCTTGTTACCGATGGAGGACACTGCTCCTGTAAGGTCGCTTTTCTTCATGGTGCCATACCCTATCACCACCACTTCATCCAGCATTTCGGCATCTTCAGACAAAACTACCTGAAGCTGTTTCTGTCCCTTCACCTGCACCTCTTGAGTCTTATAGCCTACAAATGAAACGACAAGAGTACCGTTCGAAGACATGTTCAAAGAGAAATCACCGTCAATACCGGTTATTGTCCCATTTGTGGTTCCTTTTTCCATTACACTGGCGCCAATAACCGTTTCACCGGTCTGGTCTTTCACTACACCTTGTACTGTAATTTGCTGTGCGAACATGCACATCGGAAGTAACATTCCTATCAGACAAACCATCATCCGTAGCCTGCTGATTGGCATTTTGTACTTTTGCATAATATAAGAATTTAAAGTTAATAATAAAAACATAAATCACATGTGTCACTCTTTCCGAAGAGGAACAATGCAAATGTATCAGATAAGAGAAGCCAATAGTGGAGGAAAGAGTAAAAAAGTAGTGGTTTACATCATTCAAAAAGGCTTAAACCACTATATACCAATAATATATAAAATTATTGCCCAACTAAAAAAGTAGTGAAAATATAAGCGTAAAAGAGACACTTCCAAGCTTCAAAACCCCTATTCTCAGTTCTTCGACTTGCCAATTGTCATCACTTCCTGTTCCAACAAGTCGCGGTCACCGGCAGCCTTGTTGCGAACCTTCGTACGATAGTTATAAATGGTGGTAACAGAATACCGAAGGAACTGGGCTATCTTCACGCTGTCAGTAATGCCCAAACGTATCAATGCAAAGATACGCAACTCTGTATTCATCCGTTCGCCGGCTTTCAAGGATATTTGCTCATCATCGGCAAGCAGGGCATTGAAGTCTTCTACAAAAGTAGGAAACAGCTGCAGGAAGGTATTATCAAAGTTGGTATAGAATTCCTTTAATTCCCCCTCTATGAATTTAGAAGACTTGATGTTCTTGTAGAGTTCCTCCACATTTCCGGTAGCGGCAATCTTTCCCAGCGACCGGCGGTAATTGTCCATCTTTTCCAAATAGACCGAGCACTGGTCCATATAACGGCCGATATACTCCTCCTTCAGATAGGAGTTTTCGGCAATGCTGTGGTTGGCCTCCTTGAGTTGTGCATTGGAAAGGTGAAGCTCATCATTCAGCTCCTTCAACCGTTTGTTGGCGTCAATCACTTCCCTGCGGGCGGCAGCCACTTTCTTCATCTGCTTGTATACATAAAATATGGCAAGTAACAGAAAAAGTGAAAGCAGGCTGATAGATACCAGTGCCCATTTCATCTGCTCCTGCTGCTTCTCCGTCTTTTGCTGGTAAGCATCATTAATGATGGGAAAGATTTCCAGAATCTCCAGCTTGCGCAACCGGGCATTGCAGGCGGCTGCATCTTCCATACATATCTTTACATAAGAATAGGCACGCTCGATGTCTCCTTCCTGGTAAAGCAGTACGGCGAGCTTGCGTAAAGAGATATATTCACGGACAGCGGTTTTCATATCCGCCATAGCAGAAACAATCAGGTATTCCTTTTCCTTCTCTTTGTCCCCTTTCAGCCGGTAAGACTCTGATAAAGTATAGGCACAAATCGCAACGTCGTGTTCATAGTCCTTCTGCAGCGCCAGATAATCCGTCAGCAAACGGATGGCCTTGTCATATTCATTGCGTACATTATACTGGTCGGACTGAATCAAGGTATGTATCAGAAGATTATCTTTATTGACCAACAGCAACGAATCACGATATTTGTCCGTAAGCTCCGTATAAAGCTTCTTTTCATATGCCGTCACGGCATAATCGGCCATAAGGCCATAGACCGTACGGTAGATATGGTAATAATATGGATGGATATCCACCGGCAACCGGTCTATATGGATATTCCGCATCAAATCCATAACTTCCTTATACATACCGGTCATTCCCAAAACATCTGCTTTATTCATGCGGGCATTGTCTATGTATTCTCGGTTTCCAAGACGTATGGCTATCTGTTCCCTTTCCTCGGCCATGTGCAATGCAGAATCCGTATTGAACGAACGGTACTCATCCAGCAATGTGCCAAGAATGGCAAAACGTTCTTCATCCGGTATCTGCCGATGCAACAGTCTTTTCAGTTCCACCAGTTTCAGCTCTTTCTGCTCCATGTATATGGGACGCTCCTTTATCGCCTGGTCCAGTTTCAGCAGTAAAGAATCCGCCCGGCTGCTGTCTGCAGCATGAAGGCGGCACATACAGATGGTGCAAAGACACAAGAATATGATTATATTTTTCATCCGGCTTTCCGATTAGTTAAAGGCAATACTTTTTGAGAATCCTCATGCAAAAGTAATTAAAATACCATAAAAACCTATTCTACTATCATTAAAAGCTCGAAAGCAGAGTGATAAAAAGGCATACTGCAAGCAAAAGAATCAAAATATTGAATTACCTTTACGGAAAATCCAAAGAAAGACCATATCATAATATCATCCGAGCATCATGAATATACACACATTTATTGCCAATTATCAGGAAGCTTTCGGCCAACACGCCGAACTCCCCATCGCCTTTTGGTATTCAGACCGAATGGGGGCATCTACAGAGAAAGTAACCGGTTGTCTCTTCAAATGCATGAAACAAGTCAGAGACGGCAAAACCGTCAGTCTCAGCAACGAAACAATCACCTGCGGAGGAGGCAAGTTCTATACCGGATTTACAGAAATGCCCGAGCGCGTCCCGGGTTTTGTCTCCTTGAAAGAGAAATACAAGAAGACTCCCGAAATGGTGGTAGATTTTGTCAATGAGCTACAGATTTCCAGAACTGACAAAACCTATCTGCATTTTGCCCGCATAGACAAGATACCTTCCTTTGATGAAGTGGAAGGACTGCTGTTCCTGCCAACTCCCGACATTCTATCCGGACTGGCGACATGGACCTTCTTCGACAACAATGCATCGGATGCCGTGGCAGCCCCATTCGGCTCCGGCTGTTGCTCCGTCATTACCCAAACCATCATTGAAAACCGGAAACAAGGGAAACGCACTTTCCTGGGATTCTTCGACCCCTCCGTCCGCCCATACTTCGAAGCGGACTTATTGAGCTTCACTATCCCCATGTCCCGGTTCAAGGAGATGTATCACACCATGCGTGAAAGCTGTCTGTTCGATACACATGCCTGGGGAAAAATCAGGGAAAGGATACAGCTTTCCCAATCAAGAGACGTACATATCCTCCCCTCTCCCATTTCCTTCCCCATCCTTCCGGACATTTATCTGCAGGAAATCAGAATGGAAGATGCCGCAGCCATCTACTATGCCATCGACACACACCGGGATTACTTAAGAACATGGCTGCCATTTGTGGATAATATGCGCACAACAGCTGATGAAGAAGCTTTTTTACGTCAGGTACTATCTGCTCCTGCCGAACGAAATGAACCTATATTCGGTATTTGGAACCAGCAGCATGAAATCTGCGGACTGATAGGTTTCCATTTCTCCGATTTCGACAACCACCGTACAGAACTCGGCTATTGGCTACTGCCGGAATACCAGCACCGGGGCATCATTACTGAAAGTGTCCGCAAGCTGTGTCTGTGGGCCGTACAAGAAAAAGAGATAAAGCGGATACAAATTCGCTGTGCCGTGGGCAATGCAGCCAGTAACGCGGTACCAGTTCGCCTCGGTTTCGTCCATGAGGGAACAGAACGTTGCGGAGAACTGCTGGCTTCTGGAGAATATACAGACATACATATATACAGCATCTTGAAAGAAGAAGTGCTGGCCAACCTCAAACGATAAAATATCAAATTATATATCAACTATTGAAATTATACATGGAACAACAACCTCATCTCAATGACCACAACAAGCAGGAGTACCCTCCTATGCATACAACGGAGCACATCATCAACCAAACCATGATAAGGTTATTCGGTTGCGGCCGCTCCATATCAGCACACATAGAACGGAAGAAGAGCAAGCTGGACTATCGTCTTGCCGCCTGCCCCACGGAAGAAGAAATAAAGAAGCTGGAAGAGGCCGTAAACGAGGTAATCGCCCGACAGCTGCCCGTCACAACAGAATTCATTACGCAAGAGGAAGCGCAAGGACGTTTCGACTTGGAACGCCTGCCCGATGGTGCTTCGGAAACGGTACGTGTCGTGAAAGTAGGCGATTACGACGAATGCCTCTGCATCGGAGTACATGTGGAGAATACATCAGAAATCGGAACCTTCAAAATCATCAGTCACGATTGGGACGAAGAAGCCAAGCGTTGGAGAATGCGTTTTAAATTAGTCTGAAAATCTATCAATTTTAAATAAATAAGATAGCAAAATGGCATTAAACAAGCAAATAAGTCAGATTTTTAATGACAAATAGTCAATAGAGTCAACAAAAACCGGTTGGCATAAGGTTTGCAATATAGTTAGCGAACGACGGTTCAAGAAACGGACGGTGAAAAGCCCAAAAGGCAGACACCCGAAGACAAAGAACCGGAGTTCAAAACTAAATAGCATGTTTAACTTAAACAATAGGAGACTATAACTATGATGCCTGTAAGAAGAAACCAAAATTGGTTACCGAGTATTTTTAATGATTTCTTTGACAATGATTGGATGGTAAAAGCAAATGCCACCGCCCCTGCCATCAATGTATTCGAAACAGCAAAAGAGTACAAAGTTGAATTGGCTGCTCCCGGTATGACAAAAGAAGACTTCAACGTTCACATCGACGAAGAAAACAACCTGGTCATCAGCATGGAAAAGAAAACAGAAAGCAAGGAAGAGAACAACAAGGACGAAAAGAAGGAAGGCCGCTACTTGCGCCGCGAATTCTCATACACCAAGTTCCAGCAAACCATGATTCTTCCGGACGATGTCGATAAGGAAAAGATTGGTGCCCATGTAGAAAACGGCGTGTTGAACATTACATTGCCTAAGTTTACAGAAGCAGAAAAAGAAAAGGCCAAGAAATTCATCGACGTAAAATAACGCCCGACCATTAAAAAGAAAATCTCCCGCTGCACAAGATAATGCAACGGGAGATTTTTTATATCCATAGCTATGCGGAACTATTTCTTTTTCCCTTTCAGAAAACGGTCTGTCAACCACCTGCGCACCGGTTCATCATAGAGTTTCAAACAAGCATAAGCAAGGACAACGGCTCCCACGAAAGTAAGTATCATATAAGGGATACCTTCCACCATTGTAGCGTTATTGTTGCATACCCAAGCCGTATAAGTATATACCAATGGATAATGGGTAATATAAATCGGATAGGAAATGTCTCCCAGGAACTTGCATACGGCAGTAGAGCGCTTACCGGTCACCTTGCCGCCCGCTCCCATTGAAACAATGACCGGGAAGACGCAGATAATGCAGAAAGCCTCGTAAAGCCCGTTCATCCAGTAGCCGTCCTCACCTCCGATACGGGGAATGGAAAGAACCACCACAATCAGCAGGCTGCACCACCAGAAAGCACGCTTTTCAAGCCGTATCAGCCAGCCGAGGCGTGACAGAAGTAATCCGCCGAAAAACGGATACATCAGCCGGACCATACCCACATACTGCTGTTCCCAGTTCAAGGCCCAACCACCCACAATATCGCCGGCAGGAGCAGTCAGACAACGGTATACCGTAAAACACCCTGCCACAAATACCAGCACCGACAGGGCCACCTTATTGAACTTGCGTACAAACAACGCATACAGAATATTACCGATATATTCATAATAGAGCGACCACGCCGGGCCATTCAACGGATGCATTTCCGTCCAGCCACGAATGTCGAACTTCAGCGGAAGGGGAAGCAAAGTACAGCCCAGTAACATTACCAGCAGCATGGTTCCAACGGACGTATTCTCGATAGGTGGAAAACAAGGCGACTCCTGAAAATAGAAAAAGGCAGCGCCCACAATGCTTCCCATAATCACCATAGGATGCAGGCGAATGATACGGCGTTTGAAGAAAGTGCCCACGGTCATCCGGTTCCAACGGTCATCATAAGCATAACCGATAACAAAACCGGAAAGCATGAAAAAGAAATCCACTGCCAGATAGCCATGATTGATAATTTGAGTAAGATGACTGCCGCCTGCATGTGCTTCAAAAAGATGGAAGATAATAACCATGACAGCCGCCACGCCACGAAGTCCGTCAAGAATCTCATAATGCGGTTTCGAGGCAAGATAAGTAGTCTGTGTATTCATTTTGGTATAAGATATTTATTTATTCGCGTGCAAAGATAAGAGTTTTCTCCAATAATGAAACTGATAAATATCATATAAACTCTATCAATTAATTGACAAGTATAACAGTTGTCTTTATCATTAGATACATATCACTACTTGTACTCTTTTTCCGCACAAAAAACAGCTTTTATTATCCATAATAAAAGGGCTACACCTTTTCCTCCTCATGGCGTAGCCTTAAACACAAAAGGGTGTAGCTATCCAAGGCAAATGGTGTAGCCCTTTTTCAAGAAAAAGAGCCAAATGGGATGCTAATATGGAAAAATCAGTTAACTGCTTTTCTTATAACTTTTTACCGCCCACAGATTGAAGACCAATGCAAAGACCAACAAGGCTCCCAACTGCGGCAGCAGTTCGGCAAATCCGCCGCCACGGAGATAGATGGTACGCATTACCTCTACAAAATAGCGCAGCGGATTGATACGCGTAATCCATTGCGCCCACTCAGGCATACTGTGGATAGGGGTGAAAAGACCACTCATCAGAATAAGGATAAGCATGAAGAACCACATGACAAACATGGCCTGCTGCAACGTGGTCGAATGATTGGATATGACCAGCCCGAACCCCGACACCACCGGTAGAAAAAACAGCGCCATGCCGTAGATAGTGAGGAAATGTCCCGCCGGCAGAATGCCGTAAAGTACCCATGCCAGAACGAAACAGATGGTCAGCACCACAAAACCTATCAGCCAGTAAGGTATCAGCTTGGCGGCAATGAAAGTGAACTTGCCGACGGGGGTGACATTTATCTGCTCGATGGTGCCCGCCTCCTTCTCGCCCACCACATTGAGGGCAGGGAGAAAACCGCAAATCAGCGTCAGCAGCATCACCATGAGGGCAGGAATCATGAAAAGCTTGTAGTTCAGCGTGGGGTTGTAAAGGTTCTGCGTAGTGATGTCCACCCGGGAAAGCGGCTTCCCGGCAAGCCCTTGCGAAGACGACTCCGAACCCAGTTCACGGGTATAGTCACTGATGATGGAAGACAAGTAGGATCCTCCCAGACTGCCCTTCGTGCCGTTCACGGCATTGGCCGCCACCAGCAGGCGAGGCGCCTCTCCCTTCACCCAATCCTTTTCGAAATCACGGGGAATCTCCAGCACGACATCTGCCGAACCTGCTTCAATGGCCAGCAAAGCCTCATCGTATGTATCGGGAAGCGCTGTCAGGCAGAAATAAGTGGATGCACCGATTTTATCTACCAGACGGCGAGACAAGACGCTGTGGTCATTGTCCACTATATTCAGATTGATGTTCTTTATCTCCAGATTGGCGGCCCAGGGCATCAGTATCATAATCATGCACGGGAAAATGAAAATCAGCTTGGGCAGGAAGGAGTTGCGGAACAACTGCTTGAATTCCTTTTCAATGAGAAACTTTATCATAAGACGATATTTTAAAGATTTTAGACATAAGAACAAAAGAACAGATTTCCCGTATCCTTTTGTCCTTATGTTCTTCTGCCTGAATAATTAATATAAAATTCATATCCGCTCTTTACTCAAGCCGATGCTTGAATTTCTTGAAACTCACCGTTATCAGCAATACCGCCATCGTGGCAAGTATGCCGACCTCCATCAGCACAAGCGAAACATCCACTCCCTCAATCATCAGCTTACGCACCGCCTGGATATACCAGCGTGCAGGAAGCACAGCTGAAATGGCCTGCAAGATAACGGGCATACTCTCAATGGGGAATATCATGCCCGAAAGCAACATGGTGGGCATCATCAGCATCAGTCCGGACACCAGCATGGCGGCAACCTGCGTCCGGGTGACCGTGGAAATCAGCAGCCCCAGCGCCAGGGAGACAAAAATGAATAGCAGCGACACCACCACCAGCCAGAACAAGCTGCCCGCCACGGGAACATCGAGCACATAGACCGAAAGTAGAAGAATGGTGGTCAAGTTGACAAACGACAGCACAAAATAGGGTACCGCCTTTGCCAGAATGATGAAAAGCGGTTTGACGGGAGAAACCAGCAGGACCTCCATCGTCCCCGTCTCCTTCTCGCGCACAATGGAGATGGAGGTCATCATGGCGCAAATCAGCATCAGAATAAGTCCCATGACACCCGGCACGAAGTTGTAGGCACTCTTCATCTGCGGATTGTACAGCAGCTTGAGCTGGGGTACAATGGCAGCGGCATGCACTCCCGGCGGAAGCATCTCCTGCCCGGCAGAGGAGATGATGTTTGCGGCATAGCCTGCCTGCATAGTCGCCATATTGGGGTCTGTGGCGTCGGAGACAAGCTGCACGCGCGCCTCGCCGGTATAAAGCTTGTCCGAGAAACGCTCGCTGAAAACAAGCGCCATGTCAATCTCCCCTCTTCCGAAAGAAGCCTCCATATCGGCGGGAGAATGCAGGCGGCAGATGACGGTGAAGTATTCGCTTGCATCCATGCGGTCGATGATCTGTCTCTTATACACATCTCCGAGCCCACGAGACACTCGCTAATCTCGT
>ENA-UAMT01000970-UAMT01000970.1-human-gut-metagenome-genome-assembly--contig:-NODE-970-length-11013-cov-6.551834_pt1 | contig 11013 bp, 8 predicted proteins | sample MGYA00243286_ERZ654505 | MGnify/ENA primary metagenome ERZ654505 (study PRJEB26926, sample SAMN06164656) | human gut metagenome | biome: ENVO:00009003; feature: ENVO:2100002; material: ENVO:00002003...
TATTATAAGTACAAGCTTAATCTTATTTTCTAAATTTTTGATTACCATAAACTATTTATTTTGAAATTAAATACCAATTCTTCTTGAAATATGACTACTCATCGTAGTACTTACACCTTCGCCAAATGAACGTGCGGAGAATGAAGTTTCTCCTTCCGGTACCATCCATGCTGCAAGATCCGGCACCAAGCTAAGACATTTAAGTGATACGACAGATGCTGCCATCAGATAACCGGCTGTAAAAAATGAGTTTTGGAGATAGGCCGTAGCAGTTTCCTGATTTGCCGTAACAGCTGCCAAATCGTTGTATTGGATATTGATAACTATATCGAACAGGAGAAGTACATAGAAGCCTACGAAGTACAGCATGGCTCCGTAGAAATGCACTGTTAAATACCTGATAATCCATTTAGCCCAAGCTCCTTCCCATTTGGGTAGAATAGAAAAAGCCCATTGGATTGGACCGAATATAGTTAATACACCCAAGAGAATTTGTTGGCAGTATATAGTTCCCCACCATCCTATTCGGTAAGTAATCAGTGCTATAAGCATAATGACTTTATCGAGCAGCATCACAGTTCCGGCTGAAGTCGAAACAAGACTGGCCTTGTAAACATTCTTTTCATCTTGTGTCGCAGCATCTATATCCGTGGTCTCTTGTACTGCTGATTGAGTCAATAACTGTCCTAACTTTTCCCGAGCTTGCGCGATTGTAGCTATCGGGTCGGAAGTTTTTTCTCCCAGTTGAAACATAAGCTGTTGCACATCTTCCATTCTATCTTCAACCTGGGCTGCTTCAGCTTCATATAAATCATGGGTATAAGATCCAATAGCGTTGGGAACATAAGCTAAAAAATCCAGTACACACCAATTTGTACTTTTGTTACCTATTCCGGTTATTTGCGGTGGGTACCACCAACAAAGTATAATGCTAATTGCTAGTGGCTTGAATAGTTTCATGATGTCTAAAGGTTCTTTTTTAATCATCATTTTGTACGCCATATTTGCACACATGATAATGGCAAAGAGTCCGCCTAAACCCATTGAAATCTGAAGAATGTACCAAAACGGGCCTTGTGAACCAATCAGTGTTTCACTCGTGAGAAACTCGTTTGTGCGAAAGATCACATCGTCAATTTCACTTTCAAGAAGGTTAATGCCGAAATCTACGGCTGTGCTGTCATTCGTCATATTTTTCTATTTTTGAGTTGTCGTTTTAGTTTGAATTTTATCAGTCACTCCAATCCATCTGTTGTAACCGGCAAGTGATTCTTCCTTGACTCTGTGAGAGATATTGGAAGACATCACATTCAAGACTCTATTGGCTGCTTTTTTCAAAGTCAGAGTTTTTACTCGATCCACGAGCAGTTCATTGGTTTTGCAGATTTCATCATAAATGGTCATATATTGTTTTTGGCGTTGAGAATTTGCCAAATATGCCTTTTTGATGGTTTTAATAGCAAAATCATACTGATCTGCAAGAGATTTCCATTCTTCTATTTCATCATTCTTTGTCTTTCCACTGAGACTGTTGATGTTATTTCTATACTTTCTTAATGTATTATCCAGTTTATTACCGATTGAAGTCCATGCCAAATCAACTTCTCTATCAGCCAAATTCAACGCTTCTATCTTTGCCCTTGACTTTAAATCTGCTTCTATGCTATCAGCAAATTCTACCTGTGGTTTCGAACTTAAATAGGTCGTCATACGCAATGAGTTCTTAGGAGAAGTTGGAAGGTATGCTGTCTTCTTGTAATTTTTATGAAACATATTATAGTAAAAGTCAGGAGTCAAAACGCCTGCCCCTAACTCCATCACTTGAATTTGATTTCGTTTTGCTACATCAGGCAAGTACGTCATACTCTGAGCTGTTACCTTCGTACCTATAATAGGCAAAAGGAATAATAGGGAACAAATAACTCTTTTCATTTTTTTTGCTGTTTAATAACCGATTATATTCCCATTCTCCATCCATTTTTCAATAGCATCTGTAGCTATCTGTTTTATGGTTTTTGAACGGTATAGAGCTGATTTCCAATAGCAGGTTCTCACTTGAATGAACTGCCATGTACGAAAGTAGGCATTGTTTACTATATCTTGGATTTTTTGCAGAGAGTTTGCAATAGACTCTACAATGAATGTCAATGTAGCAGTCGTGCAATTCACTTGTCCGCTTGCATAACCTCCTATAATCACAAAATCTTGCCAAATGTTCTTGACCTCAGTTTGTATATTTTTTATAGCCCTTGCATTAACAGTTAGCAGCAAAGTGTCTGCAGATTCTATTTTACCTCGAAGTAAAACCTTATCTTTGTATTCCTTGATAAGTTTTTCATATTTGCCAAGCTTATCCTTTACTACATCGCAAGTTTTATATACTCCGAAGCCTGTCTGTACAGAACTTAGCACTAAGTCAAGGACATCAAAAGCTCTTTCGTATTTGTCTAATTCTACATTTATGTCTTTGTAGTTCCTATTTGTTGCAGCACTGGTTTTGTGAAGTAATTTATTGCTTTCTTCCAAAACACTGCGTGCATAAAGAATAGCGCGTTGCTTTTTGTGGTCACGGATGTATGCTTCAATGGTAGCAACATCTGGTACCAACTGGGCTTTTATAGTATTAGAGGAGACAAAATAAAGCAATAGCATAAGAATAACCTTGAAAGGCAAAAGATGCTTCTTGTTTTTTATTCCCTTTGATTCTTTTAGTTTCATATTGTGGTTTTAATTTTGAATTTGTGTAGTGGCTGCATCGGGTTTTACACCGCCAGTAATCATCCATCTTTTATGGCATTGTTCTGCAATATTCAATTTTCTGTCCTTGTCTGCATTGAGCTTGGGGATAAAACTCAAAAACCAATCTTTGACCGTGTATTTGTAATGCAGGAATTTTTCAATGAGTACCAACTGCGTATGTATATCTGAAAGACGTGCTTCAATATCTCTTGCTATATCCAAACGGTCACTTGCCCATAAAAGGTGTTTCACATCTGGAGTATCGTCTTTTTCAACTTCAGGTGTTTTGTATAGTTCAACCGTTACTTCGCAATTTGGATGTTGCTGAGCCAATTGACTGAGTTTGTCATTTACCAGCTTGCTGTTTTCTGCTTCTGGACGGTTGGGGTCAAGATCCATTTCTTCCGCAATGGTAGTTTCGCTCCAACTACTTGTTAATTCCCAGTCTATTTGGACGATGGCACGGTGAATTTTGATACCTAAAAAGTATTTGGGCTTTCGGGCTATCTTCACGGTAGCTTTGAACGTGACATCGCTGAAATCCTTGCCACCCATTGTTCCTTTCCGGATAAAGCTATCACCTTCCCAATGGCCTTCTTCAGACCAAGCTATTTCATAAGCACTTTTCATGCTTTTCATAATTTGTGGAATACGATTGTAGTCGTCAGTTTGTACTTGTTCACCTTCTTCTGCTTCTATTATGGCTTGTTCTACACTGGTAATGGAATGTCGTAGTCCATCATATTTCAATTGTTTTTCTTTGATGGTTTCCTGTATTTTGTTTAGCTGCTCGCGGTATTTGTCACGTTCTTCAGTCGTTGTGGCTGAATTGAGTTTTCTTCGAATCTGGTCATATTCTTTATTTAACTCATCCAATTCTTTTTGAAGTACATTCGCTTCACTTCTCATACTCTCGGCTTGTTTTTTTAACTCGGCAATATTCTCGGTAATTTCGGTTTCGTTACCTAAAGTGGTTTTCATTGCACATTGTCTGGTATGATCATTTACGGTTTTTCCACAGCTACGGCATTTGTAGGAAGTACTACCTTTGCCTAATACACCACCGTCACTACAGGTTACAAGGAAAGTTGCAGAACTGGCTCCTTGGATGTCCCGGTCAGTTGTAGCTTCATAATATTTTCTTTCATCGTAACCTATTTTGTAGGTGTAATTTTTTTCCGGTTCAGGATTGTTCAAATCATCGGGATTACTTATATCTGTATGATCGCCATTCAGATTGTATTGCTCTAACCGAGCATTCATCATAGCCATAAAGGTATTCCTGTCCATTTTATAACTGTCGAAGATTTCTTCATAAACAACTTCTTTAATGTCAGTATATTTATAGACTTGTATGTCATAAGCATACGCTTTTATGATAAAAACGCGGCTAATAATAGGATCTTTTATTTCTATGATTTTCTCATTGAGATTCTTGAAAAATTCATATCTATATCCTTTTCCTATATTTTCTTGATTCAATTGCTCCACTTTTTTTCGGCTCCATCCGGCTTGATTTTCAGAATTACGGAGAATATCTTCCTGCTGACTTTCATTGGGAAAGAAGTTTTCGCTCTTTTTAGGGAAAAATCTATACCAGTGATCGCTTTTAAGGACACTACTTTGATCTGTTGGTGCTTTATAATCACATATCAAATCCGTACTCTTTTCTTCACGATAGATATAAACTCTTTGAGTGTAGAATTGACCATTGGCAGCAGATGTAAAATCATCAGCCCATTGAGTTGTGTTATAGTCACTCAAATCGAAAAGATCCTCAATATTATCCTTTCCGGCAAATTGATTGACAATTTCTAAGGCTGATTTGTCTTTCATGTTTGAAAACATATCGTTTGCATTTCCTGCCAGTGTAATAATATCACCTATCTTGTCTTGGAATGTACCACCAAAACTTGTTCCTTGAAGTAGTTTATTCAAGTTGCTATTGAAACCTGATGCAGCTAAAGCAGCTCCTTTAACAACAAGGTTCTCAATATCAGCCATGAAGTTCTCTTTAGTAAAACTGTTTTGAATATCATCAGAGATGGCTTCAAAAGTAGTTTTCCAATCAACTTCTCCTAATTTGGTAATATCAAATACTTGTTTGAACTGGTCGGCAATTTCCAAGAATGGAAGGTCCTTAAAAGATAGTTTACCATTGGTAACTACACTCTCAAATTGTTGACATAAGGATTTTACATCTTGCGTTGTTTTTACAAGATAACTTCCCCAATAGATAGCCGTTGATGGATCCTTTACCATCAACTTGGCTACATCTATTGTTTTGGGAATAATACCTCTACTCACTATATTATAAATTCGTTTATAATAATAGTTTTCATCGGAACTCCATATATTAACATTGGTCAAAGCCTTTCTGTCGAGATGTTTTACAAAATAAATTCCGGCAGCTGCAACTTCTGCTCCCTTATAGCTTTGACGAATCTTTAGAAGGTTTTGATTATGCTGTGATTCTATCAAAGAATTGGTTTGAAAAGCGATTTCCATTGCAGCTAAAGTCTCCTTGTCAACATTGATATTTTGAGCTTGAAAAGGAAAACAATAGGCGATTGCCAGAATTGTAATTAGTATAAAACGTCTCATATTGCTTTTATTTTTGTTTTAAATTCAGTACATGCCCAGTTTGATTTACCTTTTGAGCAAAAGCCAAAGATTTGCTAATACCGGATAGATTCCAGTCGCGGCAATACATTTCAATAGCTTCCTGGTGGCTGCATTTAAGCTCTGATTTATAGAGTTTCAATGCTTCTTTCTCGGCTCGTTCGGTAGTGTAGGTCATATAACATTCTCTGGGTTCTTCGACTCCATAGACATCACTTGCCAGTCCGCGCCGTATGAATACCTCACGGAAGAAACTTCTTCCATCTTTATTATCCAATCGGTTGATTGTAAATATCTTCTTGCATTCTATATCAGTCAGACCTAAAACGGATTGAATTTGATCAAATCGTTCCTTGAATTTACCTTGATCCAATAAAATTGTCACGTCTGAATTATTGATGATAGCTTCTTTTACAATAGGACTACCGATAATATCCTGCAACTCCTGAGTAACGACACCAACCATTGCCCAAAATTTTCGGGCTGTTTTGTACAAATATTTGATGTATTCTGCCATCATGGGAGATGCTACTGCTTTGCCGGGTAGGTCGGGGGCATTACTGCCCCTTTCCCCCCTAAGAACCGTACGTGAAAGTTTCCAATCATACGGCTCAAGCAACTTTAAATTTCTATCTAATAGAAACCAGCTCATTGTTACATCTATTTAAGTTGAATGACTTTTCTTCTGCAACTGTCATGTACCAAGAAATTAACTTTCTTTCCATTGACAATTCTTTCATTAGTTCCCCACGAGTGTTCTTTGTCTATGGGTTCTCCGCATATGGGGCATAAATGATTTTGTTTTTCCCACATATACAGCAATGATTTTCTACCATTAAGCGACTTGAGCATCTTGTAAGTCTTGCGCTTTTCAAAATATTCTTTCCATTCAGGGTCGAGAGGATTGGCTTCACCTTTCACTTTTACGTATCGGGTGATTTTCGTGTCGTACAGTCTTTTGAGGGCAATCTTATCATCCGCTTTACCCCTTTTGAAGTTCGCCACAAAGCACCAGTTACGATTCTTTATTCGTGTAAAGTATCTGCTGGCAATCCAATATTTACCTTTCTTGGGATGTCGTCTCTTGGCCCATTGCCATAGCTTTTCAAATATCAAGTAATCAGCTTTTCTGAATGTGTCCGAAGCCACGCAATTCTTGTAGTAATTCACCCAACCGACTATTACCGGATTCAAAAGTCTTATAAGAGATTCCTGTTTACTACCTTTATTGGAATCAATGATTCCTCTGATTTTCTCCATGAATCCCTTCAGACTCTTTTTGGACGGCTTTATTAGAAGTATTCCATTGTATTTACGGATATTGTACCCGAGAAAATCAAAGCCCTCTTCAATATGGGTTATCTTTGTCTTTTCTTCTGATAGAGTAAGTCCCCGACTTTCAAGGAAGTTCTCCACTAACGGCTTTATTTCCTCCAATGCTTCCCTAGTCCTTCCCGTAATGATAAAATCATCCGCGTATCGAACCATGTGAACCTTTGGATAATATACTTGTCCCTTAACGGATTTCCTATAATACTTTTCTGCGAGCATTGCTTGCAGACCGTCCAATGTCATATTGGCAAGAGTTGGCGAGATAATTCCACCCTGTGGAGTTCCTTCTTCCGTAGGGAATAATTCCTTGTTGAAAACGAAACCGCATTTGAGCCATTTTTTCAGCATGACTTTATCCATTGGAATATTTTCCAACAGCCAGTCATGACTGATATGGTCAAAACAACCTTTGATGTCTCCTTCTAAAATCCATTCGGGAGAAGCTGTCTTGGCAAGGACGCAAAAACATTGTTCTCTTGCATCGCCAGCACTTCTCTCTTTACGGAATCCGTAGGAGTTGCTGTCAGCAGTTGTTTCTGACACAGGTTCCAATGCGAGCAGATACAATGCCTGCATTGCCCTGTCTTTCATCGTCGGAATCCCTAATGGACGCAACTTCCCGTTACTCTTTTTAATATGTATCCTTCTTAGAGGTTGAGGGGTATAGCCTCTTCTTCTTAGCTCGCTGATGGCCTTGAATTTACTGTTGGAAGTTGCCCACACAGCTTTATCAACACCCGCAGTTTTACTGCCTCTGTTCGATGTAACACGTTTTACCGCTAAAGCTTTAGCGTAAAACGAATGCGTCAGCATCCACTGCAAAGCTTTCACCCTGCCGTGTTTGCCTGCTTTCTGAGCTTTTACAATACGTGCTTGTAGCTTATTAACCGCTATTTCGCACTTGTTCCAGTCTATGCTTTCCCAAGTGCTCCACTTTTGGTCAGTAGATGCACACGATGTCTTACTTTCGTTCATTTGCTTTTCTCCTTTAAATAAGTTCTAAAAGTTTCTTGTAAAAAGTCACCTTGCGGAAGTCAGCCCACTTTCGTGTGAGGTGATGTTTCAACCTCTATCCGCTCCATTACAGAATGGCATTCGCTTTTTCCACATTCCTCTGCCCGCATTTCATTCGGCTTTCCTTACGGTTTGCTTACCTGCTGTTATACAGGAGAAATACGGGTTTACCATGTTTCTTGTATATGACAAACGAATGGGTTAGAATCCGTCTATCCGCCGGCAGTCGTTATGTCCGTGTAACCTTAGCATGGAGAAGGTTATCCGACTGCGTCCCTTTTGGGTTAGAGCCCAGTATCATTAGCGGCTCATTCGAAGTTACGACGTTTATCAACGGTTCACATTACGTTATTCATACCATTCAGCCTAGCTCCCCTGCCACTCGATACTAACGGCAGTTGTCGTTCCCTCGCGGTTCTGACTTCTCCTTTCGGAAGGGCTTCATTGTTGGTTCTGCTATCGCACGACCTCATTGCTTACTATCGCACGTTCCCATAGGCTACTGTTGACGAAACAACAGGTTTAATCGTTCTATTTCCAGCGCGTGGAATGGAATGTTAAACAATCATATACAAGACTTACATGTCGCAGCCATGCCTCTTCAATCACAAGGACTTTGCGATTTTTTTTGATTCGCATTTTCTGGATGAATACGTCCATGATAATGAGCGTTACAAGAGGGAACAGAGTCTTATTATCTTTAATCGTATCAATTTCAAAGACTATGAAGGTTTCATCAAACAAACTGCTGTCTAAGTTTTCATTCAGCGTGCGTTCGTATGAACCACCACGATAAAATTCAGAAAGTGAATAATTGTAAGACGATATATCAATACCTGTAATCTTATTTTCGTTGCAGATGTAGGGTATGCGTTCGGTACTGTATTCGAAGAAACTGTTGAATGAGAGTTCTTTCACGATAAGAGCTTTTCTACGGGCTTCCATTTCATGAATTTTATCCCATATACGCTTTTCCACGTCTTCATTTGTGTCTGAAATGCGTCTCTCAGTGGCCGTATCTATCAATAGTTTTTTATGGAGGGCTTCAATTTGAGTCTTGTTATAGCCGTTGAATCCTACGAAATAAGCTTCATAATATTCTTTGATAACTTGTTCTATCAGCAACTCTTCAATTTTGGTGGGTATAGCAGAGTTACCCTTCCAAATGAGCATAATCAGATTTTTCAAGAAGTCAACTTTCTCAACATTCAATTCCTCTTTATTGATTTGGAATGGATTCATTGTGATAGGATGCTCTTCTGTATAGCTGATATATTTGCCACCTACATATTCGCATAAACCTTCATAGGAGTTACCTGTATCTACCATAACTACGTCTGTTCCTTGTTCCCAAAGTTGACGAACAACGGAGTTCATGTGAAAGGATTTACCGGAACCGGAGGGACCAAGACAGAAAAAGTTCGAGTTGTCGGTTAATTTAATTTTACCCTCTTTTCCGGAAATGTCAATAGCTACTGGCACGCCCTGGCGGTCTGTATAGTAAACCTTTAATGGGGTGTCTTCACTCTTTGGAAGTTTTTCCTTGTACATTAAGCAGGATGCTGCATCGCTTAATGTAAGAAAACGGTCATATTCTTTATTCATAGAGTAACAGTTTCCCGGGAAACTGCCTACGAATAGTTCAAGTTGATTGTAAGAGTGCTGAGAAATCTGAATACCAATACGGCTAAAAGTATTCTCTAAGTTATTCGTTACTTTTTGCAAATCGGTATTATTATCAACGGTAATCACTATATTGTAGTGACAATAAACCAGTTGCTTGTTCTCACGAGCAGTAAGTTCTTCTACCTTCTTTATATCTTCCACTGCAATTTCATTGCTTGGATTTGGCAAGGAACTATGACGGTTCTTTTTCTTTGCCAGTTTTGATAATTCCTGTCTTTGATTAGGTAGAAAAATGATTTGATTGAAAACTACATTTACAGAATCAGGAATGCTGTCTAACATAGACATCAAATCTACCGGCATAGTGACATTGTTGACATCTATATTTGTATAAGGCTTGATTAGTTCCGGAACGACTATGCAGTCAACATCTACTAAGCTGTAAATCTTGAATTTTTTGGAACCAATACCAATATATTCGTCCGTCACTTTGTAGTTGTTGTGACTCAGATTCTTTTGTGTGTAGTTTTGGGTATAATATTGATTGATGAATCGCTTGGCTTCTTTTTTATTAAGATAATGAGCGTCAATGCCTCTGTCCCGGAGTTGATCTTGTACTTTGCCGAGTTTTACTTGAAAATCTTGCCATTTTTTATTGTCATAACTCATCAAACGGCTTTTCTTATTCTCCTGAGTTATGGTGAGGTAAGTAATGCAATCGGTATATTCTCGACCACCAAAATAGCGGAAATAACTTTCACTTAAAAACTCTTTGTTTCCACCTTCGGCCTCGAAACCTTTACGGACGAATACATCTTGTTTGTGAATCGCATATCCTTCGCCTAATGTAGACATCAAAGAGGTGAGCAAACTGGAGAAGGAATAATACTCGTTAATGTCAGCACAGTATTTCTGTACAGGATTTACGATTTTTACAGTTGCAGAAAATTCTCCGGTTTTTGTATAGTACACACCGATACCGTCTACTTCCTCTATCGAAAAGTAGATTTCCTTAAAGATTTTAGCTTTTTTGCTGCCGGTGCCAAATGCTCGCACTGAAATAGCCATACCTATACAGATGGCAGCAAAACACAACAATACATATACTAACATTATCTATTTCTTTAGTTGTAGTACTTTAAAAAAAAAGTAGGCTCAACCTTAAAGCTAAGCCTACCTAAGTCGTTTTCATTTTCGTAACTTGGAAAAGGTTTTAAAGTCGCTCACTGTAGGCATAAATAAAAACACCTTTTGGATTCTTTTTCGAATATAAACCCTTTCGCTGTTTAATCATGATGATTCCAACACCAGTACTCACTGCTATTACTAATACAATCAGTCCGACCATAAAGCCTAAGAGGGTGTATGTTATAATAAATCCGAGAAGACTTATTCCTGCTGTAATAGCGGCCCAGACAATATAACGTCCTTGAAGACCCAAAAATTCCAAAGGGCGTTGAAGCCCTTTGAACATTTGAAATTCTGGATTGTTTGGTTCAGCCATTAGATGATAGAATTATCCACCTACACCGAAGAATGCAGGTAAAGCCTTAGCAGCTGCGATGAGGAAGATGCAAGATCCTACGGTCATCATGATCTTCTTCTTGACATCCTGCTCCTCGTTATGTGGGCTAAGCACCCAGCGCCATACCCACCTTGCGGTGGGCGGTTTCCGAGTAC
>ENA-UAMT01000985-UAMT01000985.1-human-gut-metagenome-genome-assembly--contig:-NODE-985-length-10892-cov-3.914921_pt1 | contig 10892 bp, 7 predicted proteins | sample MGYA00243286_ERZ654505 | MGnify/ENA primary metagenome ERZ654505 (study PRJEB26926, sample SAMN06164656) | human gut metagenome | biome: ENVO:00009003; feature: ENVO:2100002; material: ENVO:00002003...
TGGTTATACACCACGTCCATTACAACGCCGATGCCCGCCGCATGGAGGGCCGCGATCATCTGCTTGCACTCCCGCACCCGCACCTCACCCCGGGTGGGGTCGGTGGAGTAGCTGCCCTCGGGCACATTGAAGTTGGTGGGGTCGTAGCCCCAGTTATACTGCCGGGTCAGGGGGCGGCTCTCATCCACGCTGCCAAAATCGAAGATGGGCATGAGCTGGACATAGCTCACCCCCAGCCGCTTGAGGTAATTCAGGCAGGTAGGGTGGATGCCGTCGCTGCTCAGGGTCGTGCCCTGCTGGGTAAAGGCCAGAAATTTGCCCCGCCAGGCCGTGTGCACACCGCTGGCCGGGTCCTGTGAGAAATCCCGGACGCTGACCTCCCAAACGCTGCGGCGGGCCGGTGGGATCACCGGCCGCACATCCCGCTCCCAGCCCTGCGGGTCTACCCGGGCCGGGTCAAAGATCATGCTGCGCACCCCGTTCACCCCTGCCGCGCGGGCGTAAGGGTCCGCTGCATTGCAGGTGCCAAACGGGGTGGTAAGGGTGAAATCGTAGTATTTTCCGTGCTGGTCGCCGGGCAGATAGATGCTCCACACACCCTTGTCCTGCTGCTGCAGGGGCAGGGTGCCCACACAGGCCCCGCCGGTGCCCCGGCGGTACAGGTTCACTGCTGCCTGTTTTGCCGTGGGAGCCCACAGGCGCAGGTGTGTCCCGGCGGGGGTATACTCCACCCCCAGCGGGCCGTAGTATTCCGTCTGGCGGGCAAAGGCTTCGCTCTCAAACAGCGTCTTCCATTCAGCAGGTGTTCTTGGCTCCATGGCAATTCATCCTTTCATTTGACAATAGTGTAACGAACTTTGTCCTTTATTTCAACCCTTTCCTTGCAAAACGCACCAGACTCCACTATACTGAAAGAAAAAACACTGCACGGAGGGAAGCTTTATGGCATATACCGACGATTGGGAAAGTCTGATGAACGGCGTGTTCGGCCCGGGGGGCAGATTCAAGGCCGCCCCCGGCACTTCTGCACCCAAAACAGGCGGCAGCGCCGCCCTGCCTGACCTGAACGCGGCGCTTCTGGAACAGCAGAAACGGCTGGACGAGCTGTTGAAGCAGCAGAACGCCCAGCTCAAAACCCAGAGCGATGCCACCGCCGCCGCGCTGGAAAGCAGCCGCCAGATGCTGCGGGACATGGAGGACGAAGGCCTGCTGGCCAGGGGCACCACCGACGTGAAGCCGGAACATCTGGGCAGCTTTGAAGGCCTTGCCGCCGAGGTCAAGCAGACGGTGCTGGGGCAGGATGCTTTTGTGGACAGCGTGGTGCGGGCCATGCGCCGCCCCTTTGTGCTGGGCACCGAAGCCCCCGCCGCCCGCAACGTCATCCTGCTCACAGGCGGGGCAGGCACAGGCAGGCATTTTGCACTGGAAGAAACTGCCCGCTGCATGGCGGCCCGGGGCCTTTTGCAGAGCGACAGGATCGCCACGCTGGATCTGGCCCTTTACCCCAATTCCGGAGCCGAGAAGCTCTTCCTGCAGGACCTCTACGCCGCCCTGCACGCGCCCGGGGAGATCCTTGTCTTTGAGCACTACGAGAGCTGCTATCCCGGCTTTCTGAAGACCCTGTCTGATCTGGCTGTCAAGGGCAGTGCCCCCCTGTCCAGCCGATATCTCGTGAACAAAGAGGGCATCCTTGTGGATGCAGGTACGGCGCTGGCCCCGGGAGCCGTCAGCCGCATCGACCCCTGCGGCAAATACCTCATCTTCTACTCCCACAAGGGCCGGGAGGCACTGGCTGACAAATTCGGTGCGGCGCTGGTGTCGGCACTGGGGGATGTCTGCGAGACAGCCTCCTACACCCGGGAGGATCTGGCCGCCCTTGCCGCACAGCAGCTCAACGCGCTGGCCCAGAAGATCCGCACCCGGCTGGGGCTGACCCTTTCCGCCGGGGCCGACGTGCGGGACTATGTCGCGGCCCAGTGCACCGCACAGAAGGGTGCGGCAGGCCTTTCCGCGTGCACTGACCGCATCTTCCGCGCCCTGAGCGAATACTGCCTGCAGACCGATGAAACCCTTACCGGCACCGTGACCCTGACCGCCGGGCCGGAAGGGGTGCTGTTCCGCCTGAACAACGGCGCAGACCAGCCCCTGTTCGACCTGCTGCCTGCCGCCTACACCGGCGCGCTGGATGCCATCCGCGCCGAGATCAACGAGCTGGTGGGCCTTGCCCCGGTCAAGGAATATGTGTTCGGTCTGGCCGACAACCTGCAGGTGCAGCAGCGCCGCGCCGCCGCCGGGCTCAAGACTGCCAGCCTTTCGATGCACATGATCTTCACGGGCAACCCCGGCACCGGCAAGACCACCATTGCCCGGCTGGTGGCACGGTATCTGAAAGCCATCGGTGCCCTCAAGGGCGGCCAGTTGGTGGAGGTGACCCGTGCCGACCTGGTGGGCCGCTACACCGGCCACACCGCCCCCCTGACCAACAGCGTCATCGAGAGCGCCCTGGGCGGTGTGCTCTTCATTGACGAGGCATACAGCCTCTACCGCGGCGAGCAGGACAGCTTCGGGCTGGAAGCCATCGACACGCTGGTGAAGGGGATGGAGGATCACCGGGATGAGCTGGTGGTCATTCTGGCAGGTTACACCAGGGAGATGGAGACCTTCCTCACCGCCAACAGCGGCCTTGCCAGCCGTTTTCCCAACCGGATCGAGTTCCCGGACTACACCGCCGTGGAGCTGCTGCAGATCACCCAGGTCATTGCCAAAAACAAGGGCTACACCCTGGCCGAAGCCTGCACCGAACCCCTGCTGGGCTATTATGCCCGCTGGCAGGAATCCGATGCCCGCACCGCCGGCAATGGCCGCCTTGCCCGCAACACACTGGAAAAGGCCATCTTCCACCAGAGCCGCCGCCTTGTCGCCGAGCCCGCCGCCGCGCTGGATCTGATCCTGCCCAGTGATCTGGAACTGAAGGAGCCGTAAACATGCAAAAAGGACTGCTTTCGCAGTCCTTTTTCTTGTTATTGATGCTGTTCTGCCAGCCGGGCGGTCATCTCCCGCATTCCCTGCCGCACTTCGGGCGGGGCAACCACTTCTATCTTGCCGCCAAAGCCGCAGACCCAGCCGTAGAACTGGTCACTGACGCAGATGGGGACATCAAAATGGAAGCAGCCATTCTCCTCGGGCAGGAACATGGGCGTTGCGCCAAAGCGCTCCCGCATGGCACCTTCCAGATCCGCGGTGCACCGCAGGGTAACGCGATGCTCCGGCCCGCCGTACATTCCAAAGTGCTTGCGCAGATAGGCAGGCAGGTCAAGATCCGCAAACTGCTCCTGACCCCGCCGGGGCGCATCCAGCACCCGGACCCCGCTCATCTTGTCCACCCGATAATGGCGGATGCCCTTTTCATCGGCAAACGCAATGAGGTAGTAGCACCCGTTCTCCCAGGCCAGCTGCCACGGGCTGACGGTCCTTTTCTCTTTCTCGCGGCTGTCGGCTTTTCTGTAGAGGAACTCCACCATTTTACCGCTGTTGATGGCCTCGTGCAGGGCATCGATGCTGTACAGCAGGCTCTTGCTGTCGGTCTTGGGGCGGCCCTCCACATAGACCTGACGCTGCAACTGGCTGCCCTCGTAGTTGGAGCAGAGCTTTTCCAGCTTGTGGATCAGCCGCCTGCTCGTGGTGCCGGATACCACCCGGCTTGCCTGCACGGCATCCACCAGCAGCTTGAGCTCCGCCAGATCAAAGGTGCGGCTGGCAAGGAAATACCCGCCGCCCCGGCCCCGGCGCAGCTTGATGTCATAGCCCAGCGCACCCAGTGCCTCAATATCGCTGTACACGCTCTTGCGCTCACAGCGGATGCCCTGCGCCTCCAGCAGCTCCACCAGCTGCGGCACATTCAGCAGGTGGTTTTCATCGGTTTGCTGCTCAAAAATGCGCAATAGCGCCAGCAGCTTGGATTTCTGGCCTTCCTGTTTGGGCATTCGGTACACCTCATTTTTTCGTGTTGTGCCAAACCTCTCAGTCTCGCTTCCAGCTCTCCCCAGCAGGGGAGCTGAAAAAAACAGCAGTGCTGTGTGCTGAAAAGGTTACGGCGCTTTCTTATCAAACGCCGTGCGGCGCTGGGTGGACAGGCGGAACATCTCCTCCAGCTTTTCCCGGTCATCGGCCACAAGGGCGTTGCGCATCTCGTTCAGCGCCCCGCTGAACTGGTCGATCTCGGAGATGAGGTTTTCCTTGTTCCAGAGGAACAGCTCCGCCCACATCTTATCGTTGATGCGTGCAATGCGGGTCAGGTCCCGGAAGGAATCTCCGGTGTACTCGCACAGCGAGGTATTGTCGTTGGCGCACATCAGGCTGACGGCGATGGCATGGCAGAGCTGGCTGACATAGCCGATCATCCTGTCATGCTCCTGCACGGTCAGGGTGCAGATATGCTTGAAGCCCAGCACCTCGGCCAGCTCCCTGGCCCACTGAATGGCCTCCGGGGTGTTCTTTTCCGTGGGGGTCACAATGAAGTTGGCCGGGGCAAAATTCACCTCGGCGGCGTGCTCCACACTGGAGGTCTCACGGCCCGCCATGGGGTGGCTGGCAATGAACTCCACGCCCGGCCTGCACATGGCCTGAATGGGCTCCACCAGACCGGTCTTTACGCCCGACACATCGGTAAAGATGCAGCCCTCCTTCAGCAGGTGGCCGTAGGTCCGGAACCACTCGAGCAGGGCCGTGGGGTACAAGCCAAAGATGATATGATCGGCCTGACGCACCAGATCCTCAAAATCGTGGGTCTTGCCGCTGGCGATATAGCCGTGGTCGAGGGCATACTGCAGATGGCCCTCGCTGCGGTTGATGCCGTCCACATGGAACCCGGCCCTGCTCAGCTCCAAGGCGTACTTGCCGCCCAGCAGGCCCAGGCCCACAATGAGATAACGCTTTGATTTATCCAACATGTTCCACCTCCGCGCCCAAAGGCTTGATGGCTTCCAGAAAATCCGGCCAGCTCTTGGCAACGGCCTCGGCCCCGCTGATGGGCAGGGTCAGCCCGGCGGCCAGCGCCAGCACCGCAAGGCTCATCACCACGCGGTGGTCGTTGTGGCCGGAAAGCGGCTGCTCCGGGGCATGGAGCGCGCCGGCACAGCCATGGATGGTAATGGTGCCGCCCTCGCTCTCCAGCTGCCCGCCGCAGGCCCGCAGCTCGGTCTCCATGGCCTCGATGCGGTCACTCTCCTTGATGCGGAGACGCTCGGCGTTGCGGATGACCGTGGTGCCCTCACACAGCAGGCCCAGCACCATCAGCACAGGGCCCAGGTCGGGGCAGTCGGCAAGGTCGATGTCCGTTCCGTGGAGCGGGGCCTTTTCAAACACCACGCCCTGCCCGGTGCGGGTGAATCTTGCACCGCACCGCCGGAGGATCTCCAGAATGGCCGCATCGCCCTGCAAGGTCTCCTCAGACAGGCCGGTGATGGCCACCCCGCCGGTCACAGCGCCCAGCACGGCAGGAAAAGCCGCCTGGCTGTAATCGCCCTCCACGGTGTAATCACCGGGAAGATAGTGCTGCCCGCCGGGAATTTCCAGCGTGTTTTCATCCAGCCAGCGGCTCTCCACGCCAAAGGCGTGCTGCACCGCGCGGGTCATATCGATGTAGCTCCGGCTCTCCACAGGCGGGATGAGGTGCAGGGTGCTGGTGCCGCCCAGCAGGGGCAGGGCAAACAGCAGCCCGCTGATGAACTGGCTGGACACGTTGCCCGCCAGCTCGTATTCGCCCGGGGTCAGGGCACCTTCCACAGTCAGGCGGTCCGCGCCCTGCTCAAAACGCAGGCCCTGCTGCTGATACAGCGTTTTGTAGACCGACTGGGGCCGCTCCATCAGCCGCCCACGGCCTGTAAAAGTCACTTCCTGCCCGGTCAGGCTGGCCAGTGGGATGAGGAAGCGCAGGGTACTGCCGCTCTCACAGCAGTCCACGGGGGCATCAACCGGCAGAAAGCGGCCCAGCCCCTCCACCACCGCGTCGTTTTCACCGGTGGTGACACGGGCGCACAGTCGGCCCGCCGCGCCCAGCGTGGCGGAGATATCCTTGCTGAAAGCAAGATGATGGAGATGGGAGGTTCCCTTTGCCAGCGCCGCGCAGAGCACCGCCCGGTGAGCCATGCTTTTGCTGGGCGGCGCGGCGATCCTGCCGCCCACCGTCCGGCTTGATTTTATCGTGATGTTCATTGTGTTACTTTACCTGGCTCACCCTCTCCGTCAGCGCTTTGCGCTGCCACCTCTCCCAAGGGGCGAGGCCTTGGCAGTCCACCGCAAGGTCTGTGGTTTCGCCAGAGGCTCTCCCTTTGGGAGAGCTGGCAAAGCCGTCAGGCTTTGACTGAGAGGGTGAGGCCGTTCATCGTGTTACATATCCCGGCCAATGGCCCATGCGACCTGACGGCACTTTGCCATGGCCTGTGCAAAGGCATCCGGGGTCAGGCACTGTGCGCCATCGCTCCATGCGTGGCGGGGATCATAGTGGACTTCCACCTCCAGACCGTCGGCACCGGCGGCCACAGCGGCGATCATCATCGGCTCGACCAGATTGGCCTTGCCGGTGGCGTGGCTGGGGTCCACGATGATGGGCAGATGGGTCTTTTCGTGGATGATAGGCACAGCGGAGAGGTCGAGGGTGTTGCGGGTGTACTTCTCAAAGGTGCGGATGCCCCGCTCACAGAGAATGACCTGCTCGTTGCCGCCGGCCATGATATACTCTGCGGACATGATCCACTCCTCGATGGTGTTGCACAGGCCGCGCTTGAGCAGAACAGGCTTGTGCATTTTACCCACGGCCTTGAGCAGCTGGAAATTCTGCATGTTGCGGGCACCGATCTGTACCACGTCCACATATTCCTCAAACTCCGGGATCCGGTCCTCGCTCATCAGCTCGGACACGATGGGCATTCCGGTGGCCTCCCGTGCCTTGACCATATCGAGGATGCCCTCGGTCTCCAGACCCTGGAAGGAGTAGGGAGAGGTGCGGGGCTTATAAGCGCCGCCGCGGAACAGGCTTGCTCCGCCTGCCTTTACGCCGTTGGCAATGCGCAGTGCCTGCTCCTCGCCCTCGATGCTGCAGGGGCCTGCCATCACGGCGATCTTCTCGCCCCTGCCGATCTTCACGCCGCCGCAGTCGATGATGGAATCGGCGGGGTGGAACAGGCGGTTGGCCCGCTTATAGGGGGCGGACACGCGGGTGACGTTGTCGATCCAGGGGTTGGCCAGCACGTCGCGCTCATCGATCTTGGTGGTATCGCCCACCAGACCGAACACATTGTAATCCTTGCCGGTGATCAAGGTCACATCCAGGCCCTGCTTCTCGAATTTGTCTACGATCTTTTCCAGCTCTTCCTTGGGGGTGCCTTTTTTGGTCGAAATGATCATCTCTTTTGATTCCTTTCCCTTTTCTGAACCTCTCAGTCTCGCTTCGCTCGACAGCTCCCCTAATAGGGGAGCCCTTGGCAAAACCGGGAACTTCTCCTGAATGCCAAGGCCTCTCCTACTAGGAGAGGTGGCAATGCGTCAGCATTGACGGAGAGGTTGTTCATTTACTGCACCAGGTGCGTCTGCGCGCCGCCATCCAGCCGGAGCAGCTGCACAAGGTAGGCGCAGGCATGGAGATATCCGCTGACCCCCTCGCCTGCAAAGCGGCCCTGACAGCCAAAGGAGACCACATCCACGCTGCGGAAGGGCTCCTTGCCGCTGGGGTCGGCCAGCATCACTTCCACGGCGGGCACGCCGCACACCTGCAGCGCTTCCAGAATGGCCACGCTGTAATAGGCGTAGCCGCCCGGGTTGAGGATGATGCCATCGGCCCGGCCTGCCGCCGACTGGATCTCATCGATGAGGTCACCCTCGTGGTTAGACTGAAAAAAGTCCACCTGAACATCCATCTGGGCACAGCCCGCCTCGATATAATCCAGCAGTGTATTAAAATCGATCTGCCCCTCCATGCCCGGCTCCGTGAACTGGGTCAGGTTGAGGTTGGGACCGTTAATGACTAAAAATTTCATCCAGCGCCTCCATTGCCGCCGTCACGGCATCCGCAGGGGTGGTCTTGTTGGGGATCACAGCATCCGCTGCCGCCAGATAGAGCGGGCGGCGCTGGGCTTCCATGGTTTTCAGGGCCTCAGGGCTGGTGGAAAGGGGCCTTCCGCCGCCCACCAGCAGATCTTCCAGCGGCCGGTCGATAAAGAGCACGATGCCGTTGGCGTGGAGTGCCCGGAGGTTTGCCGGGTCTTTGACCACGCCGCCGCCGCAGGAGATGACCTGCCGGTTCTCCCTGGCAAAGCGGGCGGTCTGCGCGGCCTCCAGCTTCCGGAAGCCTGCCTCCCCCTCAGCGGCAAAGATGTCCGGGATGCTCCGGCCGTCGGCCTTGACGATCTCCTCATCCAGATCCACGAACCGCTTGCCCAGCCGTTCCGCCAGAGCGCGGCCCAGGGTGGATTTGCCCGAGGAGGGCATCCCGATGAGGGCAATGTTCAGCTGTTCCCGCCGCAGTTCGCTGGTCACACGGGCGATCTCGGCACCGGCATCCTCAAACTTGCGGTCGAGGAAAAATTCTGCCGCGTACACTGCCTGCGCCACCAGCATTTCCAGACCGCCGACGGCAACGGGCACCCCCAGCTCCTCGGCCCGGAGGATGAGCTCGGTCTTATCGGGATTATAGATAACATCGATCACGGCTTCCAGCCCGGGCATGGAGGTGATATCCAGGGCGCTCACGCCCACATTGGGGTACATGCCCACCGGCGTGGTGTTGATGATGATCTGCGCCCCGGTGGTCAGGGCCTGAGCATAGGTCAGCTCTCCCTTTTCGGGGTCGGGATGGCGGCTGACGGTATAGATCTGTTTTGCGCCCCGGTCATGGGCCACGGCCCAGGTGGTGTTGTGGGTGCCGCCGGTGCCCAGAATGAGCACGGTCCTGTCCTTGAACTCCACACCGTGTGCATCGCACAGGTAGGAGAAGCCGGGGTAATCGGTGTTGTAGCCGTAGAGCAGGCCGTTCCTGTTGACGATGGTGTTCACGGCGTTGATGGCCTTGGCGTGGGGGTCGATGTAGGAGCAGTACTCCATGACCACCAGCTTATAGGGGATGGTGACATTGATGGCCCTGAACTGCCGCCGGGTCAGAAAGGCCCGGACTTCCTCTTCCGTGGGCAGGGGGCACAGGTCGTACCGGTAACCGCAGAGCATCTCGTGGATGACCTTGGAGTAGGAGTGGCCCAGCCGCCCGCCGATGAGTCCGTATTCCATTTACAGCACCTCCTTGCGGTAGCCGGTGGGGTCCTCCATCCAGGCCATGCCGTATTTTGCGGTGAGCAGGTCGCCCACGGCCAGCGCGGCGGCGCAGGTCTGCACAATGGCAGCCCGGGGCACGATGCAGGGGTCGTGGCGGCCCTGAATGGACAGCTCCGCATCCTTCTTTGCCATATAATCCACCGTGTCCTGCGTTTTGTAGATGCTGGGGGTGGGTTTGACTGCCGTGCGGAACACCACGGGCATTCCGTTGGAAATGCCGCCGTTCAGGCCCGCATTGTGGTTGGTGGCGGTGACGATGCGCTCTTCCTGCATCCGGAAGGCATCGTTGGCCTCCGAGCCCTTCTGGTCCGCAAAGCCGAAGCCGGAACCGAACTCGATGCCCTTGACCGCCGGGATGGAGAAGGCCAGGTGAGCGAGTTTGCTCTCCACGCTGTCGAAATAGGGTTCGCCCACGCCTGCGGGCAGGCCCAGAATGGCGGTCTCCAGCACGCCGCCCACACTGTCGCCCTCGGCACCGGCGGCACGGATGGCAGCTTTCATGGGTTCCTCCACACTGCCGTCCAGCAGGGCAAAGCCCTCGGACTTGTTCAGCAGTGCCTCGGCCTGCGCCGCCAGCGCGGCGGAATCATCCAGCGCAAAGGGGGCATCGCCGATTCCGGCACACCGCCCGATGTGCGTCACGATCTCGATCCCGGCCCGGTTCAGGGCTCCCAGCACCAAAGCGCCGCCCGCCACCAGCGCGGCGGTGACGCGGCCCGAAAAGTGGCCGCCGCCCCGGGCATCCTGATAGCCGTGGTACTTGGCGTAGGCGGTGTAATCCGCATGGCCGGGCCGCAGCAGGTCAGCCGTTCTGGCATAGTCGCCGCTGCGGGTGTTCTGGTTTTCGATCATCAGGGCAATAGCGGTGCCGGTGGTGCGGCCGTTGACCACGCCGGACAAAAACTGCACCGCATCCCCCTCCACACGGAGGGTGGAAAGGCCGTCGCCCCGGGCACGGCGCTTGTCCATGCAGGCAGCAAGAAAGGCTTCGTCCACAGGCACGCCCGCCGCCATGCCGTCCAGCACCGCGCCGACAGCCCTGCCGTGGCTCTCGCCAAAAATGGTCAGCGAAAGGTCGCTGCCAAAGGTGTTTTTCATGGTTTATTCCTCCACACCCAGCAGGGGACGCAGGCCCTCCACGGGGATGGTCTCGGCCCGCCAGCAGCCCAGACCCGGCACCTTGATCACCGTGATCTGGCCGCCCTGGGCCTTTTTATCGTGCAGCATCTCGGCCAGCACCTTTTCCTTGTTATAGGTGGTGCGGGTGGGCAGGCCGATGCGGCGGTAGACCGCCCGCACCCGCTTCTGCAGCGCCTTGGATTCGATCATGGGCAGCATCCCCAGCGCCACGCACTCGCCGTGGAACAGGCCCACGGTGCGGCGGCCCTTGATGCCCTTGACGGCCTCGATGCCGTGGCCGATGGTGTGGCCGAAGTTCAGGGCCTTGCGCATCCCGCGCTCGGTCTCATCCTGCTCCACAACGTTCTTCTTGAACCGCAGGCTGCGGTAGATGATCTCGTTGATCTGGGTGTCGATATCGCCCTTTTCAAAGATGGCGAACAGCTCGGGGT
>ENA-UAMT01000989-UAMT01000989.1-human-gut-metagenome-genome-assembly--contig:-NODE-989-length-10851-cov-3.614394_pt1 | contig 10851 bp, 7 predicted proteins | sample MGYA00243286_ERZ654505 | MGnify/ENA primary metagenome ERZ654505 (study PRJEB26926, sample SAMN06164656) | human gut metagenome | biome: ENVO:00009003; feature: ENVO:2100002; material: ENVO:00002003...
AGCGAGTGTCTCGTGGGCTCGGAGATGTGTATAAGAGACAGATCTTATTGCAGATTTTGTCATCTTGAGTTCATTTTTATCCTAAAAGTTGCATTTTATGTTATTTTAAATTTAGGAAATTGGTTGAACTTATCAGATTAAGTTCATTATATAAAAATTTAGTTATACATACAAGAAATGCATCCATTCTATTATGGAAGGGGGATAGTAGCTAATAAGCACGAAAGGAGAAATTTATTATGGATTTGAAAACGTGTCTTTATGTTGGGTTTGCTCTTTATACGATATTTGTTATTTATGTGGGTTTTATTGGCTCTAAAAAAATAAAAGGGTTAAGTGATTTTGCGGTTGCCAGCGAAAGTATGGGACCGATATCATTAGGATTGGCTTTTGCCGCCTCTTTCTTTAGTGCTGCTACTTTTCTGGGGTATGTCGGATACGCTTACGCCTGGGGGGCTTCCGCTTTATGGATATTTTTAGCTATTTTTGGCGGGTCTACATTAGGGTTTATCGTTATTGCAAAAGGTGTGCGTGACAGTAACACTAAAATTAAAGCTTTATCATTGCCGGACTGGCTGGGAGAAATGTATAAAAGTGACTTTTTGAGGGCGTTGGTTTCTATTATCGTTATGATTCAGATGTTTTATGTGGCTGGTCAATTATCGGCAGGCGGTACACTTTTATCAGGCCTTTTGGATATTGATTACAGTACTGCCGTTATTGCGGTAACTGTAGTTACTATTGTTTATGTCACTTTAGGTGGTTTGTTTGCGGATGTTTATACAAGTATTGGTCAGACTTGTTTGATGATGTTTGCTGGTGTGATTGTTTTCTTGTCAGGATTCTTTTTCTTCAAGGGCGGCATTACAGAAGTCAGTACGATCATTGCTGCTCGTGATCCACTGTTGACTGCGGTCATTAATCCTAAATCATTACATATGTACAGCTACGCTACTGTTTTCGGTGTTATTTTGATTGAATTTGCTTTTTCTGGACAACCGCAGCTGCTGACAAAAATTTTAGCATTAAAAGATCCTAAAGATATGAAAAAAATGATCTGGACTTGGATTGTTGCCTCATTCTGCTGTATGTTGGTAATTTTTGGTGGTTTGTATATGCTGGCACTGAATCCTGATCTGCAGCAGCCTGACTATGCGGTAGTAGAATATGTCAGAGCTTATTTTCATCCCATTATCAGCACGCTGCTTGCGGTTTCGATTGTAGCGGCATTGATGTCGACAGCCTGTGGTCTGCTTTTGGTTATGACAACCTGTATTGCTAATGATCTTTTTATTAAAACGTTGGTTAAACGTAAAATCATAAATATTCCGCAGGAAAAAGCTCAGAGGATCGCATTTATGATGACGAAGATATTGCCGGCAGTTTTTGGGATTATTTGTGTTTTGATGACACTGCATCCACCGCAATTTATGGGAGTCATGGTCTGGATTGGCATTTCTGGTGTCGCTTCAGCTACATTAGCACCGATGCTGATTGCTATTATCTGGCCTGAACATATTAATGCTACTGCCGCTATCTGGGGAGCGATTGCAGGAGAAGCAACTTACATGGTTGTTTATCTGTTTACTAATATTGAAAAAAGCGTTATGGCAGCCGGTGCCTGGGGGTTGATCGTCAGTTTTGCGGTAATGTGGCTACTGTCTTCTAATAAAAAGAAACAGCGAATAACAGAAATGTGATCAAAAGTAAAGGATGTGATGAAAAATGTTGTGGGCAAGTCCGATGCTAACAGTTTGGGCCGTAGGTTGTGTATTGACACTTATAGTTTCATATATCCTTTTAGAAAAATGGTATTGAGGCAGGTGTAAATGATGAGGAAACCAAAAGTCGTAATTCTGGGAACTGGTGGAACTATTGCCGGTAGAGCAGGCTCTAATACAGAAATGACAGGCTATCAGGCTGGTGAAATAGGTATTCAGACCTTGATAAATGCTGTTCCGGAAATGCTTAAAGTTGCGGATGTAACTGGTGAACAGTTCTGCAATATCGGCAGTTTTGATATGATTGATGATATCTGGCTGAGATTAAGCCGTAGGGTCAGTGAACTTCTGCAACAGCCGGAAGTCGATGGTATTGTTATTACACATGGTACAGATACGCTGGAAGAAACAGCATATTTTCTAAATTTAACTGTTAAAAGTGAGAAACCGGTGGTTTTAGTTGGCGCTATGCGTCCGGCAACAGCGATGAGTGCCGATGGTCCTGTCAATCTGCTGAATGCAGTTGCTTTAGCCGGTTCGCAAGAGGCGGTTGGTAAGGGCGTATTGATTGCAATGAATGATCAAATTAATGGGGCTCGTGATGCAACTAAAACCAATACTACACATGTGGAAACATTTAAATCGTGGGAACTGGGATATTTAGGCTATTTTCAAAATGGGAAACCTATTTTCTATAAAGCAAGTCTGCGTCGGCATACGGCAGCAGCTGAGTTTGATATCAGTAAAGTAACTGCTCTGCCGCGAGTTGATATCGTCTATCTGCACGTAAACTGTGATGATATTTTAGTAAGAACGGCAGTTTCGGCTGGGGCGCTGGGAATAGTTATTGCAGCCTTTGGTCACGGGAATCTGCATATCAATATAAAGCCTGCCCTGATCAAGATTGCTCGAAGTGGTATTCCTGTAGTACGCAGTACGAGGGTCGGTAATGGTATCGTAAGCCGGAGTGCAAACGATACTGATAACAAATTTATAGCTGCGGACAGTCTTAATCCGCAGAAAGCCAGAATACTTCTGCAATTGGCGCTGCTTAGAACGAAAAGTCCAGAGGAAATTCAAAGAATGTTCGATGAATATTAAGGAATGAGAATAAAACACCGTTTGTTTAAACAAGCGGTGTTTTTGTTTGTAGCAGAATAAATTTAGTGGATAGGATAGAAAAATTGGTTTGGCAGGATTTGAATTATGGTTTATAATGATAACACTGGTAAGCGTTTGCTAACTTTAAAGTGATATTGTATCAGCAGACGTAATTATGAAAGGAATGAAATTATATGAAAGACTTTTTGATAGTTTATTCCAGTAAAACTGGCAATACCGAGAAAGTTGCAAAGAAATTTTATGAAGCGGCAGGAGAACGCTGTGACCTTGCTGCAGTGAAGCAGGTGCCGGCAGTGGATGATTACAAGGTTATTTTTGCTGGTTACTGGGTCGATAAAGGTGAACCAGATAAGGATATGCAGGAGTTTTTACAGACTTTGGATAACAAAAAAGTTGTGCTTTTTCAAACTTTAGGAGCGGAAGCATATTCTGATCATGGTGTAAGTGCCTTGGCTAATGCCGGCAGATATTTAAGTACCAGCTGTAAAGTGGTAGGGACTTTGTCTGTTCGCGGCGCTATAGATCCCAAGCTTATTGAAGCAATGATGAAAATGCCTGAAGGTCATCCGCACGCGCCAACAGAAGAAAGTAAAAAACGTTGGAAGGATGCCAGCACTCATCCTGATGAAGCTGATTTGGAAGCAGCAGGTGAGTATATTCAAAAATTTATTGCTTTTTATGATAAGTTTTATAAATAAAAGGCATAGGAATTTTTAGAAAATAGTGGGGAATCAATTTAAAGCTGGTCGGAGTAATTTTCCTACAGGGTTAGAGTTGTCAGAGTTGGTTGTTGGTTGGTGCCGCAACGGTTTAATGGAAGATGTTAATGATATTTATAAGCTGACGCCGATGGGGTTGTTCTGGCAGAATCAGCTGAACCGTGCAGTAATGATTGCTGTGCAGTATTTAGTATATGGACCGCGAGTTGCGGGAAGAAAGTCAGCTTTGACAATGATGAGTGCAATGGAAAATCGTACTTAAAAGTTATATGATTAAAGCCCCTGTTCAATAAGAACAGGGGCTTTAATCGGTTATTATTTAAGCTTTTAATTCGATTTCCAGCAGGCAGTCGCCGCTTTCGATACGGTTACCTGCTGTTACGTGGATCTGGGCTACTATACCGCTGATTGGGGCGGCGATAGTTGTTTCCATTTTCATAGCTTCGGTAACTACAAGCGGGGTGCCTTTAGTTACTGCTTGTCCTTTTTCCACCAGTACTTTAACAACGGAACCTGATAAAGTAGCGCCGATCTCACCCTGATTGGCTTTATCAGCTTTTTTGCGGCTGATATTGGTAGCTTTGACATTTCTGTCTTTGATATCGATTTCCCTGGGCAGACCGTTGAATTCGAAGGATACTGTACGAATACCATCGGCATTGGCTTCGCCGATATGTACAAGCTTAATGACCAGCATCTTGCCTTGTTCGATTTCTACTTTGATTTCTTCGCCTATTTTCATGCCGAAGAAGAAGGTTGGTGTATCAAGTACAGAAACATCTCCGAAATCATGTACGCGTTTGACCCAGTCAGTAAAGACTTTTGGATAGAGACAGTAAGAGCTGACGGCTTCTTCTGTAATAGGTGCTTCCAGTTCTGCAAGTTTAGCTTTTATTTCCTCAAAATTAACCGGCGGCAAAGTATCGCCGGGACGGCCATCTAAAGGTTTACGGCCTTTGAGAACTATTTGCTGCAGTTTTTGAGGGAAGCCTTGATAAGGAACGCCGATACGGCCTTCAAAAAATTCTACTACAGAAGCAGGGAAGTCCAGTACGTCACCTTTAGCATAGATGTCTTCTTCACTGAGTTCGTTTTGTACCATGAAGAGAGCCATATCACCGACTATTTTAGAAGAAGGGGTTACCTTGATTAAATCACCGAACATCATTGAGACGCGGTGATACATATCTTTGACTTCTTCCCAACGTTCGATAAGACCGAGAGCGGTAGCCTGCTGTTTAAGGTTGGTGTATTGGCCGCCCGGCATCTCGTGTACATATACTTCCGGGTTTGGAAACAGTTCGGTCTGGTCAGCGGCTTTATAATATGGACGTACGGTTTCCCAATAACGGGATAGTTCGTTCATAGCATCGACGTCTACACGCGGCTGGCGCGGATGACCGCTGAGCGCATAATAGAGGCTGCTGCCGCTGGGCTGAGAAGTGCCGCAACTCATAGCGGACATCGCTGTATCAACAATATCAACACCGGCATCGACGGCACGGGCGTAAGTGTAGATAGCATTGCCGCTGCCTTCATGTGTGTGCAGATGTATCGGCAGGTCAACAGCGTCTTTGAGAGCACTGACAAGGCGGTAAGACGCCTCAGGTTTTAACAGTCCAGCCATATCTTTGATTGCAATAATATTGGCACCGGCGGCTGCCAGCTCTTTAGCCATATCCACATAATATTTCAGATCATATTTATCCCGGCGGGGGTCCAGAATATCTCCGGTATAGCACAGTGCCGCTTCGGCAACTTTATTGCATTCTCGCACAGTATCTATGGAAAGACGCATATTATCAAGTCCGTTGAGGCTGTCAAAGATGCGGAAAACATCGACACCGTTTTTGGCGGCCAGATGAATAAATTCCTTGACGACATTATCAGGATAGCTGGTATAGCCAACTGCATTGGCTCCGCGCAGCAGCATTTGCAGTAAAATATTAGGGGCTTTTATACGGAATTGCTGCAGCCGATCCCAGGGACTTTCGTCGAGAAAACGGTAAGCAACGTCAAAGGTAGCGCCGCCCCAGCATTCGAATGAGAAAAGGTTTGGAAGTTTTCCTGCTGTAGCAGCTGCTACTTTCATCATATCGTTTGTACGCAGACGAGTCGCAAACAATGACTGATGTGCGTCGCGGAATGTGGTATCAGTGATTAGTACTTCACTTTGGGCCTGTACCCATTTTGCCAATCCTGCAGGGCCATGGGCATCAAGAACCTGTTTGCTGCCATCAGGAATCTTACCGATAAAGGGCTTGGGCATATTCAGGGGGGCAAATTCCGGTTTTGGCTGTACACCTACGTTAGAATAGCCATTGATAGAGATATCGGCAATATAATTGAGTAGTTTAGTACCGCGGTCATGTGTTTTAGGGAAAATAAACAAGTCGGTATTATCATCAACAAATTTAGTGCTGTAGCTGCCGTCAGTGAATTGCGGATGCTGCAGTACATTTTCCAAAAAGAGAATATTGGTTTTAACGCCGCGTATACGGAACTCCTTCAGACAGCGCAGCATTTTACTGATAGCTATTTGATGTGTCAGTCCCCAGGTGGTTGCTTTAACGAGCAGAGAATCGTAGTACGGGGTGATGACGGAACCAGTAAACGCATTACCTCCGTCCAGGCGTACGCCAAAGCCGCCGCCGCTGCGATAAGCGATCAGTTTACCGGTATCTGGCATAAAATTGTTGGACGGATCCTCCGTAGTGATACGGCATTGGATAGCATGGCCATGGGTAATGATGTCCTTTTGTTCGGGGATCGCTATTTCAGGATCGTGGATGGAATAGCCTTCAGCAATTTTAATTTGTGTTTGTACAATATCGATACCGGTGATTTCTTCGGTAACTGTATGTTCAACCTGAATTCTTGGATTAACTTCAATAAAGTAGAAATTATTGTCCGGGGTTGCTAAAAATTCAACTGTGCCAGCACTGATATAATCAACATTTTTCATCAATTTAACGGCTGCTTCGCAAATACGGCTGCGCAGCTGCTGAGGCAGAGAGAAAGCAGGAGCAACTTCGACCAGTTTTTGATGCCGGCGCTGTACGGAACAGTCACGTTCGTGCAGATGTACAATGTTACCGTGGGTATCGCCGATGATCTGTACTTCGATATGTTTAGGGTTTTGCAGATATTTTTCAAGGTAGATCTCGTCACTGCCGAAGGCTTTGAGTGCTTCTGATTTGGCAAGGCTGTAAGCCTGATCCAGCTCGTCCATTGAAGCTACCATACGCATGCCGCGTCCGCCACCGCCGTTAACAGCCTTGATAATGATCGGGAAACCGTGTTTCCCCGCAAAAGCACGTACTTCTTCTACGCTGCTGACTGTGCCGGTAGAACCGGGAATCATTGGAATACCAGCCAGTTCAGCCTGCGTGCGGGCATTGATCTTATCGCCGAACATTATCAGGTGTTCAAGACGCGGACCGATAAAGATGAATCCTTCTTCAGCGCAGCGTTTAGCCAGTTGGCTGTTTTCTGATAAAAAGCCATAGCCGGGATGAATGGCGTCGACATCGTGTTCTCGGGCAATACGCATGATGTCTTCAATATCAAGATAAGCGTCTATGGGGCCTTTGCCTTCACCGACCAGATAAGCCTCATCGGCACGGTTACGATGCAGAGATAAAGTGTCTTCCTTAGAGTATATTGCTACAGTACGGATGCCTAATTCATTACAAGCACGAAAAACGCGGATCGCGATCTCGCCGCGGTTAGCAACTAGAACTGTTTTAATTTTTTTCATGGTAAACCCTCCTTTGGTTGAGACCGTATCCATTGTATAAGAAAAAAGTACTTCTGGCAACATCAAAAGTTCATGTATACATAATTCTTGCACTGCACTTTGTATACATTTTTTGAAACACCGGCTAAGTTGTGGTTTTTTAGTGTAAAATTTTTCGGTATATGCATAAAATTTGCAGGACTGTTTCCTGACAGGAAAATCAGGGCAGAACAGTGGTTAGGATTTTTAGAAATTATTTCGATACTTTATTTAATGAAAAAGAAAGTATTATTGCCGACTTTCACAGATTTTTTGCTTGTTTAATTATCGAAGAACGGTTATCATTTAATATAGAATAATAATGTAAGTACAATATATGTACATATTTGGAGGTTCGGATATGCCAGAGAAAAAAGCTCCCCCTAAAAAGCCGCTTTATTACTATTATATTTTGGCTTTGGCAATAATTTTACTGATCAATACGGTTATCGTACCAACGTTTTTCAGCCCGCAGGTCAAAGAGATTTCCTATGGCAACTTTTTACAGATGGTAGACGATGGTAAGGTTGCAAAAGTAGAGATCACTAATAATAAGATAGCTGTTCTTGCGAAAGACAGTGATAACAAAGTAATTTATGTAACAGGCAGGGTAGAAGACCCCGATTTGGTTAACCGTTTAATGAAGAGCAAAGTAGAATTTTCACAGGTTATTCCAAAGGAAAATTCACCGCTTGTCAATTTCTTTATGAACTGGGTCTTACCGATCATGATATTCTTCGCATTGGGCCAGCTTTTTATGCGTTATATGGGCAGCAAGCTGGGTGGTGGCAATGCCATGAGTTTTGGCAAGAGTAATGCCAAGGTGTATGTAGAAGCACAGACTGGTAAAAGTTTTGCCGATGTAGCCGGGCAGGATGAGGCTAAAGAAGCATTGATGGAATTAGTGGATTTTTTACATAATCCTGCGAAATATCAGGCTATCGGAGCTAATATGCCAAAAGGTGCCTTGCTGGTTGGTCCTCCTGGTACAGGTAAAACTCTGCTGGCTAAAGCTGTAGCAGGTGAGGCGAAAGTCCCGTTTTTCAGTATTTCCGGCAGTGAATTTATTGAAATGTTTGTTGGTATGGGTGCGGCGCGTGTCCGTGATCTGTTCAAGCAGGCTCAGGAAAAAGCTCCTTGTATCGTATTTATTGATGAGATAGATGCTATTGGCAAGCGTCGTGACAGCGGACAATTTGGCGGCAATGATGAACGTGAGCAGACTTTGAATCAGCTGCTTTCAGAGATGGATGGCTTTGATGGTAGTAAAGGTGTTGTGATCCTAGCTGCAACTAATCGTCCGGAATCATTGGATAAAGCGCTTCTGCGTCCAGGTCGTTTTGACCGACGTATACCTGTTGAGCTGCCTGATTTACAGGGACGTGAAGCAATTCTGAAAGTGCATGCGAAGGCAATTAAAACCTGCGATGATATTGACTATTTGACGGTAGCAAGAGCTACTGCGGGTGCTTCTGGTGCTGAATTAGCGAATATTGTCAATGAGGCTGCCCTGCGTGCTGTCAAAATGAACCGTACCTGTGTAAGCCAAAGCGATCTAGAGGAATCTGTTGAAGTAGTTATTGCTGGTTATCAGCGTAAAGGCGCTGTAATTCCGCCGGAAGAAAAGAAAATAGTTGCTTATCACGAAATTGGACATGCACTGGTAGCTGCTTTGCAGAAAAAATCAGCTCCTGTCCATAAAATTACGATTATCCCTCGTACATCTGGAGCCCTGGGTTATACTATGCAGGTTTCTGAAACTGATAATGTATTGATGAGTAAAGAAGAACTTTTCAATAAGATCGTTACTATTACTGGTGGACGTTCTGCAGAAGAAGTTATTTTCAATTCTATTACGTCCGGTGCTTCCAATGATATTGAGCAGGCTACCAAGCTGGCGCGTGCTATGGTTACCCGCCTGGGTATGACGGAAGAATTCGATATGATGGCTACCGAAACAATGACTAATATTTATCTTGGCGGAGATCCTTCGTTGAACTGTTCTGACGAAACAGCCAGTAAAATTGATGCCAAAGTTTTGGAAATTATCAAAGAAGCTCATCAGAAAGCGCGTGAGATTCTGGAAGAAAATAAAGAAAAATTACACGAGCTGGCAGCCTTTCTGCTGGAACGTGAAACGATTACCGGCGAGGAGTTTATGCGTTTGCTGAATAGTGAAGCTGATGTTATTGAAACTTCTGCGACGGTTGTAAAAGAAGGTGAAGCTGATGCTGAGGAAGCAAGCAGTATTTGACAGAGAGACTTTTTTGACACTGCCAGATTTACCGCCTCGTTTAAAGCTATGGGGTGAAGATAGAGAGCTTGAAGATTTTCTTGTAAAGAAAGCGTTTATGATTAATCCTATTCCCAGTTCTGTGGCGCGTGCAGATGGCGAGGTGAAAATTGCCGTCGTTGGTTCAGGTCCTGCTGGTTTAGGCAGTGCTGACGAATTGACTCGGTTAGGTTTTAAAGTGACGGTTTTTGAGCGTGACGATCGTCCGGGTGGGCTTCTGATGTATGGCGTACCTAATATTAAGCTTCCTAAAAATATCGTTATGCAGAAGATAGAAGCGCTGCAGGATGCAGGAGTGGAATTTCGTCTAAATACAGAAATAGGCAAGCAGGTAACTTTTGCCGATCTGCAAAAGGAATTTGCTGCGATTATTGTTTGTGTTGGCAGTACTTCACCGCGGCGTTTGAAAATGATCCGCGATGATGCTAAAGGTGTCTACTATGCCAAAGATTTTCTGACTTATGTAACAAAGGAAATGTTGGAACAAAACACATCCGTTCCTGTTGATACGGCAGGTAAGGATGTAGTGATTATAGGCGGAGGAGATACTGGCATTGACTGCGCTGCAGTGGCTTTTGCCCAAGGAGCCCGTAGTATCCGACAGCTGGAGCTGAGGGAATGTGAGATGACCGGAAAAACGCAGGACGGTTTCTGTGAGTTGGTCAGCAGTGATCCGACATTATCATATGGGACTATGCTTCAGGATGTTTTATATGATGATAACGGTTTTGTAAAAGGGGTTCGTATTGCTAAGGTAGAATGGATAAGCCCCGCTCCGGGCAGCTTGCCTAAACCGCAGTTAATAGAAGTTTCGGAGTCAGAAATTCCGGCGCAGCTTTTGCTGCTTGCTACTGGTTTTACAGGACCGGAGCCTGCTGTGTTCAGTACTTTTGCTTTTAATAAAACTCCTGTTGGTACTATCGCTAAAGGAAGCGGCTATTTTGATACTTCACGTGCAGGTGTATTTGCAGCAGGCGATGCTCGGCGTGGGCAAGGTGTTGTAGAATGGGCTTTTGCAGAAGGTCGTAATGCGGCTGTTGAATGTGCTGAATATTTGCATGCTTTAAAAAAATAATAAAATAAATGCAAGCTGATTTTTAAATAAAAATAGCAGGATGATTAAAATATAGTGCAAAAATATTTTCATATACTTTAAAATGGAGAGGAATATATCTGTCTCTTATACACATCTCCGAGCCCACGAGACACTCGCTAATC
>ENA-UAMT01000993-UAMT01000993.1-human-gut-metagenome-genome-assembly--contig:-NODE-993-length-10826-cov-93.659920_pt1 | contig 10826 bp, 7 predicted proteins | sample MGYA00243286_ERZ654505 | MGnify/ENA primary metagenome ERZ654505 (study PRJEB26926, sample SAMN06164656) | human gut metagenome | biome: ENVO:00009003; feature: ENVO:2100002; material: ENVO:00002003...
TGCTTCCGACTTCTTGAAGATTCGGACAACTACGTTGTGCTGGTGAGTCTTGAGGTACGTGCCAGCATTGATGGTGTCCGAGCCTACAGTTGCGTTGGGCAGCGAGTCGACTTCGTAACCAGTGGCACCGGTCTTAAGGATGAGCGAAGAGATAACGTTGTCAGTTACAACAGACTTCGATTTGTCGACGTCCGAGTAGTTGAGGAGAATCACCCTGGCGGTGGTGCCGGCGATTGCCGGCTTACCACACACCTGGACGATGAATCCTGTTTTGATTTTAGAACAATCAAGTCCTGCCATTTTCTTAGATTTTTAAGGATTAGATACCTACCGAGAACAGATCCGGGTTAGTGAGCTTGGCATCCGCCCGACCCATGAGTTCTACGTAGACTACGCGGTCTTTGTATTCGTACCAGATCCGCATCTTCTCGAAGCTGTCGATTGCATCAACACCTATGCCGAGCACGCTCTTCGAGGTGAAGAGAATTCGATGGGGATTGTTGAGCTTCTTGCCAGTGTCTTCCGACGTAGCGATGATCTTGTCCCAGATGGGCATTGCGATGACAGGGATGCCATTGAAGCTGAGAGCCTCCATGCCATTCAGCAGAGCCAAGCGAGCCGACTCGAGGCAGCAAGCGTCCATAAGAGACTGCTGATAGGCATCGTAGACCGACTGGGTAACGAGGATAAACTTGTCAGACTGCTGACGGAGCAGAAGCGGGGCACTGAACACGACCGACTGAATGTATTCCTTGGCCTTGTCCGGAGTAAGCTTCTGAGCTGCGTAAGATTCCTTGGCATTTTCCGTAATTGTTGCTCCGCGCTGGGACGGATTGGCTATAACCTGGGTGGCAATCTGTTTCCAGAAACCATTGATGATGGTGAAAAATTTCAGGTCGAGACCATCCGTAATGATACCGCTGTCGTTAACGTTCTTGGCGCCCTTGTCGTTGAACCAGAACAGGCGGTACCAGAAATCCATAATGGAGCGCTCCAGAACCTCAATGACGATGTTCATGTAGTCCGTATCCGTGAAGTCCGGAATGTCGACGCCGGTGCGGAGAGAGTAAATAGTTGCCGACTGTTGGAGGTCAGTGTAACACTGGGACAGAAGGATCTCCCAGACACCGGGCTCCCACTTCAGCTTGCGGGTGTTGATGTTCCACGGCTGAGGAGTCGGGTTACACCCGGTGTTGACCACGCCGACCATGCCGCCCTCGCCGATGTAACCCACCTCGGTGTTAGTGACGATGTCGGGGAAGACTGTGTGAATGGAGTTGATGTCAGGACCCTGAATGGTGTCCTCCATAATCATCTCCGAGATTGCCTGAATGACACGTCCACAAAAAGTGAACTTGTCCATGTCAAGAAATCCGCTATTTTTAGCTACCATAGTTCTTAAAGTTTTTGAGTTTGACTACTTGAGAATCTTTTTGGCAGCGTTGACCTTCTGGAGCTTTTCGCGAGCTTCGTTCTTGAGGTCAGCTGCCGAGGGTTCGGGCTTCTTGCCTCCGGGCAGAACCGTCTTGCGGTTCTTCGGGCGGTAGTTGCTACCACGGAGGTTGCGGAGTTCGTTCTCCTGCTCCTCGATGAGGTTCGTTGCCTCGTCAAGCATCGCCTCCAGTGCTGCAACGCGGTCCTCGAGAGACTCGGTGTCCTCCATCTCGATGCTGGTGACGATGTTGTCCTCGACAGTAACCACCCGACCGTCTTCCAGAACGACAGTGCCCGACGTCTCGCCATTGGCGAGAGTTGCCTCTACACCTTCGGCCAGATTGTCCTCTTCACCTACGGTCTGGAGAACGACCTGACCCTCAGCATCCAGATAGTCAAAATTGGCGGGAGCGCCTTTCTTGCCATTCCGGAATGCCTTGACTTTGCTCATGAATTTTTCATAAGCGCTTTTTTTGTTTTTTGCCATAGCATTAAAAATTTGGTTTGTGTTGTATGAATTGATTTTGGAAATGAATCCCAAGTCAAGAAGTGATTTGGCATCATGGATGCGTTCCTCATGCATGACATTGCGGAGCCGTTCCCGGTCCTGACCTGTTCTCTCGACATACACGTCAAGAATAGCCTCCTCCTCCAGAGCAAGCTCTTCGGCAATGCTACGAGCATCGTCGGAAGTGAGCCAATCCCCGACCGGCATGTATACCCGATGGATGAGTGCCCGGCAATTCCTGTTTGCCGACCGGTTCTCTGCCGGAGCTGCCAACAGGATGCACACTGCCATCGAGTGGCATCCCCCGACAATATTTGTGTATATAGTCCTCCCACTCATGCGAAGAAGGTCATAAATCTTGAAGCCCTCCTCAACAGAGCCCCCGTCACAGTCAATGTTGATGCACACCTCCTGTTCGTCGGGGTGTTCATCAAGTACCCGGCGGAAGGTCTCCACGGAACAGATCTCTGAGGTCCCTCCCCAAAGCTCCATCATGACCCGATTCTCTTCGGAGTCAATTGCGCCTTTTAAGTTGATGAATATCATGTGCCAAATTATTTCAATACAAATATAGTTATTCCTAATAGATATCGAAATACTATTTGTGCTGGACTATTTAAAAATTAGCCCGGTCTTGAATCTGCACGTAGTTAGCATCTTCCCTCCGAATATCTTCGATTGTAGCAATCACTCTCACCTGGCCAAATGCTTTTTGAATTGCCCTCTCCATGTCAAGCCGATTCATAGGTTCCGACGCCTCAGCGAATGATCGGATAGCATATCCCCCGTCCGATCCAACTTTAGTGAACGGTACTCCGCCACCGAGTTCGTTTATGGCTGACAGAAGAGGCAGGAACATGCGGCTCGACTTCTTGTTAATGATGGTCTCGCCTCCTTCCGCCTCAATGTGCACTCCTCCAGCGGCATGACTGGGTCCCTCAATGTATTTACCTCTTGCGGCTTTCGGCAGAGGAGCTGCCCAAAGAGCTGCCATCTGAACTGCTCCCAAAGCCGCAGCTGCTGCAATGAACGGGATAGCCAAAGGGAATCCCATTTTAGCCGATGCCATGATGGAGATGGCAGTATTGATGCCAATCTCGAAGGATCCCATTGCCCTCTCCCGGATAGCTTGTTCCCGTTCGATTTTGGCCAACTCCTTCTCCTTCTGTTTCTCCATCTTGACTTTCTTCTCGTTGTACTGGGCCTCCGTGATTTGGCCATTAGCGTACATGTTTGCCAATGCCTGCTCCTCCCGGCTGTATTGTTCTTCTACCTCCTGAGCCCGGCGCTCCCCGAGAGCACTGGCCAAGTCATTGAAAGCATTAGCAAAGCCGGATGCCATTTCGGCATACTCCCGGAGCTTCTCGATCCGTTCTTCCCATAAAGCCTCCTCGTTCTCAGCCATCTCAAGTTGGATCTGAGCAATGGCGTCCTCGTTTCCTTGAGCTGCTGCCAACTCTGCCTCCAGATACCTTTTCCTGATCTCATACTTGGACTTGTGATTTAACTCGGCTTGAGCGAGCTCCTTGTCGAGGTCCATTTGCTGGAGACGAAGATTGTTGGCTCGGAGCTGGGCCTCCTGCTCATAGGTTTTCTCCCCGGCAGCTTTCCTGGCTTCGATTTGCTTCTGGAGCATCTCATTCTCGAGCTCCAGCTTCTTCCTTTCGTTGTCCGCTGCCTTCGAGAGGTCCTCGGCATACTGTTCGTTTAGAGTTTGGTTGAACCGGTCAAGTTGCTGTTTGGTAGCGTCCTCGCGGATCTTTTTAATTTCATCCTGGAGGTTTTGTTGGATCTGTTTCTCGAGTTCGGCTCTGTTGACCAGGAACTGCTCATAAGCGGCATACTCTTTCTGGTAATCCTCCTCGCTCATACCTCTCACGAACTGGGGAGACTGAATGTTGGCCAGCTCCTTCATGGCGTCCTGGTACTTCTGAGTAACCTGAGCAATCTGCATATCGACTGTGCCTCCGGAAGCTACAGCCAATATGTTTGCTCTCACCCCCGCAAGGTAGTCATTGAGCTGTTTGGCTTGGTTCTCGTAGAACTGCTTGTCAGACCGAGCCATGGCATTCAGAGCTGTCTGATACTCCTTATTAGTAATTTTGCCGTGAGCTTTCTGGAGAGCCAGACGTTCCCGGGCTCCATCCTGAGCTGCCTTGTAGAGCTTTTTCTCATACTCCATCCGGATGGCAATGTTCGTAGACTGGAATGTTGTTTGGAACCTGAGATCGTCTTCCCGGATCTTCTGCATGGCTTCCGAGTTCTTCAAAGCAACCTCCAGAGCCTTATCGGCAATGGTCTGCTGAGCCTCCAGGTTGGCTATTGCAGTCTCAAGAGCCAAGTTATCAATTGCGGCTCCTTCATTCTCGATTGTCCGGAACAGTTCTTGGTATCGGCCTTTCAAATCGTCGAGTTCCTTTTTGGACTCCTTGTATTTGGCCAAGCTTCCTGACCATGTGTTGAGCTCCTCCTCCTTGGCTGCAATCACCTTCTTCAAGGAGTTGAACTCATCCATTGCAGCCATCTGTCTTTGACGAGCTGCACTCCTCTCAATCTCGCGGAGCTTGTTAGCTGTTTTAAGCTGAGCTTCGGCGATCTGTTCCGACGTGGCATGATTGGCTTTGAGATTTTCTATTTCTCTCTTGCCCCGGATCTCCTCGGCTTTGGACAGAGTGTTCCGCTTGGTCTCGATCTGATCCAGTACATACGTGGAGGCTTCGGCAGCTCGATTGTATGCCTCCATTGCCCGGGTTGCTCTCTCTTGAGTTTCCGTGTTACTGTTAAATGCGTTCGTAAGAGCAACCACTCCAGCCACCAATCCGCCCACTGCTGCTGCCACCAATACAACGGGGTTGGCAGCCAAAGCCGCGTTCCAAAGCCATGTGGCAGCTGCTGCTGCTTTGGTGAGGATGTTGCTAGCTCCTTGTACGGCATTTTTAGCAGCTATCGCTTTCGTCTCGGCGAGAGTCTGGTTGATGCCAACCAGCTGAACCAAGTTAGATGCAGCTCGATAAGTGGCTTCGGTCTTGGAGAGAGCTGCTTGGAGAGAAGACAAAGAGGAAAGAGCCGTGATGATGGTTATCATCTTCGTCATGGTAGCATTGAGCTCCTCGTTCTCGCTCCCCAGTACCTGAGTGGCTGTGGTCCATAAACCGTAGACGGAAGTGATTGCCGAAGTTGCATCCGTGACAGCGACCAGTGTGTCGATTCCTCGTCCAGTCTGGTCGATGGCTGTATTGACCGTGTCCTCTGCCGCCTTGAGCTCCCCAGCTCGCTTGACCATCTCCTTGAAGGATGCTGAACTCGTATCCCCGGCTTGAGCCATCCGGATCAGAGTGTCGGTCAAGTCGTTGAGCTCCTGTTTCAGGTTATCCGTTGCCTTCTCGTAGTTACCAACTGACCGGCGATAGTCCCCGAGTGCCTCCTCCTGAGCTTTGAGCTCCTCGGTGGTTTCTGCAATGCGCTTGCCGAGCTCGGCTTTACGAGCCGCGTCCTTCATTGAGTTGCCCAGCTCTGCAAACTCGGCATTGTCCAAAGCCAGCTGGGTTCTAAGTTTTGATAAACTTGCCTCCTGTTGGTTCTGGAGCTTAATGTTGTTCTGGATTTGCTTCTGGTACTTGTTCGCCTCGCTGTTGATTGCCTTGATCTGGTTGTCAAGCGCATAGTATTCTTGAGCATTCTCCTCAGTTACTTTGCCGAGAGCCTTCTGCTGGTCTCTCAACTCCTGGGACCGGAGTTTCAATTCGGCTAACGTCTTGAGGGCATCCTCAGCTGTTACACGGACGTTGTAAATTGTATTTTTCTGTTCTTCGGCCATATCACATTCGTATTAGGTCTACTTTGGGTATCTTTCCAGCTTGGAAGTTGTTTATTTTCGAAATGTAGAACCAGAACCCATGCTCTTCCAGCCATATCGGGTTGAACAAGTCCAGACTTTGAATGTCGAGCGAGTCCAAAAGAATTTGGACCTGTAAGATCTTTGGTCTTTTGAGTATATTGTTGATGAGCTTGTCGTAGTACTTAGGAACGTAGTAATTCAATTTTTTGAAATACGCCGTGTATAGTCGTACCTGGGTAAGGGTGCGGCCTACCCTCACCTTGGGCCGCATATAGTCAGACTTATTTATGTGGACGACCATCGGCTTACTTAGAACATTGTACTCCCAAGTCGTCTCGGTCATTTCCCCGTTCTCCATCCGACCTCTATTGATGGTCCAGATAGGGTAGTTAGCAAGTGTATGAGCCTTATTTGTAATGTCCGCATCATAGAGGCTTTGGTTGAGCCCTGCCAAGAACCCAATTTGGAACAGGAGTTTGGTGGGCTGGAGGTTGACGTCCGGGATGCTGAACTTGTACGAATCAGTAACGTTGTTGTCCTTATTATCCTCTAACTTCATCTCGTTGGACTGGGCATAGCTGGACAATTGGAACGTAAGTTTGGTGTCCTTTCCTTTTATCAGCTTGTCAGACCAATTCTTCCCGGACGAACTTCGTCTGTTGTAAAACTCCTGAATAGAGTATGCTCTTGCTACCTTTGTGACGGGATTAACGTCGACGGTTAGACCAAACAGCTGGGCAAATGCTTTGACTATGTCCCCCAAGCTTTTGAATCCAGTAGAGGCCAGGAGGTCATAGGTTAGTCCGGGTTGGGGCTTATCCCCTGGTGAAGTTTCAGGCACAGGAGGAGCAGTAATGCTGACCGGAAATCTCATGTCAAACGAATTGACAGGTTTAACGACTACGGCGAGAGTTCCAGACACCAGTATGTGCTCCCCTGCCTCCATCTGGATGTCGACCGAAGCGCTGCCAGAAGACCCCGATGACCAGGACCTTGTCAACACTACAGCACTGGTTCCGTCGTTCTTGTAGTGGGTAACTTTGACTGTCACACTACTCTTTTGGATGGCAGAAATATTGGACCACGAGAATCTAAACGTGATGGTCGTGTCCCATAGAGTCATCCAGTTGAATGTTCCGGATCCGGGGTTTATAGTCAAACGTCCGGCGACCGGGTCACTGAGAGTTACCCCGGGGGAGCCTTTCCATATCACCCCGGTCGGGGTGCCAACCGTGAAATTCTGGATCCAGCCAATTCCGGATGCTCTCGGAGCCTTGGGGTTGTCTGCCAAAACGGGGTAAGTGCAAGGCAAAAACATTTCGGCTCGGTCGACGGGGTCCACGTCGGTCTCGAGACTGTAGCCTGCTCGATCGAAGATCCATGTCACCAAGTCATACCAGTTGAGGTGGGGGTAGAACTTGTCCAACTCACTGACTTGCCTGATTGCCTCCATGGCGAAAGGGGGGAAGTTCGGGTTCTTTTGTAGAGTTGCATACAGCCAAAAGTACAGGACTTTAACCCCTTCGGGGCCGGAGAGGTATCGCTCAGTCTGTCCCATTGTGTCCGTGTACCACTTGAGGAGGAACATACCATCCCCAGGGTCCTTCGCGTCAGTGTTGTTTAGTGTGTCGAACAGGTCAACGGTTGCCCCGAGGATCTGGACCCCGATCGATGTATCTGATACGTCTACGATGTTCAATACTGCTCCAGCCGGGGATATGAGTGCTCCCTCATAGAATAGTTGGCAAGGAAACTTCATGTATGGCACACCCGAACCTGAGCCAACTTCAAAACTGAATTGGAATGCTTGCTCGTTATGGGCCGTCCTGGGCAGACTGATCCGCTGGGAGTACGAGGCATTCCTGTCTTTCAGCTCCGCCAGATTGTTGATCTGGTAATTCATCGCAGGAGCATCCAGCGGGAGGTCCAGGGACCAGACCTTGCCGTCAATGCCTTTCATGAGTAGTTCGTAGTTCATATTACCACTGAGTTTGTTCGTCAATAAGCTGGAACTCGTAGCTAACAGTGTTCCTGGGAGTCTTGGTGTCCCAAGTTAAGTCCGTGTCATCTACTAGGACTCGTTGCCATGCCCTGATTGAGAGGTTGTACCTTTGAACAAGAGGCGAGAGAGCAATTCCTTTGAGCAAGTTGAAGTCGTTCTCATCAAGCTGTTCTGCTCCTGCTTGGACTATGTTCTTAAACTCCGGAGCTAACTCGCCTCTCGTCTGTGAGGCATAGGGGTCTCTGGAATTCGCTAATACGTATTGGTCTCCCCGGTCAACCTCCTGCGTATACTTCTTGTGTTGCTCAAACATGTAAGTGTCCCATCCGCCTTTCTGGTTTATCCAGCGAATGTAAAATGGGTTGCAAGGTGCCTCCGTATCGACGAATATGATGTTCCATGCTTGAGAAGAGTATGCGCTTACAGGAAGTCTGAGTTTTACGTAGTCTGCTTCATCCTCAAATTCGTACACAAGGGGGATGCTGAGTTGGGTAGAAATTTCAAATTGATTTTCGACACCATCATAAAGTTTAACCCGAACGTCGACCGATGTAGCGACATTTGGTGACCCCAAAAACCCTCTCGGGAATAGGGTGACGTAGTACGGATACCCGTAGTATTTTTTTACATACAGATTCCTGTCGTTGTCAGGAACCCGGTCAGTCAGTACGAGTCCTAAGTATGACTCGGTGAAATTAGCGTTGTAGCCTCGAGCCCTAACTCCCCGGGAGGCATATCGAACATTGAAGTTTCGTTCGCCGATGCATCTGTAAGCATATGCCGATATGAGACTGTAGTCAATGCCAAAGCCGATGAGTGAGTTTGTGTACGGAAATGTTCTCAATCTGTCGTCCCGGAATCCGGCTTTTGCCAAGAAACTGAGGTCGTATTTCTTCGTCGTCCCGAATCCCGAGTCTCTGTAGATGTCGATGCTTTCAGTTAGTGAGTTCGCTGCTTTAACTGGACTGGGGCTATAGCCGACAAAGTTCTTCCCGTAGGCCAAACTCATACCTGAGAGAGTAACCTTCACTCCAGCTGTTGCTCCTTCAATACCTGCAAAAATGACAAGGAAATCGCGGGGGGATCCTGCTGTAACAATGGCCGGTACCGAAAACCTCCACACCATGTTGGCACTAATTGGTATCTTTGTTTTAGCAATCACAGTGGTAAGATTACCCGAACTAGTTCCTTGGAACAAAGCAACGGTAAGTGAAGTGGCACCCACTCCAGCCCCGCTAGAAACCCTAAAAGAATACCATTCCCCGGGTATCACCTTTCTGGGGAGAGGAAACTTCACAGAATAGTCGTTACTACTACCTCCACTGTTATCAATTACTTCGACCGCCTCATTGTCTATAATGTTCAACGAGACCATATTGTCCTCGTCAAAGTTCTGAGTCTTGACCTCAAGCCCAGGTGTTAATTTGTCGGTCTTAACTGGTATTTGCGAATATGCTGAGTATAAAGAATTCACATCCGGTTGATTGATAATTGCCATATCGCGTTATATTATATATCCGTGGTCCATATTGTTGTCAGGAGTGAATGCCTCTTCAATGAGGACCTCCATTGTCTTGTCCAAATGCTGAGCCAGGTACTCCTCGAAGTTATCAGCGGGAGTGTCGACCAAGTCAACGTAAATGTGATTGCGGTAAAGCTCTGAGCCTTCTCGTTTTATCTTCCATGCAGTGGCATTTCCGAATCGGACCAGGTCCTTGGGATCCGAGAATGTGATGCCTTTGAGCTTTGCCCACTCCATGATGATCTGTCCCAAATTGGCGGGGATCTTTCCAGGACCTCGTCCCCGGATGAGAGTGTAGAAGTAGTTTGGAGCTTCGATCGTTCCCCAAACTGTTTCCCCTTCTCGTCCCGTCTGGACTGTTATCTGAGCATAGGTTCTGCCGGAGGCTTCCTGCCCGGCGTCCTGTGATGCCCGGATGATCTCGTCCCTCATCTGGGTGAGACCCTCAGCCAATATCTGTTCCAGTCCTACCGCCATTTGTTTCTGGGTTTGCGAGCATTGGCTTTCTGCTGAGCCTTACGCTCCAGTTCCTTGTTCAGTCGCTCCCGGAAGAGGTGACTCTGCAAGTTGGTGAAAAGGAGGTTGTACACCTTCCCGTATTTCCATTCCAGAATCTCATCCGGGTCTTTCGAGTAGTCCTTGGCCAGTGCAGTGATGGTGGACATCTCCCCAACCACCAAAGAGAATTGAGCAATGCCGGCTGCCTTTTCCTCGGCACTGGGCTCGTACTTGAGCTCAGTCTGTTCTCGCTCGATCCAATATTTAATGCCCAGAAGAACCTCATACCAGTACTCGACAATTTCTGAGGTGTTCCTGAGACTCCATTTGACGCCGAGACATTGCATGCCTTCCTTCATCTTGTCAATGTCAGTCAGTTCCTTGTCAGTGATGATCCGGCCAAGCTCTATGCGTTGGCCGAACGTCATCTGACCGCCTTTTATGTCGATTCGCTGGATCATTTTATATAGCAATATTTGAGACTCCAATACTGTTCGGGGATGTCTTCAGTTACTATTGAGTTGACTATAAACTCAAATCCGGGGACCAGGTTGGGGTACGTCACACTCGACTTTTTCCACCCATCCTCTTCGGTCCATGGGTAATCTACTGCTAAGTCGCCATTCCCATCAACAGTAAGTTGTCCAACAAAATTGTTTGTTTGCGAGATGGAGAATGCCAATAGAGGCAAAACCCCTGCGGACGACAAAGCTTGGATCCGTACAGGAGGATAGACCGGCATGGGCAAGTCCTGTCGGTCAAAGAATAGAGTGTGCCCCGACAAGTCAAACCCGGGCTTTACCACTTCGAGGAGGGGGCGCCAGATCTTGTTCTTGTACAGTTCAATGCACCAGTCCTGTTTGAAGGTGAACTCCAGCCCAACGCTTACCTCATTGGCGTCAAACCTGGAAGACGGGTACAGCACCCGGACAGTGTTCATGATTTCCGGATATTGCTTGACCAGCTGAGAGGTCTTGAGCAAGTAGAGGAAAGGCCTGACCATCTGTTCCTCAATTTGATTCTT
>ENA-UAMT01001006-UAMT01001006.1-human-gut-metagenome-genome-assembly--contig:-NODE-1006-length-10707-cov-4.162129_pt1 | contig 10707 bp, 6 predicted proteins | sample MGYA00243286_ERZ654505 | MGnify/ENA primary metagenome ERZ654505 (study PRJEB26926, sample SAMN06164656) | human gut metagenome | biome: ENVO:00009003; feature: ENVO:2100002; material: ENVO:00002003...
GAGATTAGCGAGTGTCTCGTGGGCTCGGAGATGTGTATAAGAGACAGGTGTAGAGCTGCACGCCGGGCTGTGTGGTGTAGACCTTCATGCTGATGCCGGTCTTATCGCTGGAAGCCCAGGCGCACAGGCTCTGGCTGGCCCCGCGGCCCCTGTCGATAACAAAGCAGTGGTCATAGCCGCCGCCCACCATGGTGGTCTGGGAAAAGCCGGTGTCGATGTCCCGGCCAATGGGCTTGCCCGCCCGGAAATCCATCGGTGTGCCCGCCACAGGCAGGATATTGCCGGTGGGGCAGGTCTCGTTGTTGCCCTCCAGATAGCGGGACGCATAGATGCGCAGCTTCTGGCCCAGCACATCGCCGCCGCCATCCAGATTGAAGTAGGTATGGTTGGTCAGGTTGATGATGGTGTCGGCATCAGAGGAGACACGGTAATCCATCCGCAGGGCGTTGTCCTCGGTCAGGATATACCGCACCGAGATCTTCAGATTTCCCGGGAAACCATCCTCTCCATCGGGGCTTTCCGCCTCCAGAAGCAGGGTATCGCCAAAGGTCTTTACCTCATACAGCTTGCGCGGGAAGGTACCGTGCAGGTGGTTTTTGCCGTTGTTGGCTTCCAGCTGGTAGGTCTTGCCGCCCACATTGAACACGGCATTCTCAATGCGGTTGGCGTACCGGCCCACGAACGCGCCGCAGCAGGTACTGCCGGACGATTCAAAGTCCTTGACGTAATCGGCGTAGGTGTCGTGGCCCAGCACCACATCCACCGGCCCGCGCTTGGTGGGCACCCAGATATTCTTGATGATACAGCCGTAGTTCAGCACACTGACCGCCAGCCCGCCGGGGTTCGAGATGATGTATTCATTGATCTTTTCGCCGTTTGGGGTCATGCCAAAGGGCTTGGAGAGAAACTGTGCCATAGGGCTCGCCTCCTTTTGTATTTTTTCAGGACAGCACACTCTCTATTTTATCCTTTATTGTTTTGATTATATCACAGTTTTCTCCTTCTGTGTTGGCATTTTTTAAGGGATTCTATCCAATATTTTGAGAATTTTTTTGTAAGTTCTGCCCCATAAGCCCAAAAAAGCCCCGGAGGGCCAGGGGTAGGCGCTCCGGGGAAAATTTCCGAGTATTTACTTCATTTACCTTTTAGCCAACGCCCAGCATGCTCAGAATTTCCTCAACACTTGTGGTCACATCCATAGCAACTGCAACGTAGGTTTTTCCATTCACAGTCTTTGCTACAATACCCAGTTTATTGACTTTCAGCCCGTCATTCTCAATACTGTTGAGCTTGCCCATTTTGGCAACAATTTTTGCCACATCGCCAATATTCTCCGGGGTGACTTCCAGTACTTTATAGGGTTTATCCGTGGTCACAACACTCTCAGGGAACGGCATCGCTGCTTTAACATTAATCTCAGCATGCACGTCCTTCAGTTCCTGAATTTCCTTCATGAGCGCCTGCATATCCAGAGCATTTTTGAAATTAAAGGTGCCATCTTCCATATTGATCTGATCGATTTTGCTTTCTGCCAGTTTCTTCAGATCCGCGTCATTTACCTGAATACCGGTAGACTGCTTCATTGCTTCAAATGCAGTTTCTTCAACCTGCTGTGCAAAAGACTTGCTGGGAGCCTCATCGCCGCAAGCGGTGAGCAGTGCCATTGCCATAACGCCGGCCAGCAGAAGGGCGGCCATTTTCTTGAGCATTTTCATTTGTAGAACCTCCAATGTAAAATGATATTTTACCACACAGAAAGCATACCCCTACACCTTCTGTATTGTGAACTCATTTTACATCTACCCCCCCCCTGTCAATATTTTTTATTGAATTCCTCAATTTTTGGAGACTGTGCCAAAGCTGCGGCGATTTTTTTAGCAAGTTGACAAAAAGCACCCCTCACATGGCTGTGAAGGGTGCTTTGGAGAAGGTTTCTTATGCAGAATACGGTTCGGTAATTGCCTCCCGCACCTGTTCTAACGAAAGTTCTGTGGTCTGGGCGATCTTATCCAGATCATGCTCTCCGTTCTTCCAGAGATTGAGCGCAATGCGCTTTCCCTTTGCCACCTCGGCATCTTCTCGTTCCCGATCAACGATCACCTGCATTGTCTTGCACATAGCTGCCACTCCTTCCGTTTCTTCTTTAAAGTATTTTACTCTTGCCCTTATTTTGGGGTTCCGGATATCCCGATAGTCATCACAGCGGAAATCCTGCATCAGCGCGCCGACCTCATCCGTTCCTCGATATGCGCCGTTCACATATACAATATGTGCACGGTCGTGAAACAGCTTCCCGGTTTCCTGAATCGTCCGTTCAATATTGTAAACCGGAAGACCATCTCCCAAAACATCATTTGCCGTAATAAATATGATATATGTCTCAGGCAGGTCAGAATATTTTTCACCAGAAGTTGTCAGGCGGGAATCAAACATCGCACTGTTCAGCCGCGCCCGTTCCGGAGCGGCTCCCTTATCTTCCTGCTGTACCTCGATATCATACTGCTTGCCTGCATCATCTGTTGCATAAATGTCCAGCCGTACAGAACGGCCAAACAGATTGCCGATCGTAAGCTGTGTTGCAGACCTTGCGACGGTCAGGTCCTTTCGTTTCAGGATGATGCGAAGCAGCTCCTGTGTGCTCTCTTTATCTCCTGAAAACACCTGTGTCATAAAGGTGTCATCCATCAGGGTGAATTTACGGATAGCATTCATGCGTTCTTCATTCTTCTCATCCAACTGTACGAACCGCATTTCCGCCATCCTTTCGTTTCAGAAAAAGAGTACTTTTCTACGTTTATATTTTATCATCATTTTATCTATACTGCAAGTATCAAAAAAGCACCCCTCACATGGCTGTGAAGGGTGCTTTGGGGAAGTTTTCTTACTCCGGCTGAGCGGTGTTCTGGGCGATATACTCGGCGGCATCATCGGGGATGTCGTCAAGGTTCTCATCGCCGATATCCACGTTCAGCGGCGGCTTCTTGAAGAGGATGTCATACATCAGGGGCACAACGTACAGGGTCATCAGGGTGGCGTAGGTCAGGCCAAAGATGATGACGATGGCCATGCCGCTCATCAGCTGGCTGGCCATATCGCCGCTGAACACCAGCTGGAGCATGGCCAGAACGGTGGTCAGGGTGGTCATCAGGATGGGGCGCATTCGTGTTTTGCCGGTGGCGATCAGGGCCGCGCGGCGCTCCATGCCGCCGATGCGCAGCTGGTTGGCGTAATCCACGAACACGATGCCGTTGTTGACGACCGTGCCCATCAGGACGATGAAGCCCATCAGGGAGATCATGGTCAGCTGCTGGCCGGTGAGCAGCAGGCCCAGCAGGCCGCCGGTAAAGGCCAGCGGAATGGTGAACAGAACGATGAAGGGGGAGAGCAGGCTCTGGAACTGGGCCACCATAACAAGGTAGACGAAGGGCAGAGCCAGGAACATCCACTGGCCCATCTGATCCACCACCATGCCGTTGATCTCAGAGCCGCCGCCCATATAGAAGCTGCAGCCCTCGGGCATCTCATCGGATGCGGCAAACTCGTTCAGCTTCTTTTCCAGCGCGCGGGTCTCGGTGGTGGTATTGGTGCCCTCCACTGCGTCCGCCGTCACACTGATATAGCGGGTCTGGTTCTTGCTGGTGATGGAGTCCGGGGTGGAGCCGGTGACCCAGGTGGCCATATCGCCCAGCGTGCAGGTGCCGGTTTCGGTGGTGCCGTCGGCGGCCATAACGGAGGTCGTAAAGGTCATATCCATCATGTTTTCCTTGGTCATGGGGTCCAGATTGTTGCTGATCTGGACGTTCATGGTGGAGCCATCGATGGCAACGGGGGTCTGGGCCGTGGTGGTTGTGGTCAGCTTGGCGGCGATCTGCTGGTAGACCTGCGCCACGGTCAGGCCGTAGGAACGGACCTTATCCCGGTCGATCTGCAGGTTGATGGTGGCATCGCCGCTGCCCAGACCGTTGGTGGCATTGGTAAAGCCGTCCATCTCGTTGACCATATCCACCACCTTCTCGGAGAGGGCAGTCATGGTGTCGATGTCGTTGCCGGAGACCTGGACAGTCAGGCCCATATCCAGCTGACTGGTCAGCTCCTGCATTCCGCTGATCTCAACGGTGGCGGTGCAGTGCTCCACGCCGTTCACCGCTTCCTCCAGCGCCTCACGGGCCTGTTCGATCTGCCGGGAGGAGAGGCTCTCGTCCAGCATCACGTTGATCTGGTAGGTGCCGTAGCTGTTGGCGGCGTTCAGCAGGTCGGTGATGGTCTGGGGCAGGCCCAGCTGGCCGACATCCATTCCGGCCACGCGGCTGTCGGTGGTAACGCCCACCTCTTCCACGTTGTCCACAGCCAGCAGGGCATCAATGACATTCTCGGCCACAGCATAGGATTCTTCCTTGGTCATATCCTTCTCGGTGGAGAGGGTGACGATGGCCTCGTTGCTGGTGATGGTGGGCAGCATCTCAACGCCCATGGACATCACGCGCCAGCCGCAGAACACCAGCAGCACCACTGCCGCGCCCAGCGGTGCCCAGCGGTGCTGGAAGCACCATTCCAGGCTCTTGACGTACTTTTCCTGCACCTTGTCGAACCACTTGAGCTCTTTGGGCTTGGAGTTTTTCAGCAGGGTAGAGGAGGCCGCCGGGGCAACCGTCAGCGCCACGATGAGGGAAGCAGCCAGACAGTAGCCGATGCACATGGACATGGGCTGCAGCAGGCTCTTGATGACACCGGAGGTGAAGATGACGGGCAGGAACACGCAGACAGAGGTGAGGGTGGAAGCCATGATGGCCATGCCCACCTGCTTGGTGCCCTGGACCGCCGCGCGGGCAGCGGGCACGCCGCGGCTGCGCAGACGGTAGATGTTCTCGATGACGACGATGGAGTTATCCACCAGCATACCAATGCCGAGGGACAGGCCCGCCAGCGTCATAATATTCATATCCAGACCGGTGAAGTACATGAGCACCACGGCAAACAGCACCGACAGCGGGATACTGATGCCGACCACCAGCGTGGGCTTGATATCCTTGAGGAAGATGGCCAGCACGATGATGGCAAGGGCCGCACCGATGAGCATACTGCTCAGGATGCTGCTGACGATGATGCTGATGTAGTTGCCCTGGTTGGACAGCACGACCACATGCAGGCCATCGTATTTCTGTTCCAGCTCCTTGAAGGCAGCCTTGCAGTTGCCGGAAACTTCACCGGCGCTGGAAGAATTGCTCTTGAAGATTTTCAGCACCACGGAGCGTTCGCCGTTCAGGCGGGTAAAGCTGTCTTCCGCGTTGTCGATGATCTGCACATCGGCCACGTCAGACAGGCGGACATCGCCAAAGCCATCCACATGGAGCAGCAGGGCACCGGAGATATCCTCGATGCTGTCGTACTCCTCGCCGACCTTCAGCAGCCAGGACTTGTTGCTGGAATCCTTGACATAACCGGCGGGCATGGAGAAGTTCTGGGCATAGATCAGCTGTGCCAGCGTGTTGATATCCAGCATCTTGGCCACGTCGGAGTTCTCCATGGCCTTCTGCTTGGCATCCTCATACTGCTGCTTGGCATCTGCCAGCTGCTGCTCGTAATCGTTCAGCATCTCGCGGGCCTCGGTGAACTTGATATAGGCCTGCAGCTGCTGCTGGGAATAGCTGCCCACGATCTGGGTGAACTGGTCCATCAGGCCGGGCACGTCGTCCATGGCCTTGATGGTGCTCTCCAGCGTGTTATAAATGTTGCTCAGGCTCTGCTGCACCTGCAGATCATCGACCAGCTCCCCGGCCGTTGTGCCGGCGGTGTCGCCCTGCGCGTTCAGGCGCTGCTGCAGATCCTGCAAAGCGGTGGTCAGCTTATCGGTGATATCGCGCAGCTCCGCCACGATCTCGATCAGAGAATCGATATCCTGCATTCCGGTCTCGTTGAACTTGTCCACGACCCGCTGCAGGCCGTCCCGCACATCGATCAGGGCCTGCTGGATCTCAGGCTCGTTGACCACGGCAATGAGCTGGTTGACGCTCTCCAGAAAGGCCTGTGCCTGCTTCTTGACCAGCATGAAGGAATCCTGCAGTTCGCCGGAATACTGGCTGTTGATGGTATCGCTGACCAGCTTGTCGTAATTGGCCAGCTGGGTCTCGTACTCCTTTCTGCCTGCCTCGATCTGGGCCTCTGCAGCATCCAGCTGGGCCTTTGCATCGGCCAGCTGCACGTCAATGACTTCCAGCAGCTTTTCGTTGATGGCATCGATCTTTTCCTGATCGAGCTGCACCTGCACCATCCGGGTGACCAGGCCATTGGCGGAAATATTGGAAACGCCGCCCTGACGCTCGATATAGGGGACCATGGTGTCGTTGACGAAATCGGCCAGCTCATAGGAATCGCTGCCCTCGCGGCTGACTGCCACGGTCATAAAGGCGTTCATGTTCAGGGTATATTCAATGATGGAGGGGGTCATACAGGTGCTTGGCAGGCTGGAGGTGGTCTGATCCACCTTGTTGGACACCTTGACCACGGCACTGTTCATGTCCGTATCATCCTCAAACTCCATCAGCAGCAGACTGTAGTTTTCTGCCGAGGTGGCGGTGACGTTTTTCACGCCCGAGATGGTGCCCAGCGCGCTCTCCATCACGTCGGAGACCTCGTTTTCCACACGCTCCGGGCTGGCACCGGGATAGACCGTGACCACCATCAGGTACGGTGTGTTCACGTTTGGCAGCAGGTTGGTCTGCATATTCTGCACGGACACAAGGCCCAGCATGATGACCATGATGACTGCAACCAGAACGGTGAACGGTTTTTTGACGCTGAATTTTTCCATTTCTTCCTACCGTTTCTGTGTTTTCCCACGCATTGCGCGGCTGCTCTTTTTTCTCAGAGCGGATCAAAGGCGATACCCCTATTATACACCCGGTTCCGGGGCTTGCAAGGCTTGCCCGGAGATTCTTTAGCAAATCTTGAGAATCTTTTGTGAAATCCGGGTGATACCTCAGTTTTTTGACGTTTTGGAGATCAAATTTCAGACGGAGTTCAAGTGGGATACGAATGAGCGGGGCGGAATGTTGCAGAGGATGAAATTTTTTTATCGGCTCCCCCTTTGGGGGCAACGACGACGACCGCCGCCAGTGGCGGATTGAGGGAGGAGTTGTTGGGGCAGTGGCCAGCAAGGTGCGAGTGCAATTGCACGAAGCAGCTGCTGGGAGCCACAACCTGGGCTGTCGAGCAAAGCGAGACTGAGAGGGTGAGCCCGCTTTCAGGAAATCGGATCTGTCATCTGACCTTCAAGCGTGGGTTCGACCACCGCAGTTTCTTCCGGCGTGGGCTGGAAATACTTCTCGTACAGCTCCATGCCGATGCGGTAGCCCTGCCACACGATGACCGCCGTGCCTGCACCGGCCACGCCGATGATGGCGGCAGTGCCCAGAATGCTGGGCTCGCTCTCGATGGTGGCATCCCGGTACTGGGCTTCCACGGTCACGGTGCTGCCCTTGGCCACGCTGCCCGCCGGGATGGTAAAGCTCTCCTCGTTGTAGGCGACCGCCGGGTTGCCCAGCAGGCTGGCTTCATCCATGGCCCACAGGTCGAACACCATGCCCTCGGGCACGGCGCTCTGGTTCAGCGTCACCTTGACCTCGGCATCCACCGGCACGCTGGCGCTGGTCATGGCTTCGCTGCCATTGTAAGTAAATGTGCCGCCCTTTACCGTCAGGGTGTAGGTGGAGGCTTCGGGTTCGGGGTCAGGTTTGGGTTCGGGCTTGGGTTCCGGTTTCGGGTCGTTCAATTGCAGCTCAAGGTCAGCCGTAAGGGGCAGCTGTACTTCCCGTACCTTGCCGCTGCTCAGGGTCACATACAGGGTACCGGTGGGCTGACCGACCACATAAAGTTCATTGGCGGCGCTGTCCAGCGCAGTAGCTTCACCGCTCATTTTCAGCGCAGTGATTTTTCCGTTATCAGAAACGGTAATTTTCTTGGCGCTGTTTTCGCAGCCGGTGGGAACGTTCAGGAAAACGCCGTTCAGGGCGCTGCCGGTAACTTCTTTCAGGAAAATGCCGTTGGTGATGGTGGCGTTGCTGTTCACCGTAACCGGGCAGTTCACCGCCACCCTATGGGGGTTCAGGTCGGTGCTGTTAAAGTCATAGCTTTTCTCGGCGGTAGGCTCCAAAATCAGGCTGTTGTTTTCAAACTTCCAACCATCGCCGGTATAACTCACCCTGTTGCCATTCCAATCCTGTGCCTTGGCCGGGTAACCGTCCTTGTCAATCACCAGCCGGGTCAGTGGGCTGATGGTTACGGTTGAGCCATTTGCAGGCGGTGCGGTAAAGGTGACTTCATAAGCTCTTCCGCCGATACCATCGTACTCAATCTTGAGATCACTCCCACACCAGTCGGAAAGAAGCATGTGTTGCGCACTATTGATGACTACATCAAGTGGTGGGAGTGATGGAAAACCACTAATATAGTCAAAATTATAAACAATCCTGACAGAAGCAGGATATGTCTGGTTCGGGATGACGTAGCATGAATTACGATACTTATTGACCAAAACCTCTTGAAAACCGGTGGGTATGTTTGCTTTGAGGGTATAACCCGGTTCTATGCCACTTCCGGTTAGCTCATCTTTGAAAGTGCCGCCGTTGATCGTGCCGCCATTGTTTGTAACGGTGCACGGGGAAAAATCAATACCAAACTGACCATTTTCAATAATGCCATCCAATTCATTGGTCACCGAAGAGAAAAAACGGCCACCGATTATTGTGCCGTGGTTTGTAACAGCATCCTTAAAAATGCCGCCATTTATAGTGCCGGAGTTGGTGACCATCGCTTGGAATGCACCATTTTCAATCGTACCACCAGATTCATTGGATACGGCGAGTTCAAATGTACCATTGATGATAGTACCATGATTTACAACGGGCATTGAGTAATCGCCACTCGTTATAGTGCCATAATTGGTAATACTGGAACCGGGATTTTTGACGTTCCAAAAATTACCATTTACAATCGTTGCGTTTTCCCCTATGATGGCAGAACATAAAATACTGTTTTCATCCTTACGGATGTTTCTGTAAGCAGTCAAATCATAGGTAGTAGGAGTTAAGGGATTGAGAGTAAGCGTTTGCGTAGTACCATCATAGCTCCAGCCATCACCGGAACAACTTATAGTATAGGTGCCATTACTATCATCCTTAGAACCTTCGGGATACCCGTTAACAATTTTTAATTGGCCGCCTCCCTCCGCCCACGCTGTGATTGCCGACACAGGCAGGAGCGTTACCGCCATGCACAGCGCCACCAGAAGGCTGATAAGTCGTTTCTTCATAGGGAATCCCTCACTTTCTTTGGGCCGGAAGTGGAGCTCCGGCAAAAATGGATGCTCTCACTTCCTTAAATACACGCCGCGCGAAATCCTTTCACCCTTTTTCAAAAAAAATTGAAAAAAAAAAAAGAAAAAACAGACGGCAGTTTGACAGTGGTGGATATCCCTTGACAAATCGTTTAAAATTGACTATACTACAAATAGAAAAGGTGCTGACGAGCAATGTTTGGTCAGCTTCCCGTTTCTAGTGGATCAAAAAAGATTGACCGTTCGGTTTGGGGAAACAGAGGCGGTCAATCTTCTTTGTTTTTATCGCTCTTCTCGTGAGAAATCTTCCAGCCAGCATCAAATGCGGCTTTCGCAACGGTGACAAGCAGAGCCAGCAAACTGATCACTACCGTCAACAGAGCACAAACTTCTGTCAGAGACATTCGACATCCCTCCCTTCGCCTGAAAGGCTCCGGGAAAGGGTACAAAATCAAAAAAGTTCCGTTTCCCGGAGCAACATTGCCGCTTGCGCGGCGTTGTAAGCACACCAGGAGCGAGAAGCATGACCACCTGCATTGCAGACAGCACCTTTTTTCCTGCTGTTACCAGCATTAAAAACAGTATATCATAGGATTTGACAATTTTCAATTGAAATCGAGCGCTCCCGGATACTTCTGATGAAGTATGCGGGGGCGTTTTTTCGTGGAACTGGGGGCTTGTGGAGCGGGGGCAATCGTTCTATAATACAAGCTGTGAAATGAATCACAAAAGGGGTGGAACGTATGGACAAAAAACTGAACGAGGCCGTGGCGGCGCTGCGGCCCCAGATGGTGGCGGCGCTCCAGCGGCTGGTGCGCAGGCGCAGTGTGGAGGCCGACCCGCTGCCGGGCAAGCCCTTTGGCGAGGAGGTGGATGCCTGCTTTGCCGAGGCGCTGGCCCTCTGCCATGAGCTGGGCTTTGAGACCACCGACATGGATCGGTACATCGGCTGGTGCGAGATCGGCACCGGGGACGAGATGGTGGCGGTGCTGGGGCATCTGGACGTAGTGCCCGAGGGCGAGGGCTGGCATCACCCGCCCTACGCCGCCGAGATCGAGGGCGGCAGACTGTATGGCCGGGGTTCCATTGACGACAAAGGCCCGGTGGTGGCCAGCCTGTTCGCGCTGAAGGCCATCCGGGATCTGGGCATTCCGCTCAACCGCCGTGTCCGGCTGCTGTTCGGCCTGAACGAGGAGACCAACGACCGGGACGTGCTGTACTACAAGGCCCACGGCGGGGAGATCCCGGTGCTGGGCTTCACCCCGGACGGCGAGTATCCGCTCATCAACGGCGAAAAGGGCATCCTGAACGAAAGCTATGCTGTGCAGCTGCACCAGACCGGTGCCTGGCAGCTGAACAGCTGTCTCTTATACACA
>ENA-UAMT01001015-UAMT01001015.1-human-gut-metagenome-genome-assembly--contig:-NODE-1015-length-10660-cov-4.381612_pt1 | contig 10660 bp, 8 predicted proteins | sample MGYA00243286_ERZ654505 | MGnify/ENA primary metagenome ERZ654505 (study PRJEB26926, sample SAMN06164656) | human gut metagenome | biome: ENVO:00009003; feature: ENVO:2100002; material: ENVO:00002003...
TGCCAATATGGCGTATAGCAGTCCTTTTTTCATGCTTATAGAAAGTAGTTTGGTAAAATCGGGTGCAAAGATACGCCTTTCTTTTGAATTAAAAATTAAGCCAGCGTTTGAAAGCGGCGAGTTTCTCCTCGCTGATTGTGATTTTACTCTTATACGGCGGACGTACCGTTACCGATATTTTTCCGTTGAAGTAGGGTTCGGCATGGTCTATGGCATCGATGCACAGGATAATTTGCCTGTTGGCACGGAAGAAGCGGTCGGGATCCAGTTGTTCTGAAAGCTTATTCAACGAGAGGTCGAGTACATGTTCCTGATTGTTGCGGGTAACGGCAAAGGTCATTTTGTTCTCCGAATAAAAATAAGCTATATCGCTGACCTGCAAAGACCAGAAACGGTCGGCGCGGTATATGAGGAAACGGGTGCGGTATTGCTTTTCTTTGGATTGCAGGGCATCCAGCAGAGTTGCCAGATAGTCGTCGGGACGGGGATTGCTGCACTGCTGCAAGTGTTCGTATTTATCAATGGCTTCCTGCAAACGCTGCTCATCTATCGGCTTCAGGATATAGTCGATGCTGTTGACGGTGAAAGCACGGACTGCATACTGGTCGTAAGCGGTGGTAAAGATGATGGTGGATGAGGGATGGGCTGCCGAAAGAAAGTCGAACGAGTTGCCGTCGGCAAGTTGTATGTCGAGGAAGAGAAGGTCGGGGTGGGGATGCGTGGCAAACCACTCGGTAGCTTCTTCCACACTGCCTGGAATTACGGTGATGTCCCATTCCGGGCGCAAGCGGGCAATCATGGAATGCAGCAGGCGGGCAGCAGGAATCTCGTCTTCAATGATGGCAATAGCAGGCTTATTCATATAGCAAAGGGACTTTTACAGTAAATTTTTCGGTTTCGTTCTTGATAATGATTTTCTTGCCCGACATCAGTTCGCAACGTTTGGCAAGGTTCTCCAGTCCTATTCCGGATGATGCGACGCTCTTTTTGGGGTGTATCGGATTGCTGACGGACAGATACTCATCTTCGATGCGGATAGTGATAACCATAGGTTTGCCGGGAGTGATGGAATTGTGTTTGATTACATTCTCTACCAATAATTGCAGCGTGAGGGGCGGCAGCATCTTTTCCGCATATTCCGCAGGAACGTTGTTTTGGCACGTAAGGCAGTTGCCCAGACGGACCTCGTGCAGGAAAAGGTACGAACGGATAAATTCCAGCTCTTCGCCGAGCGTCACCAGTGTCTTGTCCTGGCTTTGCAGCACGTAACGGTAAACACTGGACAGGTGCTTGGTGAAGTGTACCGCATTTTGGGGGTTATACTCAATTTCAGCTATAAGCGTGTTGAGGCTGTTGAACAGAAAATGAGGATTGAGCTGGTTTTGCAGGGCGGTGTAGCGTGCCGTGTCGTTTTCGGCCTGCAATACAGCCGCCCGTTGTTGCAGCCTCAACGCCTTTTGGGTAGAACGGTTTGCCAGTAATAATCCCAAGACAACAAGTTCCACAAGCCAGATGGTAATCAGCATCCACCATCCTCTTGGCTGAATGGAGAACGGATTGGCTGCTCCCGCCAGTATTTTGGCGCTAACAAGCAGCCCGTAGTTCAGCAACAGGAAGAGCGACATGCCTGCCAGGTAGATAATAGGAATTTTCCACCGTGAACGCATATTTACGGCATACTGTGTATTAATCCATGAACTGAGGCGGAGGGTAGCATATCCCAGCACATTGAATGCCAGGATAAAATAGATGAACGCTCCGCGGGAATAGAGTGCATCGGCAATATGAGGAGACAGATTGGTATAGTCTACCAGCAGGAAGTAGGAGAACGCTCCTAATCCGGAGAACAGAATGCCGTATATCAGATTATTCCATTTCATGGGGGACAAAGTTATAATGTTTTGGGAAAACTCAATAGCTGTGCAATGCTTTTATCAGGCCGGAGTAGGAGCTTTGTGCCGAAACTTTGGCTTGCACGTAGTTTATTTGCGAGGCTTGCCGGTAGTTCTGGGCTTCAATGACTTCCATGATGGAGATTTTCCCCTCTTCATAACGTTCCAGTGCCTTCTGTTCGTTTTCACGTGCTTTCTCAAGGGAACTTCCGGTGAGGTCCACCTGTTTTATGGCTTGTGCAAGAGAAGTGCGGGCGGTTTGTATTTCGAGGTTTACGTTATCCGTCACTTTATTGAGATAGTCGTTTGCCATGCCTACTTTCCAGGCGGAAGAGCGTTTTTCATTGCGCCGTTTGCCCCATTCGAAAATAGGAACGGACAACTTGGCGTATATGGCATAGTTAGGGTCGAGGTCGGTTTTGAAGTCATAGCCGGGTGAGGAATAGCTGCCGTCTATTCCGACATACAGTTGCGGCTTGTATTTGGAGTCCGTCAGCTTACCCTGGCTTTCGGCTATTTTTATTTGGTCGTGCGCCATAAGCAGTTCGGGACGGTTGCTGCCGTCGGATGCCGGCAGGTTGTCGGACGGAAGCACTACGGGAATGGACTCCTGCACTTCGGTCCCGGATTCGAGCGGCATGCCTATCAGGGAGTTGAGCGCCATGCGTCCGGTCTCAAAACTGTTACGTGCCTGCAATACCTGGTATTCGGCTTCATTGAGTTTGACTTCTGCCATGAGCAGGTCTTGAGGGTCGACAAGTCCCGCCTCAACGCGTTCGCGGATAGTGCGCGCCAGTGAAGCGACCGAATTGCGGTAGTCTGTGGCTATGTTCATCAGTTCCCGGCGGGCTACGGCATTCCAGTATTGCATATCCGTCTGGTAGCATACGGAGGAGTGGAGCAGTTCCGCCTGATGAACATTCATGGATTGTTGGTGCTTTGCCAGCCGGATGGATTCGCGGATGCGTCCGCCGGTGTAGAGGGGCTGCATCAACGAGAGGGATGCGCCGTATTTCATGTCACGCCCTTCGAAAGTGAGAGGATTGCTTTGGGGCAGGTTCACGGTAAGTTCGATGGGATTTCCGGTGTACTGGAAGTTTGCGTCTCCCGACAGCTTGGGCTTTAAATCGGCTTTGGCGGCTTTTATCAGCTCCATGCTGGAAGCGATGTTCTTGTCTGCCGCACGCAAGTCGTGGTTATAGTCCAGAGCCATTACCCTATATTTCTCCAGCAGGGAATCCTGCTGGGAAAATACGGGTTGAACACACAAATAAAAAAGTAATAAAGTATAGAATGTCTTCATGCTTACTTATTGATTTTTATACGATAAAACAGGATATATAATGCCGGAGTGACAAACAGCGTCAGCAAAGTGGCGAATGTCAGTCCGAAGATAATTGTGGCTGCCATGCCGCCGAAAGCAATATCAAACAGCAACGGAACCATACCGAGAATGGTAGTCGTGGCAGCCATTAGTACGGGACGGGTACGCGAAACGGTGGATTCTATCACGGCTGTGTAAGCAGGAACTCCTTCGCGGCGCTGAATGTTGATTTCGTCTATCAGCACGATAACGTTTTTGATAATCATACCCAGTAGTCCCAACCAGCCGGCAATGGGGAAGAAGCCGAAATCGAATCCGGTGAGCAGCATTCCTACGGCGACACCTATCAGTGACAGGGGAAGTATGCACAGGATGATGATGGGCTGGCGGAAGTTGCCGAACAGCGCCACCAGAATTACAATCAGCATGAGGAATGCCAGCGGGAAGTATTTGGCAATCGCTTCCATGGCTTCACCCTGGTCTTTGTACTGCGAATCCCAAAAGAATGTATAACCCGGCGGTAGCGGCATTGCCTCTATCTCACTGCGTATTTCCCCGTGTACCTCTGCCATGGTATGCCCAGGTTTTACGCCGCACATGGCAGCCATGCTGAGCTGACGGTTATAGGTACGCATCTGCGGAAATTCCCACGTTGTTTCAATGCGTTCCGTCACTTGCGATAAGGGAGCCGAGCGTTCGCCGTTCCATACGGAGAAGTTGCCCAGGGAAGCCGCATCCGTAATGTCGTATCTTTCGGACTTCAGCAGAACAGGGACTTTCTTCTCGTTATCCCGATAGATGCCTACCGGTACACCGTCGCTGATGGATTTGACGGATTGCATCATCTGCGCTTTGGTGATGCCCAGTTCGCCGGCTTTTACCGGATCGTAGACGGGGCGTAGCATCAATGCCATATTTCCCCATTCGTTACGGGCATCCGCTACTTTAGGATTGCGGCGCATAATTTCGATGGCCTGCCCTACGAGCGAATCGAGCACTGCCGGGTCGGGGCCCAGGAAGCGGGCTTCGATAACGGCTTCCGTCAGCGGGCTCAGTTCGAATTTGTTTACTTTGATGAGCGGTCCGGGAAATTTCAGGCGGATAGAGTCCTGCAATGCGGCGTTGAGCCGGCGCGACTCTTCCGAAGTATGGCACTTCACAAGCAGTTGTGTATAGTTGGACTGAGGTCCGAATGCTACGTTCGACAGATAATAGCGGGGTGGGGTCCTGCCGATGAAGGTAGATACCATTTCCGCTTCCCCGTGTGTACGGATATATTCTGCCATTTCTTCTGCCAGCTTCCCGGTTTCGTCGATGTTGGAACCTTCGGGCAGCCATACGTCTACGGTAAAATATTGCTTGTCCAGTGCAGGTACGAATACTTTGGGGATGAATTTGAAGCTCCATGCAGAGAGTACCAGCAGTAAGACCATGCAGGCTATTGTGGCATAGCGATGTTTGATGACCCAGCGCAGGGAACGGCGGAACATATTGTAATACTTTCCGTCGAACAGGGCGCTTTTCAGCTCTTCCGGCCGGGGACGGCGTACAAATTCCTGAATGAAGAACGGAGTTTGCGTCAGTGCGAACACCCAGCTGAACATCAGCGAAACCCCGATAACGATTACCAGCGAGGAAAGCAGCTCACCGGTAATGTGGGGTGAAAAATAAATGGGCAGGAACGTCAATATGGCAATGACGGTTGCCGCCAGCAACGGCAGGGCAGTGGAGGAACAGGCGCGCATGATGGCAACCCGCTTTCTCATGCCCCGTTGCATGTTTACCAGTGCGGAGTCGGACACCACAATGGCATTATCCACCAGCATGCCCATGGCAATGATGATAGCAGCCAATGACATGCGTTGAAGTGCAATGTCGGTGCATAACATCACTATCAGGGTGGCAAAAATGGAGAATACCAGTCCGCTGCCTATCAGCAATCCGTTTTTGAAACCGATAAAAAAGAGCAGGATTGCCACTACGGTAAGTACGGATATGATGAGGTTGAGGATAAAACCCTGGTTGGCGACTGCCGATTCGTAGCCCTGGTCGTACAGGGTTACAAGTTCGAAGCCTTCGGGCATGCTGCCCGACATCTGTTGGAGCGATTCCTTGACGGCGGCTGCCATATCGACCACATTTCCGGTGGGAACGGTGGAAATGGCGATGCCGACAGCGGGTTGTCCGTTGATGCGCATCAGGTTGCTTGCCGGGGTCTGGTAGCTTTCTTCAATCCGGGTAATGTCCGCGAGCCGGAAATGCTCTCCGGTGCGCGATACGATTGTAAGGTTGCGTATGTCGTCCAGCGAATAGAAATTTCCGGTGGACTCGATACGCAGGCGGTTGGAACCGACGTCTATGCCGCCGGCATCCACAACTTTGTTCTGAGCCTCGAATGCGCGGGCGATGTCGGCCATCGTGATGCCGCTACGGGCCATGACGGAGGGACTTACGGAAATGTCTATCGTAGGTGTCTGTGTTCCGTAAATCTCTACTTTGGCAACATCCTTTACTTTCAGAATTTCATTCTTTATCAGTTTGGCTTCATCTTCAAGTTCGCGGTAGCTGTGTCCGCTTCCGGTAAGCCCGTAAAAAACGCCCAGCACATCGCCGAAGTCATCATTCACAACAGAGGGACCGGCGCCTTCGGGCAGCTTGCTCTGTACGTCGCTTACTTTGCGGCGCAGTTTGTCCCAAAGTTGCTGCATTTCGTCGGCACGGGTTTCTTTCTTTACATAAACGGTGATTTTGGACAGTCCTGCACGGTTCTCCGTTTTCAGGTAATAGAGTTCGCCCAATGCCTGGATGGACTCTTCCAGTACATCCGTAACCTGTGACTGTACTTCCGAGGGAGAAGCTCCCGGATAGGGAGTCAATACCAGTGCCTGTTTAATGGTGAACGGAGCATCTTCCAGCTTGCCCATTTTGACGTACGCCAGCAATCCGCCTGCCAATACTAATACCAACAGCAGGATTGTGACGGGCTTTTTCGATAAAAAGTATTTTACCAGTTTCATAATTACTTGTCTTTAGAGGTAATGTCTACTTTCATGCCGTCCGAGAGAAAACGCAGACCGCTTGTTGCGAGGGTTTCTCCTATTTGCAGTCCGTCTGCAATCTGTACCAGTCCGTCGGGCAGCAATTTGGCTACTGTTACTTTACGGCGGCTGACTTGCGATGTGGCAGGATTAACCACCCATACATAATCGCCTGTGGAAGGCCGGTGACAGAGTGCCGCCTGGGAGATGCAGAAACCGGCGGCACTCTCTGCCTGCGGTGTGTCCAGAATCGCTTTGCCGGACATGCCTGCAAGCAGTTTACCACCTTCATTGGGTAATATGGCTGTAAGCAGATAGGACAGATTGTTGCGGGTAGTGCCTTTGGACACCTCTATGACCTTGGCCCGGTAGGTCTGTCCGGGGATGGCGTCGAAGCATATCCGTATGCTGTCCGACGACTGTGCCGCATAGGCTATTTCCTGCGGTACATATATTTCTATCCTTAACTGATGTATGTCGATAAGAGATACGACCGGCTGGGTTGCCTTGACATCCTGGAATTTTTCGATGTACACTTCACCTACATATCCGGTGAAAGGGGCTGTAAGGCGGGTATCTTCCAGTTCGCATACGGCGGTATCAAAGGCTGTTTTGGCGGAGATATAATCGGCTTTTGCCTTTTCGTAGGTGCTGGCAGAGATGTTCTCTTTCCGGTATAACGCCTCTATGCGTTCGAATTCGGCCTTGCTTTGGCGGTAAACGGCTTCGGCGCGTTCTTTGCGAATGCGGAAATCGCGCGGGTCTATCTCTGCAATGATGTTTCCTCGTTCGTATCGGTTACCGGCATACACGTCGAAGCGGTCGATAGGCCCGCCTACCCGGAATGACAGTTCGCTGGTGCGGAACGGCCGGGCTATGAAAGGGAACTCTTTATTGCCGTTTTGGGGCAATGCAGTAACTTGGGAAGTGCTGACTGACAGCTCTTGCTTGTCTTGGGTATCCTTGCCGCCGCAAGCATGGAACAGCAGGGCAAGAACAGACAATAGGATAACGGGTACTTTTGTTCTCATATATATATCATTCTGATTTTTTTCCAAAAGTACGGAAGGACACACTGTTTTGCCGGGAAATAATTTCCGAAGCCGGGAAACTTAACGCTGGAAAAGGGGAAATAAGGGATAAAAGGGGGATGGACCAGAAACGGGAAGAGGCTGATTTGTTTCTTTTCAGGCACGGAATTACACGGGAAAAGGATAGAGCAAAACCCGGTGGCAGAAGGTAGAAAAGAACAAAGCGGAGTGAAGGCAAACAGCCTGCTCCGCTTTAAATAAAAAGACATTGAAAAGGGTATTGCAAAGAATAGTTTAGTTCTCGTCCGTTTTAAAGTCAATGGTTTTGTAATATTCGCCGTCGTGCAGACTTTTTACGCGGATATTGAGTCCGGTTTTTCCGGGTATCCGGTCTGCTATCTTATCCAGTTTGAAAGAGACAAGCCCTTGTCCCGGCATGAGCGGCTCGTCACCGTAAGCATTCTGGCGGAATTCCAGCGTAATATATCCCTCTTTGTCATTCTTGCCGTCGGATGCTTCGTTGACTATGAGGTTCAGCATATGTTTTTTATCATTGCTATTGCTGTGGTATAGCTGGTATTGGATGTTCAGGTAGTTGTCCGTAATCCACATATTGTTGATGTTGATGCGGTCGTCGCCGATGCTGTCGGCCTTTTCGGCAGGCATGAAATAAATGTCTTTGGTAAGGATATTCTCTACATGGTTGATTTTGGCATTGTAATCGTAGCCGGTTACTTCTTCATCCAGCAGGTTGAAATATACAAAGGCGCGCTGTCCTTCCACCAAGGTATAGTTATCCACTTGGGCAGTGTCACCGGGAAACATTTTGGTTCCTTCATCGAGTGCGAAGTAGTAGTCTTTTCCGTCAATTATTCGCACTGTGCCGATGGCGAGCAACGGGTGTTCGTCATCATCCCAATCGTCCAGGCAGGATTGCAGTACGGGAGTGGTGATGAACAACAGCAGAAATGCGGCTAATATCGTTCTGAACTTTTTCATAAGTAGAGGTTTTGTTATTGGTTCTGTTTTAGGTTTTGTATTTAGAAAATGCCGGGATTGCACAAATACTGCTTATAAGAATGTTAAAGAAAATAAAGAATAAATTTCCTATCTGCCGGATGCAGTATTTTTGTGCCCGTTGCATTTATAAGGTAAACACGTGTTAAAAGAGAGGATGGAAGAACAGGTATTGGCAGAACGTTGCAGGCAAGGCGACAACCTTGCCCGCAAAGAACTGTACGAACAGTATGCGGGGCGGATGCTCGGCGTATGTTTGCGTTACGCCGGTGACCGGGAAACTGCACAGGATTTGATGCATGACGGTTTCCTGAAGCTCTTCGACTCTTTCGATAAGTTCACTTGGCGGGGAGAGGGTTCTTTGCGGGCTTGGATGGAACGTGTAATGGTGAATACGGTATTGCAGTATTTGCGGAAGAATGATGTGATGAGCCAGTCCACTGCCCTGGACGATGTGCTGGAGACGTATGAGGAGCCGGATGCTTCGGCGGTGGATACTATTCCTCAAAAGGTATTGATGCAGTTTATAAGCGAGCTTCCCGCCGGTTATCGTACCGTATTCAACCTGTTTGTTTTTGAAGATAAATCTCATAAGGAGATTGCCCGGTTGCTGGGTATCAACGAAAAGTCATCGGCTTCACAACTGGTACGTGCCAAAGCTGCTTTGGCTGCCAAGGTGAAGGAGTGGATGAAAAGAAACGCATAAATGGAGAAACGTATGGAAGATGAATTGTGGATGCGAAAGATAAAGGAGCGGTTGGACGATTATTCCGAACCGCTGCCCGTTTCCGGCTGGGAACGGCTTGAGAAGGATTTGTCCGTTTCGAAGCCTCCGGTAGCCGGAAAACGGCGGATTATACCTTTCCGCCGCTGGGCTGTAGCTGCGGCTGCGGCACTGCTCGTTGCGGTGTCGTCGGTGAGTGTATGGCTGCTCCAAAGCCCTGTGGGAGAGGAGATGCGGAATATGACTGCACCGGCATTGGCTGCCGTGCCGGACAAGCTGCCGGAGCAACAGACGCCTTCAGTACGGACAGAGATAACAGAACCCGACTATCGCGCACAAAAACAGGAATCTCCGGCGGATACGAACCGGCGTTCCTTGCTGGCACAACAACTGAATACCGTAGATGAAACGGAGCGGGAAACGGTCATCCAATCCTTGGGCGCAGAGCCGGAAGTTCAGACTGGGAACGCACAGGAACCGACTGCGGAGTCGGCACGGGTAAATCAGGAAGCAGCAGAAGAGAGAAGGGAAGAGGAGCGTACGGAAAAGATTGAGCGCCGCCGCCCGTCAGGCAGAGACAAATTGCATTTGCCGGTTGGCGGAGCGAAGCGGGATCAGTCGCGTGGCTGGTCGGTCGGATTGGCAGTAGGAAATACGGGCGGATTGATTTCGGGAAGCAGTATGAGTGAAAGCGGACTGCTTCAAAACGGACAGAACTTCGGTGTTTCCGGCGGAAGGGTAGACCTCACCACAATGTCTGACGGAATAATGGAAGTGCCGGAAGGGCAGGAGCTTGTCTTTAAAGATGGCATACCTTATCTGCAGAGGAGTTCCGGACAGGTGGTGGACATAGACCATAAACAGCCATTGTCTTTCGGCTTCTCGGTACGTAAAGGGCTTGCACGGGGTTTCTCCGTGGAAACGGGCTTAACGTATACGTACCTCGCTTCGGATGTGAAATTTGCCGGAAGTTCGGAAACGGTCAGCCAGAAATTGCATTATTTAGGTATCCCTTTGCGTGCCAACTGGAACTTTGTAGATAAGAAGTCCTTTATCATGTATGTTTCTGCCGGCGGCGCCATGGAAAAATGCGTTTACGGAAAAATAGGGAGCAAAAACGAAACCGTGAAACCGTTGCAATTCTCTGTAATGGGAGCTGTGGGTGCACAGTATAATATAAGTAGCAGAGTCGGCATTTATGTAGAACCGGGAGTGTCTTATTTCTTTGACGATGGTTCGGACATTGAGACTATACGAAAAGAAAATCCCTGCAACTTTACCTTGCAGGGTGGAGTACGGTTGACTTACTGATTAAATTGAGAGTTGAGAATCAATTCTCAATTTACCACTACTGTGGGAAAGTACTCTTTAAAGAGTTTTTCGGCTCGTTCCAGTTGTGCGGGGGTATTCTCTACTACTTCTTTTAACTGATAATCCCAGCCCATAGCTTCGTATTTATGCACCCCTAAGCGGTGGTAGGGAAGTATTTCCACCCGTTGTATGCTTTGGTATTTGCCGAGCTGTTCGCCCATGCTGCATATGTCTTCTTCAAAATCACTATATTCCGGTACCAGGACATAGCGCCTGTCTCTTATACACATCTGACGCTGCCGACGAAGCTAGAAGTGTAGATC
>ENA-UAMT01001017-UAMT01001017.1-human-gut-metagenome-genome-assembly--contig:-NODE-1017-length-10654-cov-6.353241_pt1 | contig 10654 bp, 9 predicted proteins | sample MGYA00243286_ERZ654505 | MGnify/ENA primary metagenome ERZ654505 (study PRJEB26926, sample SAMN06164656) | human gut metagenome | biome: ENVO:00009003; feature: ENVO:2100002; material: ENVO:00002003...
CTACACTTCTAGCTTCGTCGGCAGCGTCAGATGTGTATAAGAGACAGGGAGTATAACGAGAAAAAGTTCGCCTTCCCCGGCGTGACCGTGAAGGTGCTGGAGGATAAGTCTGAACTGAACCCCCAGAACCTTGCAAAGCTGGGCAAGGAAGCAGACGCAGGCCGCGTGGTCATCGAGTACAACGGCATGTGGCTGCTGCAGGATTTAGCGGATGCCCTGCCCGAGAACTGGCTGGTGTACCAGTGCATTGCCACTGCCGACGGCACCACCGCCCTGACCTACGCCCGCGACAACTCCATGCGCAGCCTGATGCTGGACAAGATCGCCCGCAGCGAGCTGATCGTATTCAACCGCGCCGAAGCCGTGAACAACGACGACGCCCGGCAGGAGCTGCACAAGCTGGTGCGGCAGGCCTCCCGTAAGTGCGATATCGCCTACGAGTTCAAGGACGGCAGCGTAGCCTACGACGATATCCCCGACCCGCTGCCCTTTGATATCAACGCCGACCCCATCGACATCCCGGATGACGATTTCGGCATCTGGTACATGGACTGTCAGGATGAGCCCCAGAAGTACACCGGCAAGACGGTGCGCTTTCTGGCACAGGTCTGCCAGACCAACCGCGCCGGCAAAAACAGCTTTGTGCCCGGCCGCTTTGCCATGACCTGCTGCGTGCAGGACATCCAGTTCGTGGGCTTCCCGTGCAGCTACGATGGTTACAAGGCGCTGGAACAGCGCGCTTGGGTGCGGGTGACCGCAAAGGTGGGGTACAAGTTCCACAACATCTACCGGGGCAAAGGCCCGGTGCTGACCGCCGTGTCGGTAGAGCCCGCCGAAAAGCCCCTGGAAGAGGTCGTAACGTTCTCTTAACGTTTCTGTATTACAAGGAGGTTCTGGTATGAAAACTCTGTTCCGTATTCTTGGCACGGCTGCTGCCGTGGCCGTCACCGGCGCTGCCATCGTGGTGCTGGACAAGATCCTGAACCAGAAAGACCCGCTCCATGTGGAGGAGGTCGAGTTCCCGGAGGAAGCCGAAAAGGACGCCGAGGAGGCCGAAAAGACCGCCGATGCCTACGCGGAAGCCGAAGCCAAGGAAGAAGCAAAGGCTGCCGATGCCGCCGCAGAAGCTGCCGAAGAAACCGCACCGGAAGCCCCTGCTGAGAACGCACCCCAGACCCAGCCGGAGACCGCCGAAGAGCGCCCTGTGTACGACCCCGAAGCCCCGAACGCCAACCCCGTAGAGGCCGGCCCCGCTGTTGCCCCCAAGGACGAGAACGGCAAGATCGACGTCACCAAGATCGCCGATGCCAACGACTTCGGCGACTGGGAAGAGCAGGGCTGCAAGGGCTGAGAAAACAGCATGATCCCCGCATAGACGCGGATATCAGCTCCCCCGAAAGGGGGAGCTTTTTTATGCTTGCAAAATGCCGCGCAGTTCACTATACTGGAAGAAAAAACACCGATGGAGGGCAGCACCATGGCATACACCGATGATTGGGAAAGCTTGATGAACGGCGTGTTCGGCGCGGGCGGCAAACTGAAGTTCGGCGGCGCGCAGCCGCAGCCGGAAAAGCTGCAGCCCGAAAAACCGGCGGGCAGCGGCCTGCCGGACCTGAACGCGGCGCTGCTGGAACAGCAAAAGCAGCTGGACGAATTGCTGAAGCAGCAGAACGCCCGGCTGAAGGCGCAGGATGCAGGGGTGCAGACGGCGCTGGAGGACAGCCGCCAGATGCTGCGGGATATGGAAGCGGACGGCCTGCTGGCCAAGGGCACGGCAGACACAAAGCCGGAGCAGCTGGGCAGCTTTGAAGGCCTTGCCGCTGAGGTAAAAAAGACCGTCCTCGGGCAGGACACTTTTGTGGACAGCGTGGTGCGGGCAATGCGCCGCCCCTTTGTGCTGGGCACCGAGGGCGCAGCCGCCCGCAACGTGATCCTGCTGTGGGGCGCTCCGGGCACGGGGCGGCACTTTGCACTGGCCGAGACTGCCCGCATCATGGCAGCGCGGGGGCTTTTGCAGAGCGACCGGATGGCGGTGATAGACCTTGCACTCTACCCCGACCCCGGCGCGGAAAAGCTGTTTTTGCAGGACCTTTACGCCGCCCTGCACGCCCCGGGCGAGATCGTGGTGTTTGAGCACTACGAGAGCTGCCACCCCGGCTTTCTGCGCATCCTCTCCGACCTTGCGGTCAAGGGCAGTGCGCCCTTGTCCAGCCGGTATCTGGTGAACAAAGAGGGCATTCTGGTGGAAGCCGGTACAGCGCTTGCCCCCGGCGCAGTGAGCCGCATCGACCCCTGCGGCAAGTACCTGATCTTCTTCTCCCGCAAGGGATGGGAGGCGCTGGCAGATAAATTCGGCGCGTCCTTTGTGGCGGCGGTAGGGGATGTGTGCCAGACCGCCCCCTTCACCCCGGAAGCATTGGCTGCACTGGCGGCGCAGCAGCTGAACGCGCTGGCGCAGCGGGTGCACAGCCGTCTGGGACTGACCCTTGCCGCCGGGGCAGAGGTGCGGGACTATGTGGCGGCGCAGTGCTCCAAGGAAAAGGGCGCAGAGGGGCTGGCAGATTGCTGCGAGCGCATCTTCCGGGCTCTGAGCGAGTACTGCTTACAGACCGATGCAAAACTTTCCGGCACGGTGGCGCTGACCGCCGCGCCCGAGGGGCTGCAATTTGCGCTGAACGGTGCCGCCCCGGCAGACCTGTTCAGCCTGCTTCCGACGGCCTACACCGGCGCGGTGGAGCAGATCCGCGCCGAGCTGGATGCGCTGGTGGGGCTTGCCCCGGTCAAGGAGTATGTGTTCGGTCTGGCAGACAATTTACAGGTGCAGCAGCGCCGCGCAGCGGCGGGCTTCAAGACCGCAAGCCTGTCCATGCACATGATCTTTACCGGCAACCCCGGCACCGGCAAGACCACCATTGCCCGGCTGGTGGCAAAGTACCTCAAGGCCATCGGCGCGCTGGGGGGCGGGCAGCTGGTGGAGGTGACCCGCGCCGACCTTGTGGGGCGCTACACCGGCCACACTGCCCCGCTGACCAACAGCGTCATCGAGAGCGCACTGGGGGGCGTTTTGTTCATTGACGAGGCATACAGCCTGTACCGCGGCCAGCAGGACAGCTTTGGGCTGGAAGCCATCGACACCCTTGTAAAGGGCATGGAGGATCACCGGGACGAGCTGGTGGTCATCCTTGCGGGCTACACCAAGGAGATGGAGGTGTTCCTCACCGCCAACAGCGGCCTTGCCAGCCGCTTCCCCAACAAGATCGAGTTCCCGGACTACACTGCAGACGAGCTGCTGGACATCACCGCCGTACTGGCAAAGGGCAAGGGCTACCGCCTTGCCGAGGGCTGCACCTTCCCGCTGCTGGGCTACTATAAGCGCCGTCAGGCGCTGGACAGCCGTACCGCCGGCAATGGCCGTCTGGCGCGCAACACGCTGGAAAAGGCCATTTTCAATCAGAGCCGCCGCCTCATCGCCGAGCCCGCCGCTCCTCTTGACCTCATCCAGCCCAGCGATCTGGAATTTGAGGAATAAGGAAAAATTGATAGGAAAAAGGGTTCCGGAAACGCCCGCAGGCGTTTCTGGAACCCTTTCTGTTTATTCATGCTGCTCCGCCAGCCCCTGCAGCATCTCGTGCAGCTGGGCGCGGACGGCGGCGGGGGCGGTAACCTCTACCTTGCCGCCAAAGCCGCACACCCAGCCGAAAAACTGCTGGCTGACGCAGATGGGCACGTCAAAGTGGAAGTGCTCCGCGTCCTCCGGGCAGAACACCGGCTCGCGGCCAAAGCGCTCCCGCATGACCGGCTCAAGGTCGGCAGCGCACCGCAGGGTGACCCGGTACTCGGTGCCGCCGAACATATTAAAGTGCTTGCGCAGGTAGGCGGGCAGGTCGAAGGTGCGGAAGAACTCCTTGCCCCGGCGCGGCTCGTCCAGCACCAGCACCCCGGCCATCCGGTCCACCCGGTAGTGGCGCACCGGAGGGGCTTTTTCGTCCTGATAGGCAATGAGGTAATAGCAGCCGTTTTCCCACGCAAGCTGCCACGGGCTTACGGTGCGCACGGCGCTGCTGCCCTTGTAGCGGAACTGCACCAGACACCCCCGGTTGATGGCGGTGTGCAGGGCGTCGATGCTGTACAAAAGAGTCTGGCTGTCGGTCTTGGGGCGGCCGTCCACATACACCTGACGCTGCAGCTGGGTGCCCTCGTAGTCGGAGCAGAGGGCTTCCAGCTTGTGGATGATGCGCTTGCTGGTGCGCGCCGAGATGACGCTGCTGGACTGTACCGCGTCCACCAGCAGCTTCAGCTCCGAAAGCTCGAATGCACGGCTGGCCATCCAGTACCCGCCGCCGCGCCCGCGCTGCAGCTGGATGTCGTAGCCCAGACTGCGCAAGGTGTCGATATCGCTGTAAATGCTCTTGCGCTCGGCCAGAATGCCCTGATTTTCCAGCAGCTGCACCAGCTGGGGCACGTTCAGGCGGTGGTTCTCGTCGGTGCGCTGCTCAAGGATGCGCAGCAGCGTTACCAGCTTGGATTTCTGTCCTTCCTGCTTGGGCATGGGGCAATACCTCCGTCACGGTTTATTCCGGCAGCTTTTTGTCAAAGGCGGCGCGGCGCTGGGTGGAAAGGCGGAACATTTCTTCCAGCTTGTCCCGGTCGTCTGCCACAAGGGCGGCGCGCATTTCCTGCAAAGCAGAATCGAACTGGTCGATCTCGCTGATCAGGTTCTGCTTGTTCCACAAAAACAGCTCTGCCCACATTTTATCGTTGATGCGTGCAATGCGGGTCAGATCCCGGAAGGAGTCGCCGGTGTACTCGCACAGCGAGGAGTTGTCGTTGGCGCACATCAGGCTTACGGCAATGGCGTGGCACAGCTGGCTGACATAGCCGATCATCCGGTCGTGCTCCTGCACGGTCAGGGTGCAGATGTGCTTGAAGCCCAGCACCTCGGCAAGCTCCTTTGCCCACTGGATGCCCGCCGGGGTGTTCTTTTCAGTGGGGGTGATGATGAAGTTGGCCGGGGCAAAATTCACCTCGGCGGCGTGCTCCACGCTGGAAGTCTCGCGGCCGGCCATGGGGTGGCTGGCGATGAACTCCACCCCCGCCGGGCACAGCGCCTGCACCGGCTCCACAAGGCCGGTCTTGACGCCGGAAACATCCGTAAAGATGCACCCGGGCTTGAGCAGGGAACCGTAGGTTCGGAACCAGTCCAGCAGCGCGGTGGGGTACAGGCCAAAGATGATATGGTCGGCCTGCCGGACAAGATCCTCAAAATCATGGGTCTTACCGCCGGCGATATAGCCGTGCTCCAGCGCGTACTGCAAGTGTCCCTCGCTGCGGTTGATGCCGTCCACATGGAAGCCGGCGCGGGTCAGCTCCAGCGCGTACTTGCCGCCCAGCAGACCCAGACCCACTACGAGATAACGTTTTGTTTTATCAAGCATCTTCTACCTCCACGCCAAGCGGCGCTGCATCTGCAAAAAAGCCGGGCCAGCTCTTCTGGATGGCTTCGGCATCGTCCACGGTCAGGGGCAGCTTGGCGGCTGCGGCCAGCACCGCAAGGCTCATGACCACCCGGTGGTCGTTGTGGCCGTGCAGGGGGGCGGCAGGGGCGTGCAGACGCTCAGCACAGCCGTGCACCGTGATGGTGCCGCCGTCGCTTTCCAGCACGCCGCCGCAGGCGCGCAGCTCGGCCTCCATAGCTGCGATGCGGTCGCTCTCCTTCAGGCGCAGCCGCTGGGCGTTGCGGATGACGGTGGTGCCCTTGCACAGCAGGCCCAGCACCATCAGCACGGGGCCAAGGTCGGGGCAGTCCGCAAGGTCGATGTCCACCCCACGCAGGGGCGCTTTTGCAAAGGTGATGCTGTCGCCTTTGCGGGTGAACACCGCGCCGCACCGGCGCAGGATGTCCAGAATAGCGGCATCGCCCTGCAAAGTGTCCGGTGCAAGGCCGGTGATGGTCACCCCGCCGCACACTGCGCCCAGCACCGCCGGGAAAGCAGCCTGACTGTAATCGCCCTCCACATTGTAGTCGCAGGGGTGGTACTGCTGCCCGCCGGGCAGCAGCAGGGTGGTTTCGTCCAGCCAGCGGCTGTGCACCCCAAAAGCGGCCTGCACAGCGCGGGTCATGTCGATGTAGCTGCGGCTCTCCACCGGGGGGATGAGGTGCAGCTGGCTGTCCCCGGGCAGCAAGGGCAGCGCGAACAGCAGCCCGCTGATGAACTGGCTGGACACGTTGCCCGCCAGCCGGTAGTCCCCGGGGGTCAGTGCGCCCTCCACGGTCAGCCTAGCGGGAGATTGCTCAAACCGTAGATTCTGCTCGCGATATAACGTTTCGTATACGGATTGCGGGCGCTCCATCAGCCGTCCGCGTCCGGTAAAGGTGACCGGCTGGCCGGTCAGGCTGGCGATGGGGATCAAAAACCGCAGGGTGCTGCCGCTTTCGCAGCAGTCCACCGGGGCGGTCAGGGGCAGGAAATGCCCAAGCCCCTGCACAGTGGCATTGTCCGCGCCGGTGTCCACGGCGGCGCACAGCTGTGCGGCAGCGGACAGGGTGGCAGAGATGTCCTTGCTGAATTCCAGATGGGTGATGTGGGAGCGCCCCACAGCCAGCGCGGCGCACAGCACGGCGCGGTGCGCCATGCTTTTGCTGGGCGGCGCGGCGATCACGCCCCCGATGCCGCCGGGGGAAGGTCTGATGGTTACAAGCATAGCGGTGTTATCCTTTTGCAGATTTTCCCCGGGCAGCGCTTCAGGCGCCCCCTTGGGGGAGCTGGCGCGCCGCGCCTGAGGGGGTAAACGGTTTACATCTCCCGGCCGATAGCCCAAGCCACCTGACGGCACTTTGCCATGGCCTGTGCAAAGGCGTCCGGGGTCAGGCACTGTGCGCCGTCGCTCCATGCGTGCTGGGGGTCGTAGTGCACCTCTACCTCCAGACCGTCCGCACCGGCGGCTACGGCGGCGATCATCATCGGCTCTACCAGATTGGCCTTGCCGGTGGCGTGGCTGGGGTCTACCACGATGGGCAGATGGGTCTTTTCGTGGATGATGGGCACAGCGGAGAGATCCAGCGTGTTGCGGGTGTACTTTTCAAAGGTGCGGATGCCGCGCTCGCAGAAGATGACCTGCTCGTTGCCGCCTGCCATGATGTACTCAGCGCTCATGATCCACTCCTCAATGGTGTTGCACAGGCCGCGCTTGAGCAGCACGGGCTTGTGCATTTTGCCCACGGCCTTGAGCAGCTGGAAGTTCTGCATATTGCGTGCACCGATCTGCACCACGTCCACATACTCCTCAAACTCCGGGATGCGGTCCTCGCTCATCAGCTCGGAGACGATGGGCAGGCCGGTGGCTTCGCGTGCCTTTACCATGTCTAAGATGCCCTCGGTCTCCAGACCCTGAAAGGCGTAGGGAGAGGTGCGGGGCTTGTAGGCACCGCCGCGGAACAGCGCCGCGCCGCCCGCCTTGACCCCCTGCGCGATGCGCAGGGCCTGCTCGGCGTTCTCGATGCTGCAGGGGCCCGCCATAACGGCGATTTTTTCCTTACTGCCGATCTTCACGCCGCCGCAGTCGATGACCGAGTCTGCGGGGTGGAACAGGCGGTTTGCGCGCTTATAGGGCGCAGACACGCGGGTAACGTTGTCGATCCACGGGTTTGCCAGCACGTCCCGCTCGTCGATCTTGGTGGTATCGCCCACCAGACCGAACACGTTGTAATCCTTGCCGGTGATCAGGGTCACGTCCAGACCCTGCTTTTCGAATTTGTCAACGATCTTTTCCAGCTCCTCTTTGGGAGTGCCTTTTTTGGTGGAGATGATCATGGGAGGTCGTTCCTTTCCTGTTTGTTTTACATCACGATATGCGCCTTAGAGGAGCCGTCGGTGCGCAGCAGCTGCGCCAGCCAGATGCAGGCGTGCAGGTAGCCCTGCGGGCCCTCGCCGATAAAATGCCCCTGACAGCCAAAGGACACCACGTCCGTTTTGCGGAAGGGCTCGCGCTCGTCCGGGGCGTCCAGCATCACCTCTACGGCGGGCACGCTGCACAGCCGCAGCGCGTCCAGAATGGCTACACTGTAATGGGCGTAGCCGCCGGGGTTCAGCACGATGCCGTCTACCCGCCCGGGGGCAGACTGGATCTCGTCGATCAAATCGCCCTCGTGGTTGGACTGGCAGATATCCGTTTCAATGCCAAGCTGGTCGCAGCCCGCCTGTACATAGTCCATCAGGCCGGTGTAGTCCACTTCGCCGGGCACGCCGGGCTCAGACCAGCGCGCCAGATTGATGTTTGGCCCGTTAAGAATCAAAAATTTCATCCAGTGCCTCCTGTGCAGCTGCCAGCGCCTCGGCCAGCGTGCCGGTGTTAGAAATCACCGCATCTGCGGCGGCAAGGTACAGCGGGCGGCGCTGGGCTTCCATGGTGCGCAGCGCCTCGGTGCTGGAGGAAAGCGGACGGTTGCCGCCCACAGCCAGCGCTTCCACCGGCCGGTCGATGAACAGCACCACGCCGTTCTGGCGCAGGGCGCGGACATTCTCTGCCCGCTTCACCGCGCCGCCGCCGCAGGAGAGCACAAGCCCTTTTTCCTTGCCGAAACGGGCGATCTGCGCGGCTTCCTTTGCCCGGAAGCCTTCTTCGCCCTCGGCGGCAAAGATATCCGGGATGCTGCGTCCGTCTGCCTTGACGATCTCCTCGTCCAGATCCACAAGGGGTCTGCCCAGCTGCTTTGCCAGCAGGCGGCCAAGGGTGGATTTGCCGCAGGAGGGCATTCCCACAAGGGCGATATTCAGCGTCTCGCGGCGCAGCGCAGCGGTAATGCGCCGCACCTCGCCCGGGGCGTCCTCGAACTTGCGGCCAAGGAAGTATTCGGCGGCATACACCGCCTGTGCCACCAGCATCTCCAGCCCGCCTACGGCTACCGGCACACCGGCGTCCTCGGCGCGGAGAATGAGTTCGGTCTTGTTGGGGTTATAGACCACGTCCACCACGGCTTCCAGCCCGGGCATGGCGGCCACGTCCAGACTGCACACGCCCACGTTGGGGTACATCCCGGCGGGGGTGGTGTTGAACACCACCTGTGCGCCACTGCGCACGGCTTCAGCGTAGCTCAGCTCGCCCTTTTCCGGGTCGGGGGTGCGGCTGACCGTCAGCACCTTGGCAGCGCCCTTATCCAGTGCCACCGCGCGGGTGGTGTTGTGGGTACCCCCGGTGCCCAAGATGAGCACGGTCTTGCCTGCAAGTTCCACGCCGTGGGCTTCGCACAGGTGGGCAAAGCCCAGATAATCGGTGTTGTAGCCGTAGAGCAGGCCGTTTTTATTGACCACCGTGTTCACCGCGCCGATGGCGCGGGCGCGGGGGTCGATGAAGGAGCAGTACTCCATCACCAGCTTTTTGTAGGGAATGGTCACGTTGATGGCCTTGAACTGCCGCCGCTGCAAAAAGGCGCGGGCGTCTGCCTCGGTGGGCAGGGGGCACAGCTCGTAGCTGTACCCGCAGAGCAGTTCATGGATGGTCTTGGAGTAGGAGTGTCCCAGCTTGCCGCCGATCAGTCCGTATTCCATTTCAGTCCTCCTTCCGGTAGCCGGTGGGGTCGGTCATCCACCGGGCACCGTACCGGGCGGTGAGCAGATCGCCCACCGCAAGGGCGGCGGCGCAGGTCTGCACGATAGCAGCCCGGGGCACGATGCAGGGGTCGTGCCGCCCCTGAATGGACAGTTGTGCGTCCTTTTTTGCGATGTAGTCCACCGTATCCTGCTGCTTATAGATGCTGGGGGTGGGCTTGACGGCGGTGCGGAACACCACCGGCATACCGTTGGCGATGCCGCCGTTGATGCCCGCGTTGTGGTTGGTGGCGGTGACTACCGCACCCTCTGCCGTCATGCGGAAGGCGTCGTTTGCTTCCGAGCCGCGCAGCCCGGCAAAGCCGAAGCCGGTGCCGAACTCGATGCCCTTGACCGCCGGGATGGAAAAGGCCAGATGGGCGATCTCGCTCTCCACGCTGTCAAAGTAGGGCTCGCCGATGCCGGCGGGCAGGCCGAGGATGGCAGTTTCCAGCACGCCGCCCACGCTGTCGCCCTCAGCACCGGCGGCGCGGATGGCGGCTTTCATGGGCTCTTCCACGGCGGCGTCCAGCACCGCAAAGCCCTCGGTCTTACTGGCAAGCGTCTCCGCCTGTGCCGCAAGGGCGGCGGGGTCGTCCAGTGCAAAGGGCGTATCTGTAAGACCAGCGCACCGGGCGATGTGGGTGGTGATATCAATACCCGCCCGCTGCAATGCGGCCAGCACGATGCTGCCGCCTGCCACGAGGGCGGCAGTCACCCGGCCAGAAAAGTGCCCGCCGCCCCGGGCGTCCTGAAAGCCGTGGTACTTGGCGTAGGCGGTAAAGTCCGCGTGGCCGGGGCGCAGAAGGTCGGCGGTCTTGGCGTAGTCGCCGCTGCGGGTGTTCTGGTTTTCGATCATCAGGGCAATGGCGGTGCCGGTGGTGTGGCCGTTCACCACACCGGACAGCAGCTGCACCGCATCCGCCTCCACCCGGGGGGTGGAAAGGCCGTCGCCCCGGGCGCGGCGCTTATCCATGCAGGCAGCGAGAAAGCTCTCGTCCACCGGCACACCGGCAGCCATACCTGTCTCTTATACACATCTCCGAGCCCACGAGACACTCGCTAATCTC
>ENA-UAMT01001035-UAMT01001035.1-human-gut-metagenome-genome-assembly--contig:-NODE-1035-length-10494-cov-4.445637_pt1 | contig 10494 bp, 11 predicted proteins | sample MGYA00243286_ERZ654505 | MGnify/ENA primary metagenome ERZ654505 (study PRJEB26926, sample SAMN06164656) | human gut metagenome | biome: ENVO:00009003; feature: ENVO:2100002; material: ENVO:00002003...
GAAACATCTTTATTATTGTAACGATTGCTTTTGCTGCCTGCCTTATGACCGTTCTTGCGCTCTATACATTCGGAAAATCACATGAATTGAAAACATTCTTACAGGGGCGCTACCAAGCGGCAGTTATTGATGTGGATTTGGAAACAATCAATGATTTAAGGCAAGATTCCAACATTGAAATGGTAGGAACAGAGGCTTTAGTTGATAGTTTCCGTGTTGATGATTATACATTGAATGTTAATTTTCGGGACAGCAATAATCTGTATTTGTATTCCACAGAATTTGTTGGGAACTTACCTGATAAGGAAAATGAAGTTGCAGTTTCGGAAGCCTATTTGAAACATATTGGCCGCCCTGTTGAATTGAACCAAGAAATCGAATTACCGTTGCAAAATGGGAAAAATGCAAATTTCACGGTATGCGGTCTTTTACATGACGATGGTGCAAATAGGCGGTATCAAGTATTGGTATCTGATTCTTTTCTGCAATCGTATTTTCAAGATCACATCCCTTATAATGCTACACTACGGATAATGGGAAGCGGATCATTCAAAGAGGACGAATTGAAAAATTTGATTAAATCCTGTTTGACCCCTTATGGAATCAGAGAAGAACAGATCGCTTATAGTTCGTCTTACTTTGATAGTGTTGATAACTCAAGCCGAGATATGCTGGGCGTAGCGGCAATTAGTATTCTAATTGTGATTGCCTGTTCCACCGTTATATACAGCCTATTTTATATTTCAGTCGTTGGGAAAGTTAAAGAATATGGCCGTTTAAGGGTAATTGGCATGACCCAAAAACAGATTAAACGCATGGTAAAAAGAGAAAGCTGGCAATTATCCCGCACTTCAATTCCATTAGGGATTGTAGTTGGCTGCTTAATAGGATATGTGCTTGTACCCAAAGGTTGGAATTGGCTTAATACATTGGCAATTATCGTTGTTATCTCCATATTGACTGAATTATCGGTTGTTCTATCAATTCGCAAGCCGATTAAAATTGCAGCAAGCATTTCTCCCATTGAAGCTGTACGCATATCAACGACAACTGAAAACGAAAAGTTAAACACCAAAAAATTAAGGAGAAAACTAACTCCTGAAAATTTGGCTAAAATCGGTTTTATGCGAAACCACAAAAAAGTGATTTTGACTTTAATATCATTGGGATTTTCAGGAATTTTGCTGATGAGTGCAGCAACATTTCTGGCTTCTATTGATGAAGAAGATATGGCCCGACAGTCATTTGGTGATAAGGAATTTTTGATTACACTTTCCGATGAATATAGCGGCAATTCCTTGAAAGATAATCCACTGGACGATAGCATGATGAATCTTTTGACAGATTCTCCATATATCACAGATGTTAAATCTATAAAGGGATGTTCCGCAGACATTTTGCTTCCAGATAAAAAAGAACCGTCCTCGTTCCGTGAAATTATAGGATTGTCGGACGATGAATTTTCCGGCTTATCGAATAACCTATTATCAGAGGAAATAAGCTACCAAGAACTTGTCGGGAAAAATGGTATCTTAATTGATGACACAGCCGGTATGCTAAAGTCATGGGAAGATTATAGTGTTGCTTTAGGAGATGTGGTAACAATAGTATCTGCTTCTGGAAAGAAAATCGAATTATCTGTCGTCGGAACTATTGACATGAGCGATACGGACTACAACGGAACATATTTCTTTGTCCCGGAAAATGTACTATCCGAGATATATCCAGAGAAGAAGAATTTTAATACTGAATTTGTTATAAATGCAGATGTAAACCAGCTTCCTGCGGCAGAAAATGTTGTCTTAAATGCAATCGGTGACAATCCTGATATTCAATTTAATAGCTTTGATGACGCACTATCTTCCATAAAAATGCACATGACAGGGTATCAGATTCCGATCTACGGGTTAATTGCTTTTATTGCAATTTTCGGTATTATCAACCTTTGCAATACCTTGATGACGAACCTTGTATCCAGACAACAAGAATTTGGCGTATTGCAATCTATCGGTCTATCAAACAAGCAATTATATAAGATGTTGAGAATGGAATGTTTGTATTATGTGTTTGGGACAATGGCAATAACATTTATTTTCGGCACAGCAGCAGGTTATATTCTATGCCAGATATTTAATCAAGTTGGAGTGTTCGGAAAATTGCATTATACTTTCCCATTCTTGCAAGTGCTTCTATTTTTTGCAGTCCTCGTAGTAATTGCATTGATATATTCGACTTTAGCCATTCGCTATTGCCATAAGCAATCTCTTGTAGACCGCATTAAGACAATGGAATAACCTTTTGGGATCGGCGGGGCGGCGTGTGCTGCCCCGCTTTTTTCGCCATTTCTCAAAAAATTTTTGAAATGTCCGAGCTTTGTAACAATTCAGCCTGTTTTTCTGTCGAAATCAAAGTCACCTCGGACATTTGTGTAACATTTGTAGTTTATGCTTGTGGTAAATCAATATTGGGGGTGAGGACACATGAAAAAGATACTGCTGATCGACGACAGCGACACCTATACATGGTGTCTGCAAAAATACTTACAGCACCGGGGCTACCCGGTAAAAACGGCTTGTACGCTGAAAGAAGCGCGGGCCGCCATCCAAGAGGAAATGCCGCTGGTGGTCTGCTGTGATCTCGACCTGCCGGACGGTTCCGGCATGGACTTTCTGGACGAGGTGCGGGCACAGATAAGGAGCTGCCTTTTATTCTGGCGTCCTGCCATAACAAAGAGGACTACGAACAGGAGGCCAAGCGTCGGGGCGCGACGCTGTGCATGGACAAAATGAAAGGGCCGCTGTTGCAAGATAAGCTGGTGGAATACGCCTACCGGCAGTTATCCGGCGAAAAGGCCCCGACTTTTCACAAGCTGCTCTTTGTCCATGTGGAAGATACCAGCGCCGAAGTGCTGCGGGCTGCTATGCTGCAAAAGGGCTTTGACCTGATTCTGGTTTCCTCGATTGGGGAGGCCAAGCGCCGGATTTTTGAGGATAAGGAAATTGAACTGATCTTGTGCGATCTGGAACTGCTGGACGGCACAGCAATGGAGCTGTTTCATACGCTGCGGCGGGTGGCAGGGATGTTCCAGATGAAGAATCCCCCTGTCCGGCTTCTGCCGTTCTTTATCCTCACCGAGAACAACGACCTTGCCACGGAATATGAATACCGGCATGAGGGCGTGAACGACTATATCACCGCCCCGGTCAATATCCCGGAGCTGATCCGGCGAGTTCTGTTCTTTGTGGAATGAAACGAGCCTACATATTCAAACATCTGCCTCCACAGCGGGGAAAAGAAAAAAACCGCTGACGGGCAGAGGATTTCGTGCGCTTTCCTGTATCACTGACGGATACGGCGGTTTTGAGTAGATCAAGGCCGCCGTTTTTTTGCTTCGACGACCCCTGCACCGTGTTCTGGCATGGCGGCTTTAGGAGGGAGCCGCTATGCAACGAAAACTACTTCGACAAAATCCGACAGGGATTAGCCTGTCAAAAAAAGCCGTCCCCCGGCAGCGGGGACAAGCGGCTGTGCGTATGTACTATACCATGTAGGAAAAGAACATATTGCTTTTTGTTTCGCCCTGTGGGTCTTTGACCTGCCGGGCGAATTTTGTTGTTTCCTGCGGTCTGCTATCTGGCGCAAAAAGAAATTTCAAAAAAGTGAAAAAAGGAGGCGTTTAGCGGGCAGCCAGAGAGATTCCATTCGCTCTATTGGCGGAAAGGGAGAGAACCACCACATCCCCCACAGAAAGGGGGTGAGAAGATGGAAGCGATCCCCCGCAAATACGGTGAATGGGGCCAGTTTGACCGCTACTGCAAGCTGGTTCTGTACCATGAGGCGATAGATTATCTGCGGGAAATGAAGTGCCGCCGCGACCGTGAAGTGTCGCTGGACGCTCTTTCCCCGGCTGATTGGGACAAGCTCTCGACCGTAGATCGGTATTCCTGCGACAGCTTTATATTCAGTTCGCATGGCTATGACCTACATATCGACAACGAGCTTGTGGCCGAGGCATTTGCCAGCCTGCCAAAAGACGAGCAGAGTATTTTGATTCTCCGCTTTGTTCTGGATTTGACTGACGAAGAAATCGGCCGCCTGATGGGAATGTCCCGCAGCGCAGTACAGCGCCACAGGACAAGCACCCTAAAAGACCTGCGTATAAAATTGATGGCGTTCATGCCGGAGGGAGGTTAAACGCGGATGAAGCAATCCAGTTACAAGGGCAAAAGCCCTCTGCCTGATTTTGTGATCGACGCGGCCTGCGCCGGTAACGCCGAAGCCGTGGAGCGTGTCTTGCAGCATTATGACGGCTATATCAATAAGCTGTGTACCCGGACGCTCTATGACGGCAGCGGCCAGCCTCATATCTGCATTGACGAGTATATGAAGCGCCGATTGCAAATCAAGCTGATCCATTCCATCGTTAGTCCCATTGGCGACTGACGATTAAGGCCCCGGCCATAGACAGGCGGCTTTCCCTTTCCCCGCCTGCCTGTTTTCCCGGCGGCCCCTTTGCTCCTTGACAAATACGCCCGCAGGACAATGGCGGCGCGTCATAGGGCAGACGGATACATTCTGTCTGTGCCGAGCCGGGCGGCAGGTGCGCCAAGAGGCTTTCCCTCATTGGGGTAAGCGGAGCGATTTTACCGGGTCGTAAAGCAGGTGTGGCAGCCTGCGGGCGACGACGCGCAGGCAGGACAATGATACGCCCTTGCCGTCGTAGTCCGAGCGTTTGAAGCGTCGCAGGCAACGAGCAGGGCCGCGTGAGAACCACGCGGGGGTGAGATTCCCGTGGAGCTGTGCCAGCAGCCGTCCGTTATTTTCTGCCCACTTTCGCAAAAAACAACCTTTGTTTTGAAAAGAAAGGGGGCCATGTTATGAGTAATAACGATGTGCCTATTTGGGAAAAATACACGCTCACCATTGAGGAAGCGTCCAAATATTTTCGGATCGGGGAAAACAAACTGCGTCGGCTTGCCGAGGAAAACCCCACCGCTGGCTGGGTGATCTTAAACGGCAACCGCATCCAGATCAAACGGAAGCAGTTTGAAAAAATCATTGATTCCCTTGACACAATATAGTGAAAAAGGGCCTTGCGCGTGTTATAATAGGTTATAAGCGTGTCAAGGCTCTTTCCGTCATGGAAAGGAGCATGACGAAATGCCAAGAAAAGAACGAGATGAAAAAAGACGGGACAACAAAGGCCGCCTTTTGAAGTCTGGAGAGAGCCAGCGATCAGATGGAAGATACGCTTACAAATACATTGACACCTTTGGAGAACCCCAGTTTGTTTACTCATGGAAGTTAGTACCTACCGACAAAGTACCTGCCGGGAAGCGGCCCTGTCTTTCCCTGCGCGAGAAGATCAAGCAGATACAGAAAGACCTTGACGACGGGATAGACACCATCGGCAAGAAAATGACCGTGTGCCAGCTTTATGAAAAGTACACCCGGCAGCGCGGGAATGTGCGGAAAGGAACCCAAAAGAGCCGCCAGCAGTTGATGAAACTTCTGTCCGAAGATAAGCTGGGCGCGGCCAGCATTGACAGCGTAAAGCTGTCCGACGCGAAAGAATGGGCCTTGCGTATGCAGGAAAAGGGAGTTGCCTACAACACCATCTGCAACAGCAAGCGTTCCTTAAAAGCCATCTTTTATATGGCCGTACAGGACGACTGCCTCCGCAAGAATCCCTTTGACTTCCCGATCAATGAGGTTATCAACGACGATACCGTACCAAAGGTGCCGCTTACCCCTACACAGGAAAACGAGCTTTTGGACTTCATGCAGAACGATTCCGTCTATGCCAAGTATTATGACGATGTGGTGATCCTGCTGGAAACCGGGCTTCGTATTTCCGAACTCTGCGGCCTGACGCCCGCTGACCTGAATTTTGAAAAACGCTTTGTAAATGTAGACCACCAGCTTTTGAGAAGCACCGAGGATGGCTACTATATCGAAGCGCCAAAAACAGAAAGCGGATTCCGTCAAGTGCCCATGAGCGCAGCCGCCTATGAAGCGTTTGAGCGCGTGTTGAAGAAGCGCAGGGACGGCAAGGGCATTGAGGTTGACGGTTATAAGGACTTCCTGTTCCTGAACCGGGACGGCCTGCCCAAAACCGCCGTCAACTATGACGCCATGTTCAAGTGCCTTGCCAAGAAGTACAACAAGTGCCACAAGGAGCCGCTGCCCGATGTGATGACGCCGCACACCATGCGGCATACATTCTGTACCAGAATGGCAAACGCGGGCATGAACCCCAAGGCGTTGCAGTACATCATGGGACACGCCAACATTGTAATGACGCTGAACTATTACGCCCACGCTACTTTCCATTCCGCACAGGAGGAAATGGAACGGCTGCAAGCCAAGGCAAAAACCACCACAGAGGCCAAGCCGGAGCCTGCGGCGGAAAGCGCCGAGGAAACCAAGGCGGCATAAGTAGTACGCAGAATTTACTACTGCTTTTACTACTTTTGAGAGTGAAAACATAAGGGGTAATAAAAAGATTTGTGAGGTTCTTCCGATATGAAAAGTGCCGGAAAAGCCCGAAGTAACGGGCTATACCGGCATATAAGAACATCTAAAGAGATAATTAGAAATCTATTAAATGATTCATATATAAAAATTAAGAATCACCTGGTTTGGAGCCTTCACAAAATCGGTCAATGGATGTATTATATAAGCAAATTAACCGATACGGTCAATAGGAGCTTAGGATGAATGAAAGATTCTATTCTTTATCTCAGGATAAGCAGCAGCGGATTATCAATGCGGCCTATAAAGTATTTGCCTTGAATAGTTATAAAAAGGCACCAATGTCTGAAATCGCCAATGAGGCGGAAATATCGAAGGCGTTACTTTTTCACTATTTTAGAAACAAAAAGGATTTATATCTATATCTCTGGGATAATGCGGCTGATTTAACACAAAAGGCAACTATGCAATATAAAACAACTCAAACGACAAATTTCTTTGAGATGCTTAGAAGAAATCTTTTGGCAAAGTGTAGCCTAATGAGGGATTACCCCTACATTTACCGATTTTCAATGCAAGCATACTATGAAACGGAGCCGGAAATCAAAAAGGCAATTCAAGAGAAGATTTCTGATACCATCAAGGTAAGTACGCAGGTAATTTTTGAAACGATTGATAAATCTTTATTTAGGCCGGATATTGACCTAAGTATGATGTATAAAGAAATTGTATTTGCTGTTGATGGTTATATGCTGAACATGTATCGAACAGGGCCAATAAATGCAGACAAAATAGAAAATGAGATTGATGAACTAATCAAGTTTTGGGAAAGAGGCTACACGCAACAATAGGAGATAACTATGGATCACAAAAAATATATTACAGAAAAAGGAACAATTCATTATTGGGTCAATATTTGCACACCTGAAAAAAAGTGGATCGTGTTTCTTCCAGGGCTGACTGCCGACCATAGTCTGTTTGATAGTCAAGTGGAATGTTTTTCAAAAAAATATAATATGTTCGTTTGGGATGCTCCCGCACACGGTTTGTCTCGACCATTTGAATTATCTTTTTCGATGCAAGACATAGTTCACTATCTTTACACAATTTTTCAGATTGAGCATATCGTCATGCCAATTTTTGTAGGACAGTCATTAGGAGGCTATATCGCGCAAGTTTATATAACCGAATATCCCAATACAACATTAGGGTTTATATCTGTTGATTCTTGCCCCATGAGTCGCAGATATTATTCCTGGTGGGAACTTGCTCTGATGCGGCATACAAAAGGTATGTACATGAGCATTCCTTGGAAACTTCTTTTGAAATGGGGAATAAATGGAACATCCGAGACTTCTTATGGGCGTCAAGTGATGAAGAACGCATGGTCTGTGTACACGAAGGAAGAATATTGCTCTCTTGCGGATTATGGTTATAGAATTTTAGTTGAAGCTATTACTGCTCGTGAGACTTATTCCATCACTTGCCCTGTTCTACTATTATGTGGGGAGAGAGACCACGCAGGATCAGCTAAAAGATATAATCGAAATTGGGCGAAGTTTGAGGGGTATAAATTGTGTTGGATAACAGATGCCGGGCATAATTCCAATACTGACTCACCTGAACAAGTAAATAATCTATGTTGAACTATTTGTAGGAGAGTTGTCCTCTGAAATCTGAAAAAACAGAATTTGTACTATGCCCGGTCTGTGGAAACAAAACGAGAGTTCAGATACGAGAAGATACAGAACTAAAGAATTTTCCGTTATTTTGCCCCAAGTGTCATAAGCAGACATTGATAAATGCAAAACAACTGAATATCACAACCGTAAAAGTGCCAGACGCAAAGACGCAGAGCCAATAAACCGCACGATTGAATGCGATTTATTGGCTCTTTATGTTTGTGCGAAAGGGACTTCACAATTATCGCAAACGGCGGTTTGACTGAAAATCAAGCCGCCGTTTGCGACGACTTTCCTTTACACGGCGGTATCAGGAGGTATCGCCGTGTCCTTTTTGCCTTTTTGCAGTATCCATGATCTGCACCAGTTAAAAAAAGCGTAGTCCCTCCGTCGGAGTCGTCTGGCTTTGGATATGAACTATACCATGTAAGAAATCTTCTTTATAAAACATTTCTGCGCCCTGCAGGTCCGTTGCGATTTGCTGGGCGCTTTTTGCTGTTTTCCGAGGACAAGCCCGCCTCGAAAAAATTTTTTAAGAAATTTTTAAAAAGGAGGCTTTTAGCGGGTAGCGAGCGGCTTTGCGTTCGCCTTGTTAGCGGAAAGGGAGAAACCCACCTCATTCCCCCAGGAAAGGGGGTGAAAAGATGGATATAATCCCCCGCAATGACTATGGCGAGCGGTGCCAGTTCGATGCTTACTGCAAGCTGGTACTGTACCACGAGGCAATCGGCTACCTCCGGGAAATGCAGAGGCGCCGTGACAGGGAACTGTCATTCAGCGACCTTCCGCAAATGGAGATGGACAAGCTCTGCGTTGTAGATCATTACCCCAGTGACAGATTTACATTCTCGTCCCACGGGTATGACCTACATATCGAAAACGAGCTTGTGGCTGATGCCTTCGCCGGTTTGTCTGTTCAGGAGCAGAGTATTTTGATCCTGCATTTTGTTCTGGACCTGCCGGATCAGGAGGTTGGCCGCCTTGTTGGAATGTCTCGCAGCGCCGTTCAGCGGCGAAGGGCAAAATCATTGACCGAGCTGCGGATCAAGTTGGCCGCACTCATGCCGAAGGGAGGTTGAAGGTATGAAGAAACCCACTTACAAGGGCAAGGAGCTTCTTCCTCTTTCGGTGATCGACGCCGCCCGTGACGGGGACTCTCAGGCTGTGAATCAGGTACTCCGGTATTATGAGGGCTATATCAATAAGCTCTGCACCCGGACGCTTTACGATCCTGACGGTCAACTCCATGTTCGGGTGGACGAGTACATGAAGCGCCGATTGGAGATCAAGCTCATTCATTCCATTGTCAGCATGAGCTGACAAGCCCGGTCTGAAAGCGGAAACAGCTTACCCTTTCCCTGTTTCTCTCTTTCGTGGCCGAAGGCAGCACCTTGACAAAGAAAGCCCGTTGGGAGGCCAACGCCGCAGTATAAGGCAAACGGATACATTCCTGTTTGTGCCGAGCCATACGGCCGGTGCGCCATGACCTTGTTTCAAGTCCGCAGGACGGGACCACTGCAACGGGCGAGCGAACAGCACCAGACCGCAAAGCAAGCGTGGCAGCTTGTGGGCGATGACACACGGGCAGGGTTAAAGATACTCGCGCATTGAACGCCCACAAAGCATTGTGCGCCGCACCCATCAGCATGGGCCGGGGTTAGACTCCCGTGGAGCTGCGACCGAAGGAAGTGCCTTCGGTGGCCAGCAGCCGTCCGTTTTGCCTCTTTTTCTATTTTTACAAATGACTGAAAGGGGTTACTATGCAAGATAATAAATTGCCGAAAGGCAAAGAATGTATCGCAAGTGAAAATCCTCTGGAAGAAACAACGACCTACCATATTGAGGGCAGGTCGTTCGTTGTAAAGCCGGTATTCAAGGATGACAGCGCAAATACCTTTGGAGCAATTCTGCTGCGGCTCATGCAGGCGGATTGTGAACGAAAACCGTGAATCCTTTGCGAACCCGGCTGACAAATGGCTGTCGAGCGCGGTATAATCGAAGCGTGAAGTTATAGCACGCAAGAAAAATTGTTGTCCGACTGTCCAAGGAAGGAGGACTTATGAAACAGTCGAACAATAAAAAATCCCGTGATGTGACAGCTTTCCTCTATGAGCGGCTTTCCCGTGACGATAATCTGGAAGGTGAGAGTTACAGCATTGGTAATCAGAAAAAATTACTTACCAAGGTAGCCAAAGAAAAAGGCTACACCAATCTGGTGCATTTTCTGGATGACGGCATTTCCGGCGTGACCATGGATCGCCCAGGCTTTGTGGATATGATCCAACACTGTCTCTTATACACATCTGACGCTGCCGACGAAGCTAGAAGTGGAGATCTC
>ENA-UAMT01001054-UAMT01001054.1-human-gut-metagenome-genome-assembly--contig:-NODE-1054-length-10328-cov-6.764042_pt1 | contig 10328 bp, 5 predicted proteins | sample MGYA00243286_ERZ654505 | MGnify/ENA primary metagenome ERZ654505 (study PRJEB26926, sample SAMN06164656) | human gut metagenome | biome: ENVO:00009003; feature: ENVO:2100002; material: ENVO:00002003...
CGAGATTAGCGAGTGTCTCGTGGGCTCGGAGATGTGTATAAGAGACAGATTATACTGCTCGTTCTCCGCGTTAATATCGGTAACGGCTACTTGTGGGTTCGGGATGGCTGCAACACTATCGTACATTATGGACGCCAATTTCATCAAACTAGTGTCGGATAGTGTCACGTCATTCGGGAACGATACAGATCCGTTTCCGGCTACCTGTATTTTACCACCGTTCGCGTAACGGTACACGCCGGAAGATCCAAACGAACGCCCGCCGTACTCCATATTAAGCGCACTAAGCGCATTAATCGCTTCGGAAGCCTTCCGGTTAAGAATATACACGTTCTCGCCGCCTTCGGCTTCAAAACGTTGCCCATTGTCGCCCGTGAATGTAACACCGCCCTGTGAATGGGAAGCTCCGTAGATCTGTCCGCCCTTCGCGAATTTTCTCGTGTTGGTTGATATCTTCGTGTCCGGTTCTTTCGTCTTAACGATACTCATCACCTGTTTGAGTCCGGCGGCTATGACTATTGCAGCCTGCGCGATACCCCAAAAACCGCCGTCCGCTATTGCTTTAGACGCCCCTAGATATGTGTTAATCGTAGCTTGTGCCACGGCAAAAGCCTTTCCCGCCGCCGATTCCTGCCCTAACAGGTTAACCAATTGGCCAGCCGTTTGGGATGCCATGTTTAATTGCGCATTGTAGTACTCCTTTTTCCGTTCCTCTTTTAGAATGTCGTACCGTTGTTCAATCGCCGCCGTGTCCGCGCCTATGGCTTCGGCGTTCGCGATCTCCGCTGCTTTCTGTGCGTCTAGTCTCGCTAACTGCGACTCGAGATCGTTAGCGGCCAGTGCATCGTTTAACATGCGCTGATTCTCCAGGTCTAGGGCTTTACGGTTCTTCTCTTGCTCGGCACGTGCGGCGTTGTCGTCCGCTACCATTTGCGCAAACTCTAGGTTGATGGCTCGTACATTATTATTGTATTCCTGCTCGCCTATAAGATTCTGCTCGCGGCGGTACTTCTCCATTGCCAACCGTTCGTCAATAACGCGTTTCTGTTCCTCTAGTGTCGCTTGTCCGCCCGCTACTTCTTTCTCTGCTATGTCTAGTTGCAGGGCTGTTACGGCTTCCCCGTATTGCTTCAAAATTAGATCCTGTTGGGCTTTCCGTTCGTCCGCCGCTTTCTTCTCCGCGTCTGCTATTGCCTTTATCCTGTCCTCTTCCGCCTTCTTCTTTGCGTCTGCCGCCGCTTTGGCTGCTGCCGCCCGTTTGGCGTTTTCTTGGTTCTCGATACCCGATATCTGCCCGATAATTTCCTTTTCCTGCGTGGCATACTTCGCCTTTGCCTCATCAAGCGCCGCTAGCGCTTCTTGTTCTGCCCGGGCGGCTTCCGCGCTTGTGTATGATAAAGAGTTTTGCGCGGCTACTTGCTTGTACTTCGCTTCTAATATATCGAGTTCAGACTTTTTAATTTCCTGTAACTTCGCCTGCGCTGCTTGTAACGCATCCTGCCGTTCCTTAGCGGACTTCGTTTGATCCGCCGCGATGTTCTTTAGTTCTTCCATCTCGCGGCGCATTTTCGCCATCGGGACGAGCGCGTCCGTTTCCGCTTGATAAATGCGCTGCGTCTCCTTCTCTAGTTGTGCGGCGGCGGTGGCTGCTTTCTTCGTTTCCTCGGATATTAGCCCTAGATTGTCCAATAGCCAAACAACGCCCTTAGATATGTTTTCTAGAACCCATGCCACGCCCTTGAACAATCCTGTTATCCAATCTAACAGCCTTTCAAATATCACCTTGAACGGGGCAAAAGCCGCTTTCAGTGACGTGGATAGCTCGGTATTGCGGTTCATCAACTTTTCAATAGTAGACATAAGGAGAAGAATAACTGACACGACCAACATAATAGGGTTCGCTTTTAACGCGGCGTTGAACGCCTGTACCCCGCCGATACTTGACTTAAGCCCGCCTACCATTGCGCCCGTAGCGCCTGTCAGTCCGTTTGTCTGCAATATACCTTCTTTCACACCTTCGGCGTAGTTACCCACGTTCCGGCGGTTATCCCCGATAGAACTTTCTAGGGTCTTTAACTTATCTGATAGGGCTTTAGTGGACTCCGAAAGGTTTATGCCCGCTTCACTCGTAGTCCGCTCGGCTTCTGACATCTTGTTCAGTTCCGCCGTGTTCAGAGCCAATTGCGCACGCAGTGCATTAACGCTCGTAGCCTGCGAATCTAACAGAGTCTTTGTGCTCTTTACTTCCGCGTTGTTCTGCTGCTGTGCCTTCGTTGTGTCTAACAGCGCCTTTTGAATTTCTATTTGTGCCCGTTGGGACTTCTTTGCGGCTGCTTCGTACTTTTCTTGTGATACGAGTCCGTCCGCATAGTTTTGGTTGAGGGTCTGCATTGCCTTCTGTTCCGTGGCATATGCGGCTTGTAAGTCCTTCTTTGTCTTTGCTAGTGCTATGCTCTTCGCAATTAAGGCGTCTAGTCCTTTCTCGGCTTCGCTCGTGCCGAAATTGAGATCTAATAATGTAACTTGGTCTGCCATATTTAAGCTATTTTTAATTTGTACAAAGTCAGTTTGCAGTCTCCCTTCGATACGTTGTACTCGTTTAACGCTTTCAGATAGAAGTAACCGCCCAACTGCGAAAAGTAATACGCCCTGTCTAACCGAAGGTTCTGAATATCGGGGAATCTTAAGTTAGCCTTAATCTTCACCTGGACACGGGGAGAAAACAGATCAAAGTGCCTGTTAATATACCTGTAATAAGTATTACGCAGCGATGTTGTGTATCGTGTCGAAGGTGTGCCACCGTTGAACACGTCAGCGAACGCAACGCGCGGGTACTGAAACGTTCCGCTCGACGGGTAATACGGGATACCACTTTTGAACGCCTCTTTTACGGGTTGCAGTGTACCCGCCCCGCCCGCATAGCTGAAAACCCTATCAGACAATGAGCATATGTATTGATCGGCGAACTCGTCCGGTATTTCTACGCTGTCCAATCCGGCGAACTTGTCCGACCAATCTATTATATAATCGGCTTCATCGCTCTTGTTGTCCCTTATACTAGGGTGTATTATCGGCTCGATAGCCAACACGCCATCACGGTATATCCTTCGCCATTGGAAGGCGGTGCAAAAGTCATCTATTATTTTCTTCGCGTCGTGGTACGGGAAGTCTATTAACGCGCCCTGTACGGTGTTGAATTCCGGCTGAATCGAAGCGTCATATATGCATTGCCCACTGCCCGTTTGGAACACCTCGTTAGGCGCGTAACCGTCGGGAAATTTGAAGTAATCATTACGCGCTACCCCTCCGATAGTGGCAACCAATTCTAAATATTTGTCTACCTTCGGGTATACGGTTAGATCGAAGTTTGTAGGCGTGTTATAGATCCATATGTTAGGCGTTATGCTTCCATAATATGACATAGCGCGCCCTAAATGGGAAGAGTTCCCCCTAATAGTTATAGTAGGTTTGGCTATGTCGGGATCAGCCCCTAAATATTGCACTATCATGTAAAACTGCGTATCCTCGCCCGAACGTATGAGGAATCCGGCGGGCGCTCCTCCTGCCCTGTTCGGGAATTCGTCCGACATTAGATACTTCATTGCGTCGTCCATAACTAGTTCGGCAACGGGCGCATATATGTACCCCCCGCGCCCCTTCGCCGACTCCTTCGGTATAAGTTGTACGTTCCCGTTAGCTACATTTACCCGCCATGACAGCGAGCCTGTATTAAGGATAATAGAGGGGCGTAGAATATCGGAATTTGCCGGGGCGACCCCTGTATTATACACGGGTCGGCATATCGGAAGATCATATTGCGGGAAGTTGAAATAATCCCTAATAAGCTTCGCTACGTCTATGGCGCGGCGCGATCTCCCCTCATCGGTTACTGACGCAGATTTTAGCGGTTTGCTTATCGGTCTCGATACGTCCGCCCATTTTTCAGTATTCTCTATAAGGTTAATAGAATACTCCTCGGGTGTGGCAGACACGCGGGCGTAGAATTTTACGGGCTTGTTCGATGCCCAACCGTAATACGAAAACGGTACTGTTCTTATCGTTAACTCCGCTTCATAAAACGCGCAATTGTGTAATGCCTTGTTCATCCCCTTAAACGTCGCATCATTTGCGGGCGTTCTCGGCGCTTTCAGTGTAGCGCTAAAGGCAACGCTATCCCCCGTAATCGTGACGGGGGATACGTTAGTAATTGACAGTTTAACGCTAGAATCTTCTAGACCTTCGATAATGTTTCCGTTAATCTTTAATTGCGTTATATTCATACAGGTTTAATTATGGTTGGTTTACTAATACGGCGGCGGCCTTTTCCGTCCCGTTGACGGCGAAACGGATATACCCCCCGCGTAGGTTTCCGGTATTATTAACGTCCAAAGATACAATAATATCGTGACATCCCGCCGCACCGGACGTAGGAAATACATTCAACCATGAAACCGAAGGAGACGCCGACCAATCGCCTACGCTTACAATACGTATTACCGCTTTACGTGTAGCATCCGCCGATATATCTATGGGGTCTACCATAGCGTCGGGTACGCCCATCGGCGATTCCTGTATAAACCCCTTCAAAAGGCTATCACTGCTAGACTGTGACGTTATACGGAAAGACGCCATACGGGGGTAGATCGAGGGATTCTGCGCCGCCAACAGGTGGAAATCTTCCGCCGGGTTCGCTGTTCCCGTTTCCGGTGATATGTTTATAACCGTAGGGGAATGATTTTCGAGCGTCCACGGATGCGCCGCGTTCAGTGCGAAGGTGTTACCATAGTTCCCCGCCGGAAGGATAATAGGCAGATCGGGCGTGAATACGAACGGGGCAGCCTTCCCACTCTGCGATATTATTATAGTCGCTACTCCCCCCGAATCTAAGCCCTCTATCTCGATAGTTCCGATACGTTGTGCGGGCAGCGTTACTGTGTTGGCGATACATGCCACGCTCAACGTGAACGTACCTGCGTCGCCGCTTGAGGGGGCTATGCTACACCACGGGTCATTGTATGACATCTCCCACGGTTCGGACGCTACTAGTTGTACCGTCTTTATCTCGGCGCTTGATTGGAAACTTAGATTGTTCGGCGTCAGCGCTAAAAATTCGGGCACTGCTTCCCCACTCTGCGTAACGGTGTGGGATGCGGACGCACCGCCGCCCAATCGACGAATGACAATAGTACCGCTACGTTGCCCCCCTGCATTCTCGGACGCCTTGAATATCACGTTTGTAGTTCCTATACCTATTTTCCCATCTTCGGGGAAAAAGGGTGTACACCAACTAGGGTATGACTCTATGCGGGCGTTAACGTTAGAAGTGATCTTATACATGAACGCCTGACTGACTTTAGATATGTTGGACGTTTCTACGCTCTGCGTAATTACTGCGGGCGCGGGTGCGGGCAAATCCGGCAGGCCTATTGTTACGTAGTTATCTTGCAGTGTTGTCGTGCGGAACTTCACCTGCTGACGGTAAACACGGTCGTTCCCGTTCCATCGTGCACCCGTATCGCCTACAACGTCTAGGCGGAACTCTTTCTGCATGTGTTGCATAATACCGTCAATGTTTATCATCGCGAAGATGTTTGAGGACGCCAACAACTGTTGGTATACGGTATATTTTTCTTTCGAGTATTCCAGGTTAACGGTTATTTCCGCCTGTTCCGTAACACCTCCGAGACCTCTAAGGTATGTAAACTTATTGCTCCAAAAGAATGATTTGAACGCGTCCCAATACCACTGCCCGTTGTGCATGTTCCACCGGATACGCAGTGCGCACCATAAGGAGTCATCATTAACGGAATCACCCCAAAGACGATCCTCGTAGTTTACTTCATACGTCCCGCCGGGTTTAGGGTAATCCGATACCACTAGTTTTTTCACGTTCGAAATATCTACCGTCTTTCCGCTCGTAATGGTAACGGGCATCGTGTCTCCGCCTTGATACCCCGTGACGGGCGTAGCTACGCACGGGTAGACCGTGTTAAGCTGTCCCAATACAAACAGATCCGACGATATTGAGGGGATTCTAGGCTTAGGCGGTTGCGGCAAGGCTTCTTCAACCCCTTGCATCTGCCCGAATGTCATATCAGCGTTAACCACGGGGATCTGAATCTTTGCACCATCGTATTGTGATTCTATCTTAATAGCGTAGGTATCTCCGTTAAATGATCTGCTACGGTCATATGTGGGAAACAGTACGCTAGCGTATGACAAGTCAACCGTTACGGGTGTGGCGGAATATGGGAGTGTTAGCGTATGCTCTGCCTTTGGCGCACCGCTTCCGGTAAGACGCCATAAATACAGAATAACCCCGTACCCCTCGTCCATTGTTATATCAACTTCCATCGGTCTAGTAGACCATATGGGGAGCGCCCCGTTATACATTGTAGGCGTACCCGTCGATGCTACTATTGTTTCGTATGATACAGGAATATAAATAAGCATTATTTGATATTTAAAGTGTCAATAATCGCGTAACGTATTATAGTTACGATTTCGCTCTGCAATTTAAGAACCCTCGCGGGGTTCAGCACGTCAGACACAACGCCGCCGGGGTTGTGTTCGTTCGGGACTTTTATACCTTCTTCGCCTATCTTCTTCGCGATCGGGTACGCGGCTTCTAGCGGGATGTTAGCGCCCATCTTGTTTTTAGCTATAATCCAATCACGGATGATCGCAACGGGCGGGCGTCTGCCTGCCACCCTTCCGCCTTCCATCGCCCCGACGTATCGCGGTGCGGTTATCTTGGCGTTGTTGCCGTTCATCTCTAGTTTAAGGTTCTCGGCGAAGTTGCCGGAAGCCTTCAACCCCTTTGCAATGTAGGATGCTTCTATATCATCCCGCAATTTGGTTAGCAACACCTCTATCTGAATAGTCGGGTTAACTGCCATATCCTAATTATCTGTTAATGTGAAAGTTATTTCCCATCCCGACTTTTGAGAGTCGTATATGTTTTCCCGTTTCACGATCCGTGACAGCGACACCCCGAACTCGCAAACAACCTCCTTAGAGATGGACTCTATAACGTTGAACGTCCGTTCTAGCACGTCCAATTCCGCCGCTAAATCCTTCATGTAGTACGAAGTGCCCAACACTTGTAGCATTACGTCAAGCCCTAAAGGCTCGGCGGATACTTCACCGTACACCCGCGAACCGCCCGGCACATCCCAAAATATGAAATCTCCGGTGATGGCGTTCGCCTGATGGTTGCGCACGTACTCGTCACCGAAATAGGCGGGAAGCCCCGCCCGGGCTGCCCACTTATCTATTGCTGTCATTACATCGCTAAAAGTCATATTGCGTCTTTACGTTGTCATCATATGTAGGCGCATCCTGCGAATCAATTACACGTTTGCCCGTCCATGCCTTAGTAGCCGTCTGCCTGTAATTCCCCGTTAACGTGATATAGCCTACGGCGGTGAGGTCGCCGGATTCTATACGGGCTTTACCTGTCATTACTAGTAACCCCTTACACGCCTTCACAATCGTAGCGGATGCGCCTACAAAAGAATTACCGCGCATCACAAGACCGCTACAGGCACTAGTAAGCCCTAAAAACCGGGCGTTGTCCGCCATCGTGATATTATAGAACGTATCAGCAACGGTCAGCGTACCCGCAAACACCGCGTTGTTCTTCATGTCTAATAGAGATACCCCTGCTCCGGCGGTTACAAGAATCGGACTGAAAACGGCGTTGTCTTTCATGTACGCCGCCCCTTCAATCGGCATCGGCGCGGTTAACTCCGTCGGTGCTTCTATTAAGCTGTTACCGCCGAAGTAGCCCGTTCCCGTTACGCTCGTATCTATCAACGTGGCGTTATCCTCTACGCGTACGTTCCCCGCGATATTAAGTACGGATGCTTTCGTGTTAACGATCTTGCAACCGTTGTACGTTGTGACGGTTACGCCTGCTATGTCTTCCGGTGTGATTGCCTCGCCTGTTGTTTTGGCGAATCTAAGGAATGCCTTGCATCTCGTCAACCCTTGTCCGGTCACGTTCGTAGGACTACCCGCCGAAATCGCCTGTGTGCTGGCTATTGCATTGTTAGCGGTTGTGAAGAACATAATGCCCGAGATGCCCGACGGTACATTGTTCACGGTCAGCCCCTTAGAACCTTTAATCGGAAAAGGAGTGGGAACGCAGACAGTTGTAGAACTGCTAATCACCCCTGTTATCTCAAATCCTAGGGATGAGGTATTAAAGCTACCTTGCACCGCAACCCTAGCAATGTCTATTGTCCTAGTTTTGGGCTTCTTCACTGCGTTACCTATTACGTTCGTACCGGATAGCGATATTAAACCGCTAAGATATGCATCGGCGTAGATGGTAGTGCCGTAGCCCGCCGGGGAGTTAACGGTTGCACTTTTAACGCTCTCATACGATTCCACTAGAGCACCCATAGAGTTTTTGCCTATGTCCAAACGGTACATTCCGTTAACGTTTGAGGATCTTAATCGAGCACCGCCCGAAGTTAGCTTGTTCAAATCCGCCGTAGCAAGATCGAAGTTAATGTCTATGTACGTGTTATTGATCAACGGTTGGTTAACAATGCTCGCCTTATTCATGTTACAACGGATGAACACTAACGGTGTATCAGCGGCTTCTACCGTTCCCCCCGGAATGTTTGCGCCATCCATAACGAAATTATCGCAGTCGGTCGCCTGTATAATTGTACGTGATCTCAAAGATCTAACCCATGAAAACGCCCCCCAAACAAGGTTTTTTACATTCTTGTATACACCTAGTACGGACACGTCAAGCGCACCCATATTAACCGTAGCGGACGTATTGATTAGATCACACACAAGATTTAACGCGGGTGCTCCACCCGTCCGGTTAACCTGCAAGGTTGAACCCTCAATGTTCGTAACGTTGCCCTGATAATCACCGGAAACGGCAATATAGGCGTAACCCGTATCGGGCGACGTAACAGTTATGTGCGAATCCACGATGTTAAGAGTTGCCTCTGCATAACTTTGGAATGTAAGGGCGGCTGCCTTTACGTCCGCCGGAACTATGGCAGATAACGGGCTTTTCATCACATTGATGTACGCATAAGCGTGTGCGCCTGCCGGAACGGTTACCCCTGTTGAAACGTCCCCCGAATTATATACAACAATTCCATCGGCGTCTGCTGCTATGACCCTTATAGAATATCCTAGGGCGGGCGCGGGTACTACCCACTCCCCGCCCCCGGTAAACATATGTACCATTGATCGTATTTGGTCCGAAGCCGCTACCTTTGTTAGGGGTTGCCCTGCTAATCCGCTCCACCCTCCTTGCTCCATTTTACCGGGCGTCAACGGGCTAGCACTATGAAGGCTTTTAATATTAAATGATAATCCCGCATTGGCGTCTAGTGAAGAAGTGCCGAAGATGTTAACAAACGGGGCTCTACTCAGATTAACGTCTACGATGTTAACCACTGAATCACCGCCCACCCTTACCAACGGGTTATCCAAACGTCCGCTAAAGATCCAACACGCGCCGTCCTGTGACAGTGTGCGTTCATCAAATACCGCGCCGCCTATGTCCCCCACGTTTACCTGTCTGCCTTGTACTACCCATGAACGCAGGGCGCGAACGCGGTTAACGCCGCCGACATTTACAATTTCATACTTTCTACTCATAATTATTTGTTATAATGTTTCTTCATTTCCGCCTTCTGTTTCTCGTTCTCTTCGTGCCGTTTGGATATCGCCAAAACCGCATCTAGATAGTTCTCGCGCTTCGCTTCTTGTACTGTGCAATTGAAAAGCTCGGCGGTTGCCTGTAACAAAGTAAGTACGTTTTTCGCTATCTTTATTTCGTCCTCTTCGGGCGTGGCGTCCTGTGTTGCGAAAGGGAATAACCTTTGTTCTAGCTTATCCGCCATCTCTATTTGCGTCTTCACGTACTTGCTTGTGCTTAACAGGTGGTAGACGTTATCCGGTGCGTACTCGGCGGGCTGCCCTTCTAAGGGGGTGCACCACTTCGTAACTATCTCGGTTGCTGTCTCGGCTCGGCGGGCCTCGATAACCTGCCACAACGTGACGTGCTCCAATGCCGGGATCCGGTATACTAGTTTACCTTTAAAAGTTACTAAGGGGCTAGCTTGTACGTAGTCCGCCACCGCATTAAGTGTTGCCGCTTGGTCGGAAGTAAGCGCCCCTTTGTAGCTCGGGTGCAAGTTACAAATAAATTTCAATTGCGCGGCGTTATTAAGCCTACAAAGTGTATACCACATGCGGCGGAAAACGTTTTTAATGCGTCCGCGCCACGTCTTTTTGCCTTCCAACAGGATTAAATCTGTCTCGTATACACATCTCCGAGCCCACGA
>ENA-UAMT01001067-UAMT01001067.1-human-gut-metagenome-genome-assembly--contig:-NODE-1067-length-10178-cov-5.108268_pt1 | contig 10178 bp, 9 predicted proteins | sample MGYA00243286_ERZ654505 | MGnify/ENA primary metagenome ERZ654505 (study PRJEB26926, sample SAMN06164656) | human gut metagenome | biome: ENVO:00009003; feature: ENVO:2100002; material: ENVO:00002003...
AGCTTCGTCGGCAGCGTCAGATGTGTATAAGAGACAGAGTAAGACAAATGGTAAAGTCTGTTTTATTCTCCGGAAACTGATCTGCGTGGACAATAAAATATTCATCGTAATGTTTTCCATTAAACATCATGCCCTGAGAATCATTTCCAGTGAGATTATCTCCGGAATAATCAATCCACGGATAAGCAGATCCATCTCCATATGTATTATAATTTACCAAATCTCCCGGATATGTCACCTTCCGATCTCCATTAGTAAGCATTCCATTGATGTCAAAATCAATATCGGCTTCTCCGGCGTATCTATTTTGCTCCCAGTTCACACCAATAAAAAAATTCTTTACTGCAGATCCATCTTCCTTTGTCATACTGATTTTCTGTTTTTTGCTCATATTAATTGTTGCCATAATCTTAATCTCCTTTAATTTACTTTATTTATATATAATTTATTATTTACAGTATAGAATTATTTTTTATTGAGCCAATCTTTATACTGACGAAGAATCTCTGTATACAGCTGCTCATCAGTCATTTTGTTCATATCTTTTACTGCTGTAAAACCAGTATTGTCATGTTTTCTGCCTTCCATATGATCTAAAGATCGAAGATAATTAAAACTTTCATCTCCAATTCCAATAAACTGTACAAACATATTGTAATTAGAAAGTTCTTTTACGATTTTATTTGTCTCATTCGTATCCCAATTTTCTCCATCTGTGATAAAAATAATAAATGCTGGCACTTCACTTGGTTCAATATCTTTATAATAAGAAACCATTTCCTTTAATACGGGTGCATAGTTAGTCCCGCCCATACTCATATTTGCTTTATTCATTACTTTTCTTACATATGTTGAATAATTGTCTTTTGTAACAGCTGCAAGTCTTTCACTTCCGTTAGAAAATAACCAACTCTCAAGTTCACCATTATCATCAAATCGAAGAGCAATTGGTAACAGCCGAGAAACTGTTTCCTGAACAGATCCATTACGGAAAAGATTGCTCATGCTTCCGGAATAATCCATGGCCAATGCTACTCTCGCTACATGTTTTGTCATGTCAATTTTGTTATCTTTTGACATATTGATCAGGACAGTATTTAAATTCTCTTGGTGTTTTGACATATCAATTGGCATCATAGGAGAATTTGGCTCCTCATCATTCTGGTTCTGTAAATCTTTTTCTGTTGTAATCTGCTGCGTTACCGTATTCTCTATCGTATCATTTTCTTTTTTTCCAAATAACTTTCCTAAAAATCCCATTTTCTATTCTCCTTATTTCTTATTAATCATTGTCTTTTCAATCAAACGTGCAACCAAAATGTCAATAACAATACAGAATGGAAGCCCAAATACAATTCCCCACTGATATAAGCTAAGTACTGTAGTCTGTACAAAGCTACCTACCACATTACATAACAGAAATGTCATTACAAAGATTCCAATTGCAATATAAATGAACAGTTTATTCTTCCCAATTCCTTTGAATAAATTGATGCTATCTGTGCGAATTAAGAATCCATTAAATACTGCCATGATACAAAGTGTGGCAAATCTTGCGGTCATCGCTGATACATCTGTTGTAAATATATTGTCAAATCCAAATATAATAACTCCGAATATAAGAATAAACATAGCAGTTGTAGAAAGTATTCTTGCCATTGCACCATTAATAAATAATCCAGATCCTTTTCTTAATGGTTTCTCTTTCATGTACTCTTCTTTCGGTGGTTCTCCGCCAAAACTCAGAGAATTCAGAGAGTCCATGATGATATTGATAATAAGGATCTGTACTGCTGCTAAGAACGGGCTTCCTCCAGAAATAACTGGATATAACATACTCATAATGAGTAATGATATATTGATTGGCAGCTGGAACTCAAGAAACATCATAATATTATGCATAAATGTTCTACCAAGCTCTATACCTTTTACGACACTTGCGAAGTTATTATCTGTAAGAATAATGTCTCCTGCTTCCTTTGCTACGTCTGATCCGGCCTGCATTGCGAATCCAACATCTGCCTTTTTAAGTGCCGGGGAATCATTTACACCATCACCTGTCATAGCGACAGACATCCCAGCGTTTCCTTCAGACATTCCGACTCCAACAGACATCCCTGTATTCTGTGCAATATTTATAAGACGAAGCTTTGTATTTGGTGAACATCTTGAAATTACTGTAAGCTTTGGAAGAATTTCTCTTACTTTTTCATCCGTCATAGCTTCAAATTCATCATTGGTAACAGCCAAGTCTCCTGTTCTGTAAATACCTGCTTCCGTTGCTACAGCTTTTGCTGTTTCAAGACAATCACCAGTAATCTCAATAACTTGGATACCTGCGTTATGTGCTACTCTGACCGCCTCTGGCACTTCCGGTCTGATCGGATCAACAACACCAATCACACATAAAAAACTCATATTGTTAGGAAGATCATTTTCTTTAAAGCTATCAGACATAGTTAATACAATACAACGCATTGCTTTTTCTGTCATTCCTTTAATATATGATCTGAGTGCGTCCTTTTTAGTTTCTCCGAACTCGTCTATGTAACCATCAGAATGAACAAAATGAGTACATCCGTCAATTAACTTCTCTGGTGCGCCTTTGTAAAATGTTACAACATTCTCACCATTGTCTACCATAATGGCCGAATATTTGTTTTCACTACTGAATGGCTGTTTTGCCTTGACTGTAAATCTATTCTTAACACCGGAAGTATCCGTTGAAGAATACATACCAAGTACAGCACGATCAATAGAGTTACCTCCAGTAATATTTCCATCAGAATCAAATTCTGCACTATTATTCAGGCAAATATTATTCATAATCAAATCATTAAGCACAGATTTTGAATTCATAATATTCTCACACAATCCGTTTACCATTGTCTTCGGAGTCATTACTCCAGTGGTGAGAGTTCCTGTTTTATCAGTACAAATAAGATTTACGTATGCAAGCTCTGGAATCTTTCCTGGATTTTTGGCCAGGATATTAAATTTTTCCATAGTACTTACATTTTGCTTTGTGACAAGTTTAATAATAAGTGGCAATCCTTCCGGGACCGCAGCAACAATGATCGTCAATGCATTTGCAAAGTTCTGTGCAATTTTCTGTACGATTTCAAGAATATCTCCTGAAAAATATGAGCCAAAACCACCAACATTCATAATTCCGGATACAGTCATGACAATAAAAGCAAGAACCGCTGCGATTGTTCCCCACTTGGAAATAAAATCGCACAGATTATCAATTGCAATATCAAGAGCTGTTTTTGGAGCTTCAAGCGTCTGCATTTTAACAAGTGTGTCTCCATTGACTGTATTTACACCAACATCCGTCACAAACATTTTGCCTTCTCCAGAAACTACTGTAGTACCTGAAAAAAGACAATTTTGATTTGTATATGTATCTGTAGATGTTGATTTAGTATAAACAAATCCTTCTATTGGAGTCTTGACGCATTCTTTTGTTTCTCCATTAATTGCTGCATTATTTACAGAAATTTTCCCTTCGACAATATATCCATCTGCAAAAATTTCCTGGCCTGTTCTAATAATAGTAAGATCTCCAACTACAAGATCATTCTTATTAATAGTCTGCAATTTTCCATTTCTAATTACATCGCAATATCGCACGGATGTTTTGGCCCTTAGCTCTGCAGCTGATTTCTGAACACCAAGCCCAGTCTTAATTGCCAAACCAGTAACAATGGCAAGAACTAAGAGGATCATAATTGGTTCGGATAACTCCGCTACACCTAATATTCCAAGCACAAGTTCAAATACAGCGATAATAATCAAAATCAATGTAATTGGTTCTGTCAGTGCTTCCTTTGCAAAATGATACCATTTCTTTTGTTTCGGTTCCGGAAGCTTGTTACTTCCATGTAATCTTCGACTCTCTTCGACCTGTTCATTTGATAAGCCATTCTTCATTTAAAATTTCCTTTCTATTTCTTCTAGTATTCTGTAAAGCTTTCCCAGCTTTCCAGTGAATCTATATATTATCATTACTACTGCGTACATAAAGGTTGTAAGAAACACTATAAAGACTAATATTCCCATTGATACCAATACAAAGTACACAGTAAGTAATGTAATATTTAACAATTCTGTAATCAACATCATGCCTTAAGCATTGCCTGCAGTTCCTCAATAGACTTTCCGGCAAGCTCCTCATTCTGTTTGCATTCGATCAGTTCAAGCAGCTTCTGATTGTATTCTTTTTTGTCTTTTGCCTGAAGACGCTCTTCAATCTCTTCCTGCTTAAACTTAACAATATATTTTGCAATCTGAATTTTATTTCCCTTAAAGAATATGGCGTAAAATATTATACAAAGCTTCTAATTTTCCGGTTTCCTCGTATATAGCCTCTACAATTGCAGCTAACACTCCGGCACATATAAAACACAAAATTAGCAGTAAAATTAATATCACAATTGTCATAAACAAAAATGCTGCAATATCTCCAAGTATTCCCATATATCACTCCTCTAACATAGCTGTCAGTTCTTCAAGACTCTTGCCTTCCAGAGCTTCGTTCTGCTTTCTCTCAATAATTCTCATAATCTTCTGATTGCGCTCTTTCTTATCTTTTGCAGCTAGTCTCTCTGCAGTTTCTGTCTGTTTTACCTGTACGATGAATTTTACAATCTGAATTTTATTTTCCAGCTCCTGGTCCGCTTCAGATTTAACCTGTAACAAACTTTCTTCATCACTCTGTTTTTTCTCTTTATTCAGCAGTTTAAATACTGAATCCAGATCCTGTAATTTCAGATCCCATAAATCCTCTACTGAAATCATTCCTTTGAACGGGAATCTGTATTTATATCTTGTTGCTGCCTCAAAAATATTTGTAAGTTCCATGTTTTTATTCCTCTCTTTCTATTTGTTTAATTAAATTATGTTAAAATTTTACTTTTAATACTCGCTCTGTAGCACCCTTTACCTTAATAATCAAATCATTTCTCTTTGTAAGGGAAAATCCTACTCCTGAAAGCTGATCATCAACATCTTTTACATGTGCTTTTGATCCAAGCGCTTCAAATACTCTTCGGTGCTGCTCAAGTTCCGGTTTCAAGAATTCATTATAATATCCATTCGGCTCTTCTGGATTGATGCAGTCCTTCAGCATAAAGAATAAGTGCTGATGACCAATTCCCTTCTGTTCATCCCAGTAATTTGGTGAGTAACATACAACTGACACCGGTGTAAACTGCAAGGTTTTAATTCCCCAGACATCTTTACTGATTGTTGCACAATTTCCTGGAAGTTTGTCCACTACTTTGAAATTTCCTGACTGATCAAGGATTACTTCTGCAACATCTACATTTCCTCTAACAGGCGAATTGTATTCATAAGAATGAATTTCACCATTTACCTCTACCTCAGCCTTAAATCCCTGAGAATTTCTGAATGAATACTGATTAACATAGAATTTATATGTACCAGGTTTCATTCTTTCTTTTGATGGATATGTGATGTTTTCAACTGCTACTCCACCATTTGATTTACATTGATATATTGGATCGGTAATATCAATATCTAATTCACCACCAGTATATCTTGATATTTTATGACTAAAATAAATATGATCTCCACCTTTTGGTTCAATACAATGTGCATCAAGGTCAGAATTATCCTTTCCATCTTTGTCATTCCATTGAATAGAGAATCTTACAACACCTGCGACTGAACCACCAGCAGCTTTTACATTCTCTTTGATATCTGAATCTGTAATATTACCGGTATACGCCCAAGACATTCCATTGTTCCATTTGAACATTGTTTTCGCATCAGCAACTTCTGGAGCAATCAAAGATACCATATTTTGAATATGTTTATTCTCCAGGTATACTTCCAGTTCCTTTGCCACTGGCAAAACATTCTTAATGAAATCTTCTGCACTTATTTCCTCTACCTTAGAGAATCGTTTTGGATCAATTGCAACATCCTGTTCCATTTCATCAAACAAATCCATAGCGCCGGTAATTCTCTTTGCTGCGTCTTTATTAGAGAAAAGTATATTGTTCACTGTGATATCATCCAAGGTAGCAAATCTTCTCTGTAATGAATCCATATAACCAAGTTCTGTAATAGTCTTCTTTGCATCTTCAAGCATCTTCTTTGTAAAAATTGCCTTTGGACGTTTATAATTTACAGGGGCTACAATCTGCTCATATTTTCTAACGGCAAGGTCAAGATCCATTCCTTCGGAAATATTTACCAGCAATGTTCCAATACTATGGTTACGAATCTTACCGATAACGGCACCTGCAGCAATTGACTTTTCCCAGATCCAAAGTTCTTTCTGTTCATCCGTAAGCTTTCCATATTCTTTCTGATAATTCTTAAATTCAGTAAGTTGCTTTTTCCATTCGGCACCTTTATATAAAGAATTTTGAGCAATCAGTTCAAGTACAGTATCTACAGCTTCTTTACTAATTTCATCAAGAGAACGTTTAAATACATTACGGACATCTCTGAATTGACTTAAATCACCTTCAAGTGTATGTCCATAACATTCCTTAAAGATACAAATTTCTGGCAGATCTACGAAGAAATGCTCGTATTTATTAATTTTTCCTGTCGGGAGCATTTCTCTATTTTCAGGAGTACCAATTCGTTTCTCTTTTTTGAGGAATACCCCTAATACCGCTTTCTGTTTTACATAGGCATCAAGCGCAGCTGCGACTACATTATATTTATCATCTGATACTGGATTAATTCCCCAAATGGTATGTAACTCACCATTTTTAATAGATACAACGTTACCAACGTCTCTGATAAAATGTCTACAGCAACTACAGTCATATTCTCTTCTTTCTCTGTAAATTTCATTTGTACCTGCCGGAAACGAATCCAGATATAAATTATAAAGCTCCTCGGTATCCACATTTACTGTGAATAATCTTGAAGAATCTTTAGACATCTGCTGTAAATTTTTCTGGATTGCCTTTACAAAATCTTTAAACATATTTTTATCTCCTTATTGTTTAATTAAATTTTTATTTTCACTGATTTTTCTTTTCTTATTCGTGACTGATTCTTTTTGAACAATTCATCAAATACTCTTGGAGTATATTTTTTATCTGGTACAATTTTTTCTATTATTTTAGTAGCATTTCCAGATAAAACACTTGCACACGATTGATGTTTTATCGTGTTTATAATTTGTATTTTATTTTTGGCTTCTCTTCGTCTATCACAAATCTCTTGCAACTTTTTGCATAATTTATATCCTTCTGCCGCAGAAAACTTATGAAATTCAATATAATGCAAAATGTCTGAAATTTGTAAATCAGTATATGAAATAATAGAATTAAGTTCTTTTGAATAATCAGTAATTTCATTCATCTTACTTGAAAATTCATTTATACTACCGATAATTTCACCAACTATATCATCTGTCGTAATTGCTTCAACTCCATTATAATCGGTTTCACAAATTTCATATGGTCCAAATTTTTTTAATACGTCTGGAATATTATTTGCTTGAATTGCCTTAATCTTTTTCTTTTCAATTTCAGGAACCAAGAGTGCATCACCAAGATCAGATACTAATTTGATTCTTCCTGTTGGATCTCTTGCGATGTACTCTCCATTTTTTCCTTTTAAATAGTAACATATCATTGTTCATGCCTTTCTGATTGAGTTAATCTAATTCGTTTTGATAGGTCAACTATATCACCATTATTTGCATTTGTCAATAGTAAAAGTTAATTTAATTTGTTTTTGTATTCTTCTTCACTGATAATAGGAATATTCAACTCAGAAGCTTTCTTATTTTTACTAGATCCACTGTTTTTATCATTGGTAATTAGATAATCAGTTGCCTTTGTAACTCCGGACACAACTTTCCCTCCTTTTGATTCTATATCCGCCACAAGTTCATCCCGGTTAGCAAAAATATGTAACTTCCCAGTGATACAGAATTTCTTTCCGGACAATGAATCGCTTTCAGAAGATATTTTATCATTATTAAGTTTCGAAAATATGAACTGTTCTGCCAAAGCAATAACGTAATCATAATTTTCCTTAAAATATCTATGGATAGAAATATTTCGCTCCGTCCCTAATCCTTCAATACAGGTAAAATTAAAATCAGAAGCAGCATCTTTAATAAATGTTTCAAATGGATAGAGCATTCCTAATTCCCTGGTTCTTATTTCTTCATATCTAGCAATATCCTTTGCAGCTCTACCACCAATTAACGGAATATTTAATCCTACAATAAATTTTTCTATGGTAGTATTCCTGCTAGACTCAATAGAGTCTAAAATATTCGCAATTTTCTTTGCTCCCATTCTAGGTAATCTGGACAATTCTGTAGAATGATCCTTCAAATAATACAGATCAATTGGTGATGTCACAAGCCCAGTATCAATCAATAGCTGCAATGTAGCCTCAGATAATCCATTAATATCATGGGCTTTTTTCCCTACAAAAGCATTTAATTCACCCAGAAGCTTGCCTTTGCATCCAGCATTCATGCACATCAATACTTCAGAATCGTTCTCTTTTACGACAGACACTGGTTCTCCACAAATTGGGCATATTTTAGGAATTATAAACTTTTCACCGGTATTATAACCTCTTGTTATGTTTTGAGAAATCTGCGGAATTATCTGGTTTGCCTTATACACAGATACGGTATCATCTTTATGGAGATAAAATCCTTTGAATATGCTCACATTATGTAGACTCGCTCTGCTTACAGATGTTCCGTCAATATCAACCGGTTCAAATACTGCTGTAGGCGTTAATTGTCCAGATTTACCCATAGTCCATTCAATATCAGTCAAAACTGTCTCATATTCATCATCATAGAACTTAAATGCAAGAGAATGACGTGGATACTTATCTGTGACTCCAAGTGATAATCCATAAGCAATATCATTATATGCAGCAACAAGCCCATCAATTGGATAAGATAAGTATGCTGCCTTTTCCTTTAACAAATTAATAACCTCTTCAAGATCCTGATTTTCTTTATATACACGAATATAAGGTACAATATCAAATCCAAGTTCTCTTGCTTTTTCAAATCTTGCTGATATTAAAGGTAGTTCATCCATACCGGCAGGTACTTTCCATACTATAAAACGAACATGACGTTTGGCTGCTACCTTACTATCTAACTGTCTGACTGATCCTGAAGCAAGATTTCGCGGATTCTTATATCTATCTTCTTCGTGTTTAATTAAATTATTAATTTTCTCAAAATCTGTATATGTAATAATAGCTTCTCCTTCAATTTCAACGTGGCCTTTCTGATTAATATGCATAGGAATATTTTCGAACGCCTTTGCATTGTGAGTAATAATTTCTCCTGTGACGCCGTTTCCGCGAGTTTCAGCCTGGATCAGCTCTCCATCTTCATACGTCAAAAGAATTGTCAATCCATCCATCTTACACATTAGCAAAGAATCTTTATCACCAATAAATTTTCGAAGTATATTCACATCTTTAGTTTTATCAAGAGACATCATTAAATGTGAATGCTCAATTTTCTCTAATTTACTTTTTACTTCATATCCAACACTATGGACTGGAGAATTACTTAAAATAACTCCTGTTTCTTTTTCCATTTTTTCCAACTGATCACACAGATCATCATACTGATGATCCGTAACAATACTTTCTGCACTATTATAATAAGCATCTCGGTACTGATTAAGTTTTTCAACCAATGCTTTCATTTCTTCAATCTTGTTCATTTTTTCCTCCTGTATTATGTATAATTAAATCGTCAAAATATCAAAATGTACTGACCAATGATCACACATCATATCAATTGTTGCATCCGCGATATCGTTAACGCACTCGTCATCACATTTGACTGAATCAAACTGAGAAATATCAATATAATGCTCTGCTGTTCCCTCTTCAAAAGTAATAATATTATCATTTACTGTAATATTAACTGGATTCAACTGCATATGAGATATTATTGCAGATTCTTTTTCTCCTACAGAGAAATGTACCGCAACAGTTTTATTGTCATATGCTGCTTTTTCAAACATAATATCGATTTTCTGAGCTACTTTACTTGCATTCTTTACAAATTCTCTAACCATTTTTTTGTTCCTCGTAATAAATTTGATTTTAATGAAAGTTAATTTAACTTGTTACTTTATTTAAACATGGCGACTATATTAAATCTGTCTCTTATACAC
>ENA-UAMT01001079-UAMT01001079.1-human-gut-metagenome-genome-assembly--contig:-NODE-1079-length-10137-cov-3.685777_pt1 | contig 10137 bp, 7 predicted proteins | sample MGYA00243286_ERZ654505 | MGnify/ENA primary metagenome ERZ654505 (study PRJEB26926, sample SAMN06164656) | human gut metagenome | biome: ENVO:00009003; feature: ENVO:2100002; material: ENVO:00002003...
AAACAAGAGTATTCTTGGTTTGCTGCTCTTCCGTTGATAGGTGTGCTTACCTTTAGTTGGGTCATTGCATTTTTTGAATATTCCTGTCAAATACCGGCGAATCGTATTGGATTTGTCGGGAATGGCGGCCCGTTCTCGTTGATGCAGTTGAAAGTGATTCAAGAAGTGATTACTTTGATCATATTTACTGTTTTTACCACTGTTTTCTTTAAGGGAGAAACATTGCACTGGAACCATCTGGCAGCATTTGTTTGCCTGATTGCAGCTGTTTATTTTGTGTTTATGAAATAATTGTTTTCTGTATATATTAGATAATGCAATCCACATCAAAAAAAATATAATTATCAGTATAATGAAAAATAGTGATGCCATGTTTAGTATGTAATAGTTGATATTAGAAAATTGAGCCAGAGCCTGCAATGTACCGATAATTCCAGAAACTATAAATAAGGAGCCTGCAAGCAAAATATAATAGATTTTAGAGTGGAAAATAATGAAAGGATCAGCATGGATGTCGGTAAGCTTGATACACAGGATGCTGATTGAAAGAGACAGTGTTACAGCCAAATTGGTAAATATACAATAAGTCAAAACCCCTGCCGCATTTTCAAATGATATATCCTTAACAATCGCAAAAAAATACAGAAACAGCAGTGAAAAAATATGATTTAGTGTAAACACACTTATAAAGTTAATCATATTTTCCTGTTTGCTGCCGTTGACAAGGAAGATGGACATCAGAAAGCCAAGTGCGAAAAATACATATGTGTCTAGTTCCACATTTAATGGCAGCAAATTAAAAGCGAAAATGCTGCATAAGAAAACTATATATTTAGGTACACCTTTAGCAGGCAGCCTCCCGAAAAAAATATAGAAAATAAGAAAGTAATTTAGCATCTCGACGATTGTATAAAGTGTATGTGTAAGCATATATAATCCCCTGCATATATTTAGATAATAATATTATATATAAATATATTAGAATAATCAACATAACCGAAAACATGTTGCCATGTTGCAAAATAGCTGCAAAACTTGTCAATTTCTTCGTAGCTATGGTATGATAAATATATATAGTTTTCGCGGGAAACTAATGGCACCGGCAATTTGCATAAGGCGAATTTGCAGGGTCAGTATTCAAAAAGGGGGTTATATACATATGAAAAGAAGAAGAGTATGGCAGAGAATCGTTTCACTTCTGCTAGTATTTGTCATGGTATTTACGGTGGCGGTGATCCAGCCGGATGCAGATGCATTTGCTGCGGCGAAGACTCCGCTTGCAACCCATGGCAGGCTTGCTGTGAAGGGAGCGGATCTGGTGGATGCAAAGGGCAGAAAGTTCCAGCTCAGGGGAGTCAGTACCCATGGTATCAACTGGGATGTGGGATATCCTTACGTGAATAAGGCAGCATTCCAGACACTTCGCGATGACTGGGGCGCAAATGCAGTGAGACTTGCGATGTATACTTCCGAGTACAATGGCTACTGCTCAGGCGGCAACCAGGCGCAGCTCAGAAACCAGATATACAAAGGAGTCAAATATGCCACAGAACTAGGAATGTATGTCATAATCGACTGGCATATATTGAGTGATGGCAATCCTATGACTCAGCTTGCACAGGCGAAGAAATTCTTTGCTACGATGTCCAACAAGTACAAGAATAAGAAGAATGTCATATATGAGATATGCAATGAGCCAAATGGCTGCAGTTGGACATCTATCAAGTCATATGCAACACAGGTCATAAAAGTGATAAGGAAATATGACAAGAATGCGATAATAGTAGTTGGAACACCGACATGGTCGCAGCTCGGATCTGATGGAACACACAATGAAGTCGCAAACAGCCCGATAAAGGGATACAAGAATATCATGTACTCACTTCATTTCTATGCAAATGAATGGAGTCATAACAAATATCTGCCGGCAAAACTCGACTATGCAAGAAAGAAGGGCATAGCAGTCATGGTTACAGAATTTGGAATGTCGGCTGCAGGCGGCGGAGGCGGAATAAACACCTCATACACTGGCAAATGGCTCGGCAAGCTCAACAAGTACAACATAAGCTATTTCTGCTGGAGTCTTAGCAACAAGAATGAGTCATGTTCACTGCTCTCTTCTAAGACAAAGAAAACAAGCAAATGGAAGACTACTGAATTGTCGGTAGCTGGTAGATACATAAGATCAAAATATAGAGCACGCAAAAAAGCACTTGGAAGCAAAGCATAAATAAAAGAAGCCGGAATACAGATGATTCTTTTCATTCTGTATTCCGGCTTCTTTTATGACCTTAAGTCATATGATGATATGGTTTACAACCACATGTCAGTGCCAGCTAATTAAGCTACAACTGTTACGTTTGTTGCTCTCTCCTTAGAAGCATCCTTTGGATCTGCCTCTACATCAAAAGAAACCTTCTGTCCCTCGTTAAGAGTCTTATATCCATCAGCGTTGATAGCTGAAAAATGAACAAATACGTCCTTTCCTGTTTCATCGTCTGAGATGAATCCATAACCCTTTTCTCCGTTGAACCACTTAACTGTACCGTTCTTCATCACGAGTACCTCCTAAAATGTTGAAATTTTGTACTCAATGAAAACACTACAATATACCCTATAGAGAATATCTTACAGAGAATACTCCAAAGAAAAGTTTACCTTATATAGCAATCGAACCGTTAATCTTGAATACGCTACTATCATATTATGTCATGTTCCATTTGTCAATAAATTATCCGTAGAGAGAGCACAATAAATTATCCACAAAGAGAGTTGTCGTTTTGAAGGTTAACACTGTTTGCAACTGTATTCATATAATCGAAAACAAATGGATATACATAGTATCAGGAAGTGGTGGGTCCGTTATGGAGAGTGTGTGATTAATTTCCGGGAAGATATAGACATAACAGGGGGGAGAATATGCAGAAATTGAGAACTGTCATTATAGGTATTGCGGTGGCTGTGTTGTTGTCATATATAATTTCTTCTATCTATGCCAGATACAGATATCCGGTCAGTCTGTCGGAGGGACAACCCAGTGGAAAAAGCGTATGTGTATATGAAGATGGGCAGTATGATCTGATGGACGTGGAGGAGTATATAGAGTCGGTGCTCATGTGGATGATGCAGGACGACTGGAATGAAGAAATGCTCAAGGCGATGGCTGTAGTCCTGCGCACGGGAGTGTATTACCAGATGGAAAATCAGGATACGTCTCAGACTGGGAAAAATGACCTTATAAATGAATCGGAGCTGCGAGAGATCAGATATACATATGCGGAGCTGAAGGAAAAATGGGGGGACGAGTACAGAAACGTGGCAAGACGTTCACATGCGGCAGTGTCAAACACAAGGGGCGTTGCCATCCGATATGATGGACAGGTCATCCTGCCCGTGTATCACGTAGTCAGTGTTGGACATACTGTGAGTGCGGAAGAGTTATATGGATACGACATTCCGTATTTAAGACAGGTGGACAGCGGCGCTGACAGGATGGCGTCTGATTTTTCAACAACATTGATGTTCGGTGGGGATAGGCTCAGAAAAACATTTGACAGATGGCTGTCACAGAGCCAGACGGAGAGTGGTGAAGATGTCAGGGTGTCGGACGCCACAGCATCAGGATTTGCCAGGACTGTAAATGTATTTGGATGTGAGATAAATGCGGATGATTTCTGCAGACAGCTCGGCCTTCAGTCCACAAATGTACATATAGACAAGCCGGGAGAAGATTACAGGGTGATAACTGTAGGTGTGGGAAACTCCCTTGGAATGTCACTCTATGGCGCAGCATTGCTGGCGGCAAATGGTGAGAGCTATGATGAGATAATCCAGTATTATTACACAGGGGTAACTGTATCAAAATAGAAAACAAAATTTCCAATAGTTGTATAATTTCCGGATCATCTGTGCATGCTACAGATGAGGTGATGAATATGAAGAAATTTTTAAGCGGAGTAAAGAAGAATATCTTCTATATCTCGCTCATCACAGGCATGGCTGTGCTTGTGATGGTGCTGGGACTTTATAACGCAAAGACAAATTCAAAGGAAAAAAATATTGTGATCGGACAGAATACACCGTATGGAGATACATCTGAGTCAGACATGCAGACAAAAGAGACATTAAGTGGTAAGGATAAAAATGCAGGCACAGAGGATGGTACACGCAATGATGTGGAGCGTGATGCGACTGCGGACAGCACATATGCAGAAGATTCAGCTGCAGATCTGGATGGCGGAGATACAGATGCTGAGATAACTGAAGATGATGCTGGGCAGAGTGATGTGGATTCTGAGAATACACAGGAAGATAGTGAGGCAGTGTCTGCCACAACAGGTGGAGAGGAGACTCTCAGCTATGATCCAAAAGAGAGTATAAGCTGGCCTTTGACTGGAAATGTGATAATTCCGTACAGCATGGATACCACAGTGTACTTTGAGACATTAAAGGAGTACAAATGTAGCCCTGCCATGGTGATCGAGGCAAAGACCGGCGACGAGGTAAAGGCGGTATACAAGTGTAAGGTGGCTGAGGTGTCAAGCAATTCCGAACTGGGAAACTATGTAAAACTTGACCTGGGCAATGGCTATGTAGTCACACTTGGACAGTTTGAGGATATAAAGGTTGCCCTCGGAGAGTATCTGGAAGCCGGTGATGTCGTAGGAACTATTGGCGAGCCAAGCCGGTTCTACACCAAAGAGGGAACAAATCTCTACTTTGCAATAGAAAAAGACGGAAATCCGGTAGACCCTATGTTGTTAATCCAGTAGCCGGAAGGGGGCCGGAAGGGGGTCAGGCACCTCCGTCCCCACCCGAAAGGGGTCAGGTACCTCCGTCCCCCGAAAGGGGTCAGGTACCTCCGTCCACCAGGAGGGGCGGGCATAAAAAACAGCCATCTCTGTGGTTGAAACAGAGATGGCTGTCTTTTTTGTATGTATATTATATCTGTATCACAGCAAGCTGTGATATGTAATGCATTAACCCATTACAACCTCTACAGTGTGAGTCTTGCCGTCGCCAAATGCTGGAATAACATTGCCCTCGATAGCATTGCCATCAACTACAACGCTCTTAACGCCCTTGTTGATGTGATCAGGGTTAGAAACCTTGATGTCGTATGTAGCACCACGGAACTGACGAGTAGCTGTCATTCCATCCCATGCAGCAGGTATAGATGGATCAATCTTCAGACCATCGAAGTCTGCTGAGATACCAAGGATGTACTGTGATATAGCTACCATGTTCCAAGCAGCTGTACCTGTAAGCCATGAGTTCTTGCCCTGTCCGAAGTGGTTGCCTGGCTTGCCGATATCAGATCCGGCATCCTTACCACCAATCATCTGGCCGTATACATATGGCTCAGTCTTGTGTATATCTGATGTCTCCTCAGTGAAAGCAGGAGCTATCTCTGAGTAGTACTTAAATGCCTGATCGCCAGCACCTGCGTAAGCAGCAGCACAGATGATCCATGCATTGTTATGTGTGAATATTCCGGCATTCTCCTTGTATCCGCCTGGGTATGTAGAAATCTCACCATACTGGATGTAATACTTTGTGAATGCTGGGTTGTTGAGTACAAGTCCGTGCTGTGTATTGAGTCTCTCATCGATCGCAGCAAGAGTCTTCTTGTCGCAGCCCTGATCCTTGCCGATGTCAGACATGATAGCAAATCCCTGTGGCTCGATGAAGATCTGACCTTCCTCGCACTCCTTAGATCCCATCTTCTCACCATTTGCATCGTAAGCTCTGAGGAACCAGTCGCCGTCCCATGCTGACTCCATGATGTTGGCCTTCATCTTGTCGATCTCAGCCTGAGCAGCATCAGCCTCAGCGTCCATTCCAAGGTGCTTGAGAATGGCAACATAGTTAGGACCTGTATATGTGAAGAGTGTAGCAACCATAACTGACTCAGCAACCTTTGAGTATCCGCCTTCAGCAGCGAACTTAGGGTTGGTGTATGTCTGGAAGCTCTCACCTGGTGTGTCTGAGAAACATGAAAGGTTGATACAATCGTTCCAGTCAGCTCTCATTGCAAGTGGAAGTCCGTGTGGTCCAAGGTTGTTCACGATCTTGTAGAATGAAACCTTGAGGTGGTCAAGCATAGGTTTTGCAATTGACATATCGTTGTCATATGGAACCATCTCGTCAAGGATGCCCCAGTCGCCTGTCTCCTTGATGTAAGCTGATACAGAAAGGATCAGCCATAATGGATCGTCTGAGAAGTCTCCACCGATATCTGCGTTACCCTTCTTGGTAAGTGGCTGGTACTGATGGTAGCATCCACCGTCTGGGAACTGTGTTGAAGCTATATCGATGATTCTCTCTCTTGCACGGTCAGGGATCTGATGAACAAATCCGAGTACATCCTGGTTGGAATCACGGAATCCCATACCACGGCCGATACCTGACTCGAAGTATGAAGCTGAACGTGAAAGGTTAAATGTAACCATACACTGATACTGATTCCAGATATTTACCATACGGTTTACCTTGTCATCAGGAGTGTTAACGTTGAGGATGCCTAAGAGTCTGTTCCAGTGCTCCTTGAGTTCCTTAAGACCTGCAGCAACCTTCTCAGGTGTGTTGTACTTCTCGATCATCTCGAGAGCCTTTACCTTGTTGATAGTCTTGCCGTCAGCCTCGAACTTCTGGTCAACAGGCATCTCAACATATCCAAGTATAAATACAAGAGTCTTTGTCTCGCCTGGAGCAAGAGTGATCTTCTTGTAGTGTGAAGCGATAGGTGACCATCCATCAGCAAATGAATCATTTGCCTTGCCAGCCTCAACAGCCTGTGGGTTGTGGAAACCGTTGTAAAGTCCGATGAATGAATCTCTGTCTGTATCGTAGCCATCGATCTCGTCATTCACTGTGTAGAATGCGAAATGGTCACGTCTGTCTCTGTATTCTGTCTTGTGGTAGATAGTTGAACCGACAACCTCCACACGGCCAGTACTGAAGTTTCTCTGGAAGTTGGTGCAGTCATCCTGTGCATCCCAGAGACACCACTCCTCAAATGAGAAGAATGAGAATGTCTTCTCCTCTGAGCCTTCATTTGTAAGGACAACCTGCTGAACCTCTCCAGCGTAGTTCTGAGGAACAAAGAAAGTAACCTCAGCCTTAAGGTCGTTCTTCTTACCTGTGATGATTGTATATCCCATACCATGACGGCACTGGTACTCATCAAGCTCTGTCTTGACTGGTGACCAGCCTGGATTCCAGATAGTACCGTTGTCGTTGATATAGAAATAACGTCCGCCCATATCTATAGGCACGTTGTTATAACGATATCTTGTGATTCTACGAAGACGTGCATCCTTGTAGAAGCTGTAACCTCCTGCAGTGTTGGAGATCAGTGAAAAGAAATCCTGTGTTCCAAGGTAGTTGATCCAAGGATAAGGAGTTCTAGGAGATGTGATCACATACTCCTTGTTGGCATCATCAAAATAACCAAATTTCATGTAGCATATACCTTCCTTCCAATTGTATTATGTTCGCTTTCAGATAGCTCTCATAAGCCCCCTCTGAAGTCTTCTGTATCGTCTTTGTGCTATTTCTCCCTTAAAAGACAGCCATACAGTTTGATTATATAATAAATGACGTAAAAAGACAACAAAGTTATGGTTCTATTTGTACAAACTAGCCATGGGATGGCCGGTGGCATTTTGCATATCATATAATGAAACATGGATTTGATGTGTTGAGAATATTGCCTGTTATGGTATACTGTAGAGGTGCTTGGTGGAAATAAGGCGGATCGTTCACCGGAAAATAGAAAGAACAGGAGTTTTGGCGTATGAGAAATGCTAGTGATCAGAATAATATATCATATAAAAATGAAAGAAATAAGCAGGAACGTGTGTATGTTGGCGGCAGCGGCGCATCGGATATGGGATTTGATGACAGGGACGTCCAGGTAGCGGATGAACTTGCGAAGGAGAAGAAAAAGAAAGTTGCGATAGCTCTGTCTGCGGTATTGCTGGCAGTTATAGTTGTGGTTGTGTATCTTGCAGTGACAAGACTTAGTACAGGAAAGCCAAAAAGCATAAAGCTGGTAGACACTTATATGTCGGGTCTTGAGAATACGGATGTCGATAAGGTGAAGAGTGTCATGGATCGGAAAGCTGTGGATGACGACTCTATAAATACGCTTGTCAAGATATTTGAGACATACAATGAAAATGGGATACAGTATACTCTTGAGTACACAACGGCTGAAGGCCGGGAGGCATCGCCGAAGGAGCTTGATGCTGTGAGTCAGGCATTATACAGTAAGACAGCTGATAAAGCGGGCGTGAAAAAGGGATATGTGGTTCCTGTTAGGGGAACAATCATGCTGACATATGACGGACAGACTTCTCCGTATGAGATGGATATGGACATTATATGTTACGAGAAAGACGGTGAGTGGTATCTTGGCGGAACTGTGGATAATGGCACAGATACGACGGAGAGCGCAGAATAATAGGGAATCGACATAGATATAATAATAAAAGCCACTGGTGAATGATGGGCCTGTCTGCGCGACAGGTGGATAAGTACCATTCTCCGGTGGCTTTTATATTGCTCCGGCTGCCTATTTCTTTCTGCCGGAAATGAGTATGATAATGAACGATGCAAGAATAGTTGCAAGTACAGTTATTAATATGACAAGCTGAAGGTTGCGGACACGGCTTTTTCTCTTATCCACAGTGTCGCTTGACTTATAGTTGTTTATCTGTTTTGAACTGCGCTCCGTTGTCACTTCAGTTGTGGTCTCAGTGGTGCGCTTTGCCCTTGTAGTGTACTCGTGCATTGTGTATTCGGTAGTTGTCCGCTCTGTTGTGTAAGGCATAAAATCGGTTGTTGCTTCCGTGGTTGCCTGCGTAGTCGCCTGGGTTGTGGCGGTTGTGGTTGTCTGCGTAGTCGCCTGAGTTGTTGTGGTCGGTTTCTCCTCTATAGAGAAAGTTGCGACCGCATCACCCGTGGTTGAACGTATTGTGAGCGTGTGCTTTCCGGCACTGAGCGTATCAAGATATGAGGATTTCAACTCGATTATAGTACTTCCTTCGCTCTTGGTGTAGTATGTCGGGGATATAACATTGTTGTCCACAAGTACGCATACAAAGTCGGCAATATCAGCATCTGAGCGGAACTTAAGCGTGTCGCTGCTGGATTTTTTCCATTTTACGTCATTGCCTCCTGTAATCTTAGGTGCCTGTTTGTTTATAACTGTGTCACCTTTGCTAATATTCTTAGTGCCCTTGCTGTCACTGAAATATTTGCCGCAGGCCGAGCAGTACCAGTATTCTATATTGCCGCTTTTTGAAGCAGTGGCTGCAACGGCGTCTACTTTTTTCAGGGCTGTGTGGTTTGTCTTGCTCTTGTGACCGTATTTGGCGCCACAGACGGCACAGACAGCTTTTTCTGTACAGGTTGCTTTTCCCCCAGAACAGTCTTGGGTAACTCTGTAACCGCAGTCTTTGTTTTGACAGGTTGCTGAATGGGTTCCGTTGCCGTTGTTCTTCCATTTGCTGAGCTTGTGCTCAGAATGAGCCTTGGACAGCTCTTTTCCACAGTATTTGCAGACGATAGGAGTTGTGCAGTTGCTGTCGTCCGGGGCTGCAACGTGATCTTTGTTGACTGTCGCTGATATCTCCGTCTTGTTGCCGGCCTTATCCGTGGCTACCAATGACTGCACACCCTTTGCAGGTGAAAGCTTGAATGACATTGAATCATCCAAAGTAATTTCTTTGCCGTTGACTGTCAGTTTGTCCAGGTTATCCTCAATGAGTGTGACATCTACGGCTGAGCAGTAAACAGAGTCGTTGGTTATCCCATTGAATGCAGGAGCCTTTGTGTCCATGGTGAAGCCCTCTGATGATATGTATGATGTTTTATCGCCTGACTTTATCTGTGCATATATCACATATGATCCGTCATCGCCTACGGTGAAAGCGCCACCGTATTCGGTAAATGAACCGTTTGCCAGAGCATCCTCGGAAAGCTGCTCCCCGCTTATGATGTAGCCGATCTTTGCATCTTTGTCTGCTGATATGGTTACCTTTACGGCTTTTTTGTAGTAAGTGTCAAATGAGATCTCATCCTGAAGGGAATCCCAGCTTTTCTTGCCAATGGTGATCTTGCCCTTTGAAG
>ENA-UAMT01001091-UAMT01001091.1-human-gut-metagenome-genome-assembly--contig:-NODE-1091-length-10042-cov-5.943226_pt1 | contig 10042 bp, 7 predicted proteins | sample MGYA00243286_ERZ654505 | MGnify/ENA primary metagenome ERZ654505 (study PRJEB26926, sample SAMN06164656) | human gut metagenome | biome: ENVO:00009003; feature: ENVO:2100002; material: ENVO:00002003...
GAACTACCTGTTCGAGACCCTGAGCAGCGACATCGGTGTTCTGGATGCCGTGCGCGCTCTGCGTGAGACGGTGCCGGATGCCTTTGTGCAGGTGTCCTTTGCGGTGCTGCCGGACGGCTACACCCGCGAGGGTCAGCACTGCCGGGCACTGGTGCGCCGCATGGCGGACAGCGGCCTTGTGGATGCCGTGGGTCTGAACTGCGTGTCGGCACCGGGTGCCATGCGCACGCTGGTGCAGCAGCTGGGACAGGTGGGCATCCCACTGTCGGTCATGCCCAACGCGGGTTATCCCGTTGTTACCCGGACGCAGGTGAAGTATCAGGGCAGGCCGGAGTACTTTGCAAGGGAGCTGGGCCGTCTGGCCGCCGAGGGCACGGTTCAGATCCTGGGCGGCTGCTGCGGCACTACCCCTGCCCACATTGCCGCACTGCGGGCGGAGCTGGACAGTCTGCCCGTGGTGGAAAAAACGGCTCCGGCAGAAGAGTTTTCCACCGTGAAGGAACAGACTGTGGAAAATGAGGATGCTTTCCTGCGTAAGCTGAACGCAGGGGAAAAGGTCATTGCCATTGAGCTGGATTCTCCCCGCAATGCGGACCTGACCGGTTATCTGGAAGGGGCAAAAAAGCTGCAGGCGGCGGGCGCTGACCTGCTGACCATTGCCGACTGCCCCATTGCACAGGCCCGGATGGATTCCTCTCTGGTGGCCTGCCGGGTCCACCGGGAGCTGGGGCTGTGCACCCTGCCCCACATGACCTGCCGCGACCGCAACCTGAACGCCACCAAGGCCCTGCTGCTGGGCCTGTATGCCGAGGGCGTGCGGGAGGTGCTGGCCATCACCGGTGACCCCATCCCCACGGCAGAGCGGGACGAGGTGAAGAACGTTTACCAGTTCAACTCCCGCAAGCTGGCCCAGTACATCGTCTCGCTGGCAGGGGAAGGCCGGGAGATGCCCGGCCCCATGACCGTGTTCGGTGCCCTGAATCTGAACGCCCGCAACTTTGATGTGGAGCTGCGACGGGCAAAGGAGAAGCTGGAAAACGGCATGAGCGGCTTTCTGACCCAGCCGGTGCTCTCGGCACAGGCGGTGGAAAACCTGAAAAAAGCCCGGGAGACGCTGGGCGAGCGGGCAAAAATTCTGGCCGGTATCCTGCCGGTGGTCAGCCAGCGCAACGCCATCTTTATGGAAAACGAGGTCAACGGCATCCATGTGGATGATGCCATCATCCAGAAGTTTGAAGGGCTGGACCGCGCCGCAGGTGAGGAACTGGGCTTGGAAGTCTCGGTGCAGGCAGCCAAGGCGGCTGCACCTTATGCAGACGGCTTTTACCTGATGACCCCCTTCAACCGGGTGGCGCTGATGGAACGGCTCATTGCCCGCCTGCGCACCGAGGTGACGGGCTGAAAAGATAAAACGGGAGGAACACGCTGTGCCCTGCGAAAAACCATTGCTCAGCATCATTGTGCCGGTGTACAAGGTGGAAAACTATCTGCAAAAATGCATCGATTCCATTCTGGCGCAGACCTTTACGGACTTTGAGCTGATCCTTGTGGAGGACGGTTCGCCGGACGGTTGCCCTGCGCTGTGTGATGCCGCTGCCGCGAAAGATGCCCGCATCCGGGTGCTTCACCAGAAAAACGGCGGGCTTTCTGCTGCCCGCAATGCCGGGCTGGATGTGGCAAGGGGCGAGTGGATCGGCTTTGTGGATTCCGACGACTATATTGCACCGGAAATGTACGAAACACTGTACAAGGCCGTGCAAAGCACCGGAGCTGACCTTGCTTTGTGTGATTACGCTGCGGTGGACGAGGCAGGCATACCCTGCCTGCCGCCGTACACCGGGCTTGCACAGCGGATCTTTACCGGGCGGGAACTGCTGAAAAGAGCCACGAATACGATGGCGCAGCCTGCGTGGAACAAGCTGTACCGCCGCGCTATCTTTGCGCAGCTGCGCTACCCGGAGGGCAAGCTGAACGAGGATATTTTTGTGCTCCCAGAAATCTGTCTGAACACCAAAAAGGCCGTGGTGGTGCCAAAGGAGCTGTATTATTATGTGCAGCGCGGCAGCAGCATTATGAACGGAAGCAAAACGCTGCGCCATTTCGATGCTGCCGAGGCCGCACAGCGGTATTGGAACTGCCTTGTGGAAAACGAGGTATACGATGCGCTGGCAAATGCGGCAAAGTTTACGATGGGCAGCGTGAGCCGGGTGTACCGGCAGCTGCCCCCGGCGCTGCGCAAGGCACCCCGCAGCCGGGAAATGCTGCGGATGCAGTTTGATGTGGTGGACCGGACGCGGCAGTATTGTACCATTCCGGCGGGACTCTGGCTGCAAAGCCTGCTGTTGCGGCTATTTCCGCGGGAATATATGTGGCTGCGGAACATCAAAGGCAGGGGAGAATTAAAAATCGCATGAGAACACGTTATTCGATCATCAATATGCTGTTTAACATCGGCGGGCAGTTTTTGACGATGCTGCTGTCCTTCATCAACCGGATGGTGTTCATCCGCTGCCTTTCAGCGGAATATCTGGGGGTCAACGGCCTGTTTACCGATGTGCTCAGCATCCTTAATTTTGCGGAGCTGGGCATCGGTACGGCTATGGTGTTCAGCATGTATGAACCGGCGGCCCGGGATGACGAGCAGAAACTGGCGCGGCTGATGAACCTGTACAAGTGGATGTACCGGGCGGTGGCAGTCTCGGTGTTGCTGTTCGGGTTGGTGCTGCTGCCGTTTCTGCCCTACCTCATCAAGGGCGGCGAGGGCATTGAACATATCACCCTGATCTATATGATATATGTGCTCGGTTCAGCAAGTTCCTATCTGCTGAGTTATAAAAATTCCATCTATCAGGCCTACCAGAAAGGCTATATCTGCGCAGGATGGAGTATGGCGTGCGAGTGCATCAAGATTGTTTCGCAGATCACGGTGCTGCTGTTGACCCGGAACTTCATCCTGTATCTGGCGGTTCAGCAGGCGATACAGTTTTTACCCAACATTATGGTTTCCCGCATGGTGGACAAGGAGTTTCCATACCTGAAGGAATGCCATGAGCTGCCAGAAAGGGAGGAACGGAACGGCATCCTGAAAAATATCGGTGCCATGAGTATGCACAAGCTGTCAACCATCATCGTGCGCAATACGGACAGTCTGCTGATGTCCTCCTTTATTGGCCTTGCGACGGTGGGCCTTTACTCCAATTACCGGTTGGTGATCAATGCACTGAACAACCTGATGGGAAAATTTGCTGTGGCTTTTTCCGGCAGTATCGGCAATTTTGCAGTAATGGAAAATTCGGACCGGCTGTATAAAATCTATAAGGAAATGGATTTTATGTTCTTTGTCATGTCCGCTTACCTGACCGGTGGGCTGATGATGCTGTTTAACCCCTTTATCACGCTGTTGTTTGGCGGGAAATACTGTTTTTCGATGACCACCGTGATGGTCATTGTGGCAGAGTTTTACATTACACGAATGCGGCAGACGAATCTGCTGTTCCGGGAGGCCATGGGGCTGTTCTGGAACGACCGCTACAAAGCGGTGGCGGAATCCATCATCAATCTGGTGGCCTCGCTTGTACTGGTGCGGCAGTACGGCGTGACCGGCATTATCTGGGGCACCATCATCAGCACGCTGTGTACCTGTGCCTGGGTAGAACCCTACATCTTTTTGAAGTATGGCGTTCAGGATGCATGGCAGAAGAAACTTCGGGATTATTTTGCAGAGTATCTGAAGCGCACACTCCTTACAGCAGCGGTCTCTGCGGCAGCGGTGCTGTGGGTGCAGCGGTTCCCGGTGGGCAATTTCGGTATTTTTATTCTGGATGGGCTGCTTTACACAGCTGTGTTCGCAGGAGTGATCGTACTGTTCTACCGTGGCAGCGAAGAATATGATACGCTGAAGCAGCGCGGACTGAAGATATTGAAAAGGAGAGCGGAATGAACGCAAAGGAGCAGCCCTTGATCTCGGTGATCGTGCCAGTTTATAAGGTGGAAAAGTATCTGCCTGCATGTCTGGACAGCTTGTTGGCGCAGACGTATCAGAATTTTGAACTGCTCCTTGTGGATGACGGTTCGCCGGATAAATGCTGGGAAATTTTGCAGCAGTATGCGGCACAGGATGCCCGGGTGTGTATTTTCCGCAAGGAAAACGGCGGGGTGTCCTCGGCACGCAATTTTGGGCTGGAGCAGGCAAGGGGCGAGTATATCTGCTTTGTGGATTCCGACGACCTTGTGCTGCCGCAGTATCTGGAATGGCTGTACGATGCTTTGTGCAGCTGCGGTACCCGCATTGCCATGTGCCGCTACCGCAGCATACGGGAAAACGAGACTCTGTGGACGGTGACGGAGTGCCCGGCACCGCAGAAAATCACGACGGAAAACTACTCGTGGATGCAGGAATGGAGCGGCGGGCACTGCTGGCGGATGCTGACCCACCGGGAGGTGCTGCAGGATGTCCGCTTTGACCCGGCGCTGTTCTACGGGGAGGATGCCCTGTTCTTTGTAACGGAATTCCTCAAGGCAGGCAGTCTGGCATTTTTGAACTGCCCGCTGTATGCTTACCTTGAACGTCCAAGCTCTGCCGTGCGGCAGGAGCCGAGCCTGCGCTTTTACACGGCGGCACTGGCGTGGGAACAGATCTGGCAGCTGGTAAAGGGGCAGCCGGACCCCTTCCGCAGCACTACGGAACAGCGCTGCGTCATGTCCTGCGCCGAGGTATATTTCCGGCTGGTCAACCAGCCGGAGCGGGATTCCGAGAAGGAAAAAATGGTGCTGAAAACAGCAAAGCTGCACCGTCATGCTGCGTGGGAGATTCCGCCGGGAAATCAAAGCCAGAAGCTGCAGGCGCTGATGGTAAGCTACTGCCCGCATCTGGGCGCAAAGGCATGGAAGCTGGTGCGGTGGGTGAAAGGTTTGAAAAACTGATTGACAAATCCCACAAAAAACGTTATATTCTTTTTATAAATGCGTTGAAAAAGAGTGTGCATCGTCTGGGACCGCACAGAGAGCCGGGGGCAGCTGAAAACCCGGCGGGATACCGGCGGGGCACTGTCACTTTGGAGCAGGAGCGGTGAGCCTTGCCGGTAAGCCGCTTTCGGGTCTGCCCTACGTTACAGGGGCATCAAGGGGCGCGGAACCTTCCGCGCAATTTGGGTGGTACCGCGGTCATGTATTTACAGCCGTCCCATGGAACGCTCCGTGGGGCGGCTTTTTGCGTCCCACTTCATCAAATTTTTGGGAGGACACTATGAAAGAGCTTGCAAAGCAGTACGATCCCAGTCAGGTGGAAGATCGTATCTACCAGTTCTGGCTGGACGGCGGCTACTTCCACACGAAGGCCGATCCGGACAAGAAACCTTATACCATCGTGATGCCGCCACCGAACGTTACCGGTCAGCTGCACATGGGCCATGCGGTGGATAACACCATGCAGGATATCCTCATCCGCACCAAGCGGATGCAGGGCTACGCCGCCTTGTGGGTGCCCGGCACCGACCACGCCTCCATTGCTACCGAGGCCAAGGTGGTGGAAGCTATGCGCGCCGAGGGTCTGACCAAGGAGATGGTCGGCCGCGACGGTTTTCTGGAGCGCGCATGGGCATGGAAGACCAAGTACGGCAACCGCATCGTCAGCCAGCTGAAGAAGCTGGGCAGCAGCTGCGACTGGGAGCGCGAGCGCTTTACCATGGACGAAGGCTGCTCTGAGGCTGTCAAGGAAGTGTTCGTGCGCCTGTACGACAAGGGGCTGATCTACCGCGGTAACCGCATGGTCAACTGGTGCCCCCACTGCAACACCTCCATTTCCGACGCCGAGGTGGAGTACGAGGAGAAGGACGGCAGCTTCTGGCATCTGCTGTACCCGGTCAAGGAGACCGGCGAGATGCTGGAACTGGCCACCACCCGCCCCGAGACCATGCTGGGCGATACTGCTGTGGCCATTAACGGTGAGGATCCCCGCTACGCCCATCTGCACGGCTGCCATGTGGTGCTGCCCCTGCTGAACAAGGAAATCCCCATCGTCTGCGATGAGCACGCCGATATGACCAAGGGCACCGGTGTTGTGAAGATCACCCCCGCCCACGACCCCAACGACTTTGAGGTGGGTCTGCGCCACGACCTGCCCATCGTGCGCGTGTTCACTTATGACGGCCACATGACCGGCGCTGCCGACAAGGCTGCCGCCGATGCCCTGTTTGCCGCCGGCAAGAACACCGTCAACGAGCCTGAGGTGCTGGACTGCGGCAAGTACGCCGGCATGACTACGCTGGAGGCACGCAAGGCCATTCTGGCCGACCTGAAAGAGGGCGGCTTCCTGAAGGAGATCGAGCCCCTGAAGCACGAGGTCGGCACCTGCTACCGCTGCCACTCCACCATCGAGCCCATGGTCTCCAAGCAGTGGTTCGTCAAGATGGAGCCGCTGGCAAAGCCCGCCATCGAGAGCGTGGAGAAGGGCGAGATCAAGTTTGTGCCCGAGCGCTTTACCAAGAACTATATGAACTGGATGAAGAACACCCGTGACTGGTGCATCAGCCGCCAGCTGTGGTGGGGTCACCAGATCCCGGCCTGGTACTGCGACGACTGCGGCGAGACCGTGGTGGCAAAGTCCGCTCCCTGCACCTGCCCCAAGTGCGGCAGCACAAAGCTGACCCGGGACCCCGACACGCTGGATACCTGGTTCTCCTCTGCGCTGTGGCCCTTCAGCACGCTGGGCTGGCCCAACGAGGACAGCGCCGACCTCAAGTATTTCTACCCCACCAACACCTTGGTCACCGGATACGACATCATCGGCTTCTGGGTCAGCCGCATGATCTTCTCCGGTCTGGCTTACACCGGCAAGGCTCCGTTTGATACCGTCTGCATCCACGGTATCGTCCGTGACAGTCAGGGCCGCAAGATGTCCAAGAGCCTTGGCAACGGCATCGACCCGCTGGAGGTCATTGCCCAGTATGGTGCAGACGCCCTGCGCTTTATGCTGGTGGACGGCTCCACCCCGGGCAACGATATGCGCTATATCGAAAAGAAGGTGGAGGCTGCCCGCAACTTTGCCAATAAGCTGTGGAACGCCACCCGCTTTGTGCTGATGAACCTGCCCGAGGACTTTGAGCCGGGTCTGCCCTGTGAAGAGCTGCTGGACATGAGCGACAAGTGGGTGCTGACCAAACTGAATCAGGTGGCCGGTGCTATGACCGACAATCTGGAGCACTATGAGATGGGTCTGGCTGCTGCCAAGATCAACAGCTTTATCTGGGATGTCTACTGCGACTGGTTCATCGAGATCGCAAAGCCCCGCCTGAACTCCGGCGACGCACAGCAGGCCGATACCGCCCGCCGTGTGCTGGTGTATGTGCTGGATAAGGCGCTCAAGCTGCTGCATCCCTTCATGCCCTTCATCACCGAGGAACTGTATCAGGCTCTGCCCGGCTCTGCCGAGACCATCATGACGCAGGCTTGGCCCACTTTTGACGCTGCTCACAACTGGGCCGCTGAAGAGGAAGCCTTTGAAAAGGTGATGGATTATATCAAGGCTGTGCGTACCATGCGCACCGAGATGAACGTGCACCCCGCTAAAAAGACCAGCATGATCATTGAAACTGCCGATGCAGCCCCCTTCCAGAACGCACAGGTCTATCTGGCCAAGTTCGCCTTTGCCACCGATGTGACCTTTACCGAAAAGTACGAGGGCAGCACCGATGGCATGGTGCAGGTGTCCACCCACGCTGCCCGCGGCTTCATCCCCATGATGGAGCTCATCGATCGTGAAAAGGAGCTGGCTCGCCTGAACAAGGAAAAGGCCAAGGCCGAAAAGGAAATGGCCATGTTCGGCAACCAGCTGAATAACCCCAAGTTTGTGGAGCGTGCCCCGGCGGCTCTGGTGGAGGAGATCCGCACAAAGTTCGCCAAGAGTCAGGACAAGCTGGCCAACATTGAGCAGAGCATCAAGGCTCTGGGCTGAAACAGTGGAAAACAATAACAGAGAACGCACCTCGCTGTGGGTCATTGCGGGACGTGTGGTCTTTACCGTTGCACTCATCGCCTGTATCTGGTTCATCTTTTCCAACTCCATGGCGGTGGCGACGGTCTCCTCTGGTTCCAGCGGCCGGGTGCTGGCGTGGATGCGCATCATCCTGCGCCGCTTGGGGCAGCCGGGGCTGGCAGAGCATCTGACCATGCACATCGTGCGCAAGCTGGCACACTTTTGCGAGTATACGCTGGAGGGCTTTCTGCTCATGCTCTGTATGCGGGTGTACAGCCGTCACCCGCTGCGGCATATCACCGTGCCCATGCTGGGTGGTGTGCTGACGGCGCTGACCGATGAGACCATTCAGCTCTTCTCGGAGGGACGCAGCAGTCAAGTCACCGATGTGTGGCTGGATTCTGCCGGTGTTCTGGCCGGCATCCTTGTTGCCATCGTACTGCTGCTGGCCTGCGAGGGACTGTATTATCACATAAAAAGGAGACACGAATGACCATCCAACAGGCAAATCAGTATTTTGCAGCTCTGCCGGACGGCTTTGCCGACCCGGCGCAGCTGGGTGCGCTGCTGCCCGCCTCGGTGCAGCAGGTGCAGTTCGTGGGTGTGGCAGGCACTGCCGGTAAAACGGCGGTGGCGCGTCTGCTGACGGCCATCCTGCAGGCACAGGGGATCCGTGCTGGTGTCTACCATGCCGGGTGCGAGCCCCTTGCTGCCCGCATCCGTGTGGATGGCAAGCCGGTGGACGAAGCACTGCTGTGCCGCGCCGCCGATGCCCTTGCCGCCCATGAGGAGCTGCCCTTGCAGGCGGCAGAGCTTGTCGCCGCTGCGTACTGCTTTGGCGAGGTGGGCTGCGCGCTGGCTGTGGTGGAGCTGCCGGACGCAGGGCTTGCTGCGGTGCTGCCCCAAATGCCGGTGTGCGCCGTCACAGCGGTGGGACCGGATGGCGTGAGCCGCTCGGTGGAACGTCTGGCTGCATTGGCAGGCGGCGTGATGCGCAAGGAAAGCATCTGCGTCACCGCGCCGGAGCAGCCCAAGGCGGTGCTCAGTGAGCTGGTTGTGGCTGCGGGCAAGTGCGGCTGTGAGCTGGTAGTGCCCGATCCGGAGGATATCACCTTTCTGGAAGCAGAACAGTTTGCCAGCCGGGTGGACTACGGCGGCTACACAGTGCCGCTGGCCTTTCTGGGGCGTCACGCCGCAGGCAACGCCGCCATGGCGGTGGAGCTGGCGCTGGCGCTCTGCCGCAAAGAGGTGGACATCTCCGATGAAGCCATTCTGGATGGCATTGCCGCTGTGGACAACCGTTGCAGCATCCGGGTGCTTTCCCAGCGCCCGCTGGTCATTCTGGATGCCTGCCGCACCCCGCAGCAGGCGGCTGCGCTGCTGCGCGTGTTGAACATGGCCAAGGTGCGCCACATGAGCGCCATCATCGGCCTGACCGAGGAGGAGGGGGCGGAGGCCTTCTTCTCCGCGCTGGAGACCGGCCTGAGCCCTGAGGAACAGAAAAAGGATAAATCCACCATGCCCGGCATGAGCGAGAGCCCCTTTGATAAGGTGTATCTCGTCACGCCCGCCGGTGTGGAGGAGCAGCTGACCCGGCGTCTGACCGAGAAGGCAAAGTATCACTTTGATGCCCAGCTCTGCACCAGTCTGGACGAGGCGGTGCAGCTGGCGCACGCCAACACCCGCCGTGGTCTGCTGGTCTGCGGCAGCGAGGCGGCAGCGCTGGAAGCTGCCGCTCTACTGGCAAAGGCGTAAGCTGCCGACAGCTTTTTCTAAAAAATAACCCGAAGATCCCGTACACTGAAGTTATGTGTACGGGATCTTTTATTTTGTAAAAAAGGAGATGGACAAGCAATGGCAACGGTGACTTTCAGCGCGGCAGGGGAGACCCTGTATGCCTATCTGGCGGGGGAGATCGACCACGATGCCGCCCAGAGCCTGCGGATGCAGCTGGACGATGCACTGGTCAGCCGCAGTCCCCGCACCTTGATTATCGATCTTGGCGGGGTGGGGTTCATGGATTCCTCCGGCATCGGACTTATTCTGGGGCTGTCTCTTATACACATCTGA
>ENA-UAMT01001130-UAMT01001130.1-human-gut-metagenome-genome-assembly--contig:-NODE-1130-length-9781-cov-3.391117_pt1 | contig 9781 bp, 8 predicted proteins | sample MGYA00243286_ERZ654505 | MGnify/ENA primary metagenome ERZ654505 (study PRJEB26926, sample SAMN06164656) | human gut metagenome | biome: ENVO:00009003; feature: ENVO:2100002; material: ENVO:00002003...
ACGAGATTAGCGAGTGTCTCGTGGGCTCGGAGATGTGTATAAGAGACAGGCCGGAGCCGCCCCGACGGTTCGCCGCTCCCTCCCAGCCCCGACTGGTGACGGAGGAGATGGACGTGACGCAGGGCAAGCTCTCCATGGGCTTCCGCTGCGATACCGATGACGAGCCCGCCATGATCCTGACAAACCTCATGTTCGGCGGCTCCAGCAACTCCAAGCTGTTTCTGAACGTCCGGGAGAAGCTCTCCCTCTGCTACTATGCCTCCAGCACCTACGTCCGCTCCAAGGGCATCCTGACGGTGTCCTCCGGCATCGAGACGGCGGACTATGACCGGGCCGAGGCGGAGATCCTCCGCCAGCTGGACGAGATCCGGCAGGGCCTCTGGGAGGACTGGGAGCTGACGGCGGCACGGGAGAGCCTGCTCAGCGCCCTGCAGGCACTGGGAGATTCTCAGGGTGCGCTGGAGAACTACTATCTGGGTCAGTCGGCCACCGGCCGCCGGGAGACCCCGGAGGAGATGGCGGCGCTGCTGCGGCAGGTGACCCCGGAGCGCATCCGGGCGGCAGCCCAGAGTGTGCAGCTGGATACCATTTACTTCCTGAAGGGAAAGGAGGCGTGAGGATGTATTATCCCCGCATTGACGAGACGGTGACCTTCCGCCGCCTGAAAAACGGCCTGCCGGCCTATGTGGTCCACAAGCCCGGCTACACCCGGAAATACGCCATGTTCGCCACCCGCTACGGCGGCATGGACCTGCGCTTTCAGCAGGACGGCGCATGGCAGGATACCCCGGCGGGCATCGCCCACTATCTGGAGCACAAGATGTTCGACACCGCCGACGGAAACGCCATGCAGGAGATGGCCAAAAACGGCGCCGAGCCCAATGCCTTTACCAGCAATGCCATGACGGCCTACTACTTCGACTGCACGGAGCATTTTGACGAAAATCTGCGGCAGCTGCTGTCCTTTGTGTCGGTGCCGTACTTCACCGACGAGAGCGTGGCCAAGGAGCAGGGCATTATTGCTCAGGAGATCGGCATGATCGAGGACGACCCGGAGTGGCAGGTCTATAAGCGGATGCTGCAGGCCCTGTACCGGGAGAGCCCCGCCCGTATCCCCGTGGCCGGCTCCGTGGAGAGCATCTCCCACATCACTGCCGAGACCCTGTACCGTTGCCACAAGGCCTTTTATACCCCTGCCAATATGTGTCTGGTGGCGGTGGGCGATCTGGACGCCGAGGCGGTGTTCCGGGCAGCGGAGGATATCCTGCCCCCGGAAAGCGGCCCGGATATCCCCCGTGACTACGGTGGCAGCGAGGGAGAGACCCCCGCTCAGTCGGAGACCTCCTGCCGGATGGAGGTATCCATGCCGTCGTTTCTGGTGGGCTTCAAATGCCCCGCTCCCCCGGAGGGAGAGCAGCGGCTGCGCTGGGACATCCTGGGGGATCTGGCCTGCGATATCCTCATGGGGGACTCCAGTCCCCTGTTCTCCCGGCTGTACAGTCAGGGCCTCATCAACGGCTCCTTCGGCAGCTCCTTCGACCTGCTGCCCGGAGCGGCCTACGCCTACGCCGGCGGCGACAGCAACGATCCCTCCGCCGTGATGGAGGCCATTTTGGAGGAAGCACAGCGCCTGACCCGTGAGGGTCTGGATCCGGACTACTGGCAGCGGATGAAGCGGGGGAACTTCGGGGCCTCCCTGAAGGGTCTCAACTCCTTCGATTCCATCGCCATTTCGCTGGAGGAGGGCTGCTTCCAGCACTTTGATCCCCTGCGCTTCCCGGAAATTTACGACAGCATCACCCCGCAGGATGTGCTGGATTTCATCCGGGAGCATATCTGCCGCAGCCGTGCGGCCCTGTCCGTTATCTATCCCAAGGAGGACTGATCATGAATGACAACTGGAAATTTTCCGATCTTCCCTATACCAGCCCCGATGTAGAGGCCCTTCAGGCCCGGTATGACGCCCTGACCCAGCGGGCCAAGGACGCCCAAGGTCCGGAGGAGCTGCTGGAGGTGGTTCGGCAGCGGGATGCCCTCCAGCAGGAGGTAGCTCTCTGCCAGAGCATCGCCTTCATCCGGGCCTTCCACGATGTCACTGACGAGTTTTATCAGCGGGAGCTGCAGGAGACCATGCCCCGACTGGAGACGCTGGATACGCAGTCTCTGTCCATGGCCATAGCAGAGAGTCCCTACGCTGCGGCGGTGGACGAAGCCTTCGGCCCCCAGCTGCGCCGCCTGCTGACGCTGGACCAGCGGCTCCACACCGGCGGCAAGGAACTGCAGGCCCGCATCTCCCAGCTCACCGCTCAATACCAGCAGCTGGTGGCCTCCACCAAGTATCAGGTGCAGGGCGAGACTCTCAGCGGCGGTCAGCTGCGCTTTGCACTGACCAGCACCGACCGGGAGCGCCGCAAGGCCGCCTATGACGCCCAGCAGAAGACCGCCGTGGAAAACGGCCCTGTGCTGGAAAAGCTCCTGCGGGAGCTGGTTCATGCTCGGAACCAGCTGGCCCGTGAAAACGGCTTCGACAGCTTTGCCGACTACGGCGATCTCAGTATGCAGCGTCTGGGCTATGGCCGGGCGGAATTGGACGAGTTCTGCCGTCAGGTGCAAAAGTACATCACGCCCCTGTACCTGCAAATGCAGGAGCAGCAGCGCCAGCGGCTGGGGGTGGAAACGCTGCTGCCCTATGACCGGGCGCTGGTATTCCCGGAGGGCAACGCCGTCCCCGTGGCGGCAGAGGAGCTTCCTAAGGCTGCACGCCGGATGTATCACGCCCTGAGTCCGGAGGCGGGACATTTCTTCGACGAGATGGTCCGCCACGACCTGTTGGACGTGGCAGGCTCTCCCAATAAAATCTCCGGCATGGGCTTCTGCGATATGCTGGGCGCCCCCTGCGGGATGCCCTTCATCTTCGCCAACTGCGACGGCACCGGCTCCGACGTCACCGTCTATACCCATGAGCTGGGCCACGGCCTTCAGGGCTACCTCTCCTACCGCAGCCAGCCGCTGGCGGACTATGTGGGGCTGAGTCCCGATCTGGCGGAGGTCCACTCCAAGACCATGGAGCTGCTGACCCTCCCCTATGCACGGGACTTCTTCGGCCCTCACGCCCCCCAGTTCCTGACGGAGCACCGCTACGACTTCATCAAGGAGCTGTGCGCCTTCTGCTCCATCCACACCTTCGAGACGTGGCTCTATGAGCACCCGGATGCCTCTCTTTCTCAGTGGGCGGAGGAGTTCGACCGCACGGAGAAAGTCTTCGGCCGGGGCCAGAACAACGAGCCGTGGCGGCAGCAGGTGCTGGCCGGCTGTGACCTGTTCACCAACACGGCCATCTATATGTTCCCCCGCTATGTGGTGAGCTACGCCCTCTCCATCGTCTGCGCCCAGCAGCTGAAGGCCGCCTATGACGCCGACCCCGTGGACGGCTGGGCCAGATACCACGCCCTGTGCGCCTCCGGCGGCAGCAAGCTCTACGCCGAAACGCTGGCAGCTGCCGGGCTGGAGCTGCCCTACGCCCCCGGCGTGGTGGAACGGCTGGCCCGTGAGCTGGCGGCGCAGGCCTGAAGCCACCCCATCCCTTCGAGCGCACGGCGCTCTGCACTTTATCCCAAGGAGGAATCATCATGCAAATTATGACTGACAGCCCCATCCGGTTCCCCGGTCTGTTCGGGGACTGGGCCTTTACCGCCAGCTCCAAGGCGCTGGACATCGGCAACGGCATTTACTGGTACGGTATCCTCATCGCCCTTGGTCTGGTCATCGCCATCTGGTGGTGCATGAACCAGAAGTCCAAGTACGGCATCACCGAGGACGACCTGCTGGACAGCGTTCTGTGGGGCATCCCCTGCGCCATTGTGGGGGCAAGAATTTACTATGTGCTGTTCTATCTGGATCAGTTCAAAAACAGCGACGGCAGCTTCAGCTTCCGCAAGGCCATCGCCATCTGGGACGGCGGCCTTGCCATCTACGGTGCCGTCATCGCCGTGGTTATCGTGGGCATCTGCATCAGCCGCCACAAGGGCTATAAGCTGGGAGCCATGCTGGACCTTGCGGTGATGGGCCTGCTCATCGGCCAGTGCATCGGCCGGTGGGGCAACTTCATGAACCGGGAGGCCTTCGGTGCCGAGACCACCCTGCCCTGGCGGATGCAGCTGACCACCGTCACCGGCCAGCTGGTGGAGGTCCACCCCACGTTCCTGTATGAGAGCCTGTGGAATCTGGCGGGGCTGCTGCTCATCATCTTCGTGGTATCCAAGGCCCGCCGCTTCGACGGTGAGAACACCTGGTTCTACTTCCTGTGGTACGGCATCGGCCGCTTCTGGATCGAGGGCCTGCGGACCGACAGCCTGTACCTCTTCAACTGGACCATCGGCGGCCAGCCCATCCGGGTGTCTCAGGCTCTGAGCCTTGTGATGGTGTTCGTGTCCCTCTTCATGCTGTACTACAACATCAAGCTCCACCCCCACAAGCCGGAGGAGCTGTATGTCAACATCGTGGCGGCCCGCAATGCCGCCGCAGCCGAAGCGGCTGTCGCCCCGGCAGCTGAGTCTCCCGCTCAGGCGACCCCCACCGAGGATGCTCCAGCCGTCTCTTCCGAGCCGGAGGCTCCCTCCCAGAAGGATACCTCCGGTGAAACCCCGACGGAGGACCCGTCATGAGTGCTGCGCTGTTAGACGGCAAGGCCCTGTCCGCCCGGATGCGGGAGCGGCTGGGGCAGGAGGCCGCCGCCCTGCCCCGCCAGCCGGGTCTGGCGGTGATTCTGGTGGGGGACAATCCCGCCAGCGCCGTATACGTCCGCAACAAGGAGAAAGACTGCGCCCAGTGCGGGGTGCGGTGCCTGAACCATCACCTGCCCGCTGAAACCACCCAGCAGGAGCTGCTGGCACTGGTGGAGGACATGAACCGCCGGGAGGACGTGGACGGAATTCTGGTGCAGCTTCCCCTTCCGGAGGGGCTGGACAGCCGGGCCGTGCTGGAGGCCATCCGCCCGGAGAAGGACGTGGACGCCTTCCACCCGGAGAATGTGGGTCGCCTGATGCTGGGGCTGCCCCGGTTCCTGCCCTGCACCCCCGCCGGGATCATGGCCCTGCTGCGGGCGTATGGCATCTCCCCCGCCGGGAAACACTGTGTGGTGGTGGGCCGCAGCAACATCGTGGGAAAGCCCATGGCCCTGCTGCTTCTGGCGGAGGACGCCACCGTCACCGTCTGCCACAGCCGCACGCCGGATCTGGCGGAGCAGTGCCGTCGGGCGGACATCCTCATCTCCGCCGTGGGCCGCCGTGGTCTTATCACCGCCGACATGGTCAAGCCCGGCGCCGTGGTCGTGGATGTGGCTATGAACCGCAACGAGGAGGGCAAGCTCTGCGGCGACGTGGACTTCGCCGCCGTAGCGGAAAAGGCGTCTTATATCACTCCCGTGCCGGGGGGGGTTGGCCCTATGACACGGGCCATGCTCATGGAAAATACCATCTCTGCATCCCGCAGACGGCAGCATAAGGAGGACTGACTCATGAAAACAGATATCGAGATCGCACAGAGCTGTACCCTCCTCCCCATCACCGCCATCGGCGCAAAGCTGGGCCTGACGGAGGAGCAGCTGGAGTGCTACGGCCGCTATAAGGCCAAGCTGCTGCCCTCCGCCACAGCGGGCAAGCCCCAGACCGGGAAGCTGATCCTGGTCACAGCCATCAATCCCACCGCCGCCGGAGAGGGCAAGACCACCACCAGCATCGGACTGGCGGACAGCCTGTCGGCGCTGGGGAAAAAGACGGTGCTGGCCCTGCGGGAGCCGTCTCTGGGGCCGGTGTTCGGCCTCAAGGGCGGAGCCACCGGCGGCGGCTGGGCGCAGGTGGCCCCCATGGAGGACATCAACCTGCACTTTACCGGCGACTTCCACGCCATCGGCGCCGCCAACAACCTGCTGGCGGCCATGGTGGATAACCACATCTATCAGGGCAACGCTCTGGACATCCAACAGGTGACGTGGCGGCGCTGCGTGGACATGAACGACCGCCAGCTGCGCTATATTCTCTGCGGTCTGGGTGGCAAGGGAAACGGCGTCCCCCGTAAGGAGGGCTTTGACATTACCGTGGCCACGGAGGTCATGGCGGTGCTGTGTCTGGCGGAAAATTTAGCGGACTTGAAGGCTCGTCTGGCCCGGATGATCGTGGGATACAACGGCCACGGCCAGCCGGTGACTGCCGGGGATCTGAAGGCTGCAGGGGCCATGGCCGCCCTATTGAAGGACGCCATCCGCCCCAATCTGGCCCAGTCGCTGGAGGGGACTCCCGCCATCATCCACGGCGGTCCCTTCGCCAACATCGCCCACGGCTGCAACAGCGTAGCCGCCACCAAGGCCGCTCTGCGGCTGGGGGACTATGTGGTGACGGAGGCGGGCTTCGGCGCTGATCTGGGGGCCGAAAAGTTTCTGGATATCAAGTGCCGTAGGGCGGGACTGCGTCCGGATGCGGTGGTGATCGTGGCCACGGTCCGGGCCCTGAAGCTACACGGCGGCGCCGATAAAACTCAGTTGGCCACGGAGGACACGGCAGCCCTGCGCCGGGGCCTTCCCAATCTGCTGCGACACATTGAGAACATCACGCAGGTCTATGGCCTGCCGGCGGTGGTGGCCCTGAACCGCTTCACCAGCGACACGGCGGCAGAGCTGGCACTGGTGCAGGAGGCCTGCGCCGTCTATGGGGCGGAGGTAGCCCTATCGGAGGTGTGGGAGAAGGGCAGCCGGGGCGGCATGGAGCTGGCCCACGGCGTCCTGCGGGCGCTGGAGCAGGAGAACCACTTCCGCTTCGCCTACGATGCCGCTCTCCCCATCCGGGACAAGCTGCTGGCCCTGACCCAAAGGGTCTACGGTGGCCGCAATGTGGCCTATACCGAGGAGGCCGACCGGGAGATCGACCGCCTGACGGAACTGGGCTTCGGCGGCCTGCCGGTGTGCGTGGCCAAGACCCAGTACAGTCTTTCCGATGACCCCAAGAAGCTGGGGGCCCCTCAGGACTTCATCCTGACGGTGCGGAAGGTGAAGGTCTCCGCCGGAGCCGGGTTCATCGTGGCCCTGACGGGGGACATTCTCACCATGCCGGGTCTGCCCAAGACCCCGGCGGCAGAGGCCATCGACGTGGACGAAAACGGCGTCATCTCCGGCCTGTTTTGATAGGTAACATAACACGATAAAGATATGAAAAAAAGCATCGCATCTGCATAGCAGATGCGATGCTTTTTGTTCTCTTATCCCCTCAGAACAACCGCCGGCCCGTCAGGAAGTGACTGGCATAGTAGCTCTCGCTGAAGGATGTGATCTTCACACAGTTGAAGCGGGAATCGGAGGTGGCGTGGATGAACTGCCCGTCTCCGATGTAGATGCCGCAGTGGGAAGCGGCACTGGAGGAGAAATCCGCATCCTGAAAGAACACCAGATCCCCCGGCTGCAGTTCCCCGAAGCCCACCGCCGTGCCGTAGCTCAGTTGATCCGTGGCCCCGTGGGGCAGATACACCCCGAACTGCTGATAGATGTACATGGTGTAGCCGGAGCAGTCAAAGCCGCTGGGAGACGCCCCGCCATAGGCGTAAGGCACCCCCTGATAGGACAGGGCCAGCGCCACCAGATCCGACGCCGATCCGGAGACCGTTCCGGCGTCGCCGCCGCTGGGTAGGTCGCCGGAGCCGCCGGAGGAACCACTATCGGAGGACGTATTTCCCCCGGCTTGGGGCCGTGAGGCAGACAGCTCCAGATAGTCCCCGGAGACGTAGCCGCTCACCCCGTCGTAGTCTACATAAAACCAGCCGTTTTCAAACCGGGACACCGACACCCACGCCCCATTGGGGAGGGATGTCACCGTCCCATAGCCGGTACCGGCCCCGGAGCGCAGATTCAGTGCATCCGCCGTCACCTGTCCGTAGCCGGTCAGGCCGGAGGTCCGCAGGTCCAGATACTCCCCGGAGAGATAGCCCTCGATGCCGTCGTAGCGCACCTGATACCAGCCGCCGCTCTTTCCCGTGACGGCCACCGTGGTGCCATAGTCCATCAGCGCCAGCGCCTCGGCGTCCCAATCGCCGCTGCGGCGGATGTAGAGGGCGTCAGTGGTGACAGCCGCCGCCAGCACGGAGGTATCCGTCGCCGGAAGGCTCTCCTCCTCCGCTGTCACGTCTGCCGTCGGTTCCGCCGTCTGGGGGGCCGCCAGAGCCGCACTCTCCGCCGCCTTCAGCTTCTCCAGCGCCTCTCTTGGCACCACCATGCCCAAGTGGACGGCGGGGGAAACCACATTCTCCGGCGGCGTGCGCTCCGCGGTGAGATGTACCGTACACAAAGCCGCCAGCAGGATCACCAGCGCCGCCAGCAGAAATTTTCGTGTCATGCCGGACACCCTTTCTCTCGCTTATTTCCCGGCCAGAGCCCGCTCCAGCCAGATGGAGCCCACGTCCATAGCGGCGTACAGGCTGTCCTTCTCGGACTTCTTCACCACCCGGTCACGGGACTTCAGGTCGGGATCCGTCAGCTGCAGCTGCACGGACACACGGGTGGCCACGTCCATGTCCTGCTCCTTCTTGGTGTCCAGGATCTGCAGCATAATGATGTACTTGTCCGCCATGCTGCCGTAGTAAATGATGTTGTCGATACGGCGCAGAGGGTGGTTTTTATAGATGAGACCCTCGGTCTTTTTGTTTTCAGCCATTTGAATAACTCCCTTCTTTAATAGAACCATACACTTGTAACCAAATTGTAACACACACCGCTCCCCTTGTCAATTCGCCCGCCGGGAAAAAGCCTGCCGCTTTTTGTCGTCGGTATCATTCCACGCCCTCCCGCCGCTAAATTTTTAGCATCCACATTAATTTTATCTCATATTAGTAAGGTTTCATAATCCCATTTTACAGCGATTTTCGCATACACAGCGCAGATAGTGAAATCCTTTCCGCCAAATCCCCCATAGTTTCGTCACGTTTTCGTCACATAACAGAAAACAACCTCTCTATACGCTAAAAAGTGCTTGCCAAAAAATGGCAGTTGGTGTATAATGACCAGAGATTTTCAAAAGAGGAGACCTTGCCATGTCTGCTATGACTGCTTCGGAGCGCCGCCAGCAAATCGCCCGGCTGCTTTCCGCATCCCAAGCGCCTATCAGCGCCACGACCCTTTCTCAGGAGCTGGGCGTCAGCCGTCAGATCATTGTGGGGGATATCGCCCTGCTGCGTGCCGCCGGTCAGGAGATCACCGCCACCGCACGGGGCTATGTGATCCCCGCACAAAATGGCCTGCTGCGCCGCATCGCCTGTATACACTCTGCCGAGGAGACACGGGACGAGCTCGACGCCATGGTGGACTGCGGCTGTACCGTGGTGGACGTCATCGTGGAGCACCCGGTCTACGGGCAGCTTACCGCTCCCCTGCACCTGTCCAGCCGTCTGGACGTGGATCAGTTCATGAAGCGCATGGACGGGGCCGCCCCCCTGTCCCAGCTCACCGGCGGTGTGCATCTGCACACCCTCTCCTGCCCGGACGAGACCGCCTATGAGCATCTGCTGCAGCTTCTGCGCCAGCGGGGCTTTCTGGTGGAGTGACCACCGACCCTAAAAGAACGACCATTTCCCCTTTTCCCGGCGGAGGCCCTCCCTCCGCCGGGAATTTTTCTGTTGACAAATGGAAAAGAGCCGCTATAATATTGGAAAGCGGTCATGTGTCAAGACACCAAAGTTTACCAATAAGAGAGGGACCTGTCTCTTATACACATCTCCGAGCCCACGAGACACTCGCTAATCTCGT
>ENA-UAMT01001137-UAMT01001137.1-human-gut-metagenome-genome-assembly--contig:-NODE-1137-length-9744-cov-5.003612_pt1 | contig 9744 bp, 6 predicted proteins | sample MGYA00243286_ERZ654505 | MGnify/ENA primary metagenome ERZ654505 (study PRJEB26926, sample SAMN06164656) | human gut metagenome | biome: ENVO:00009003; feature: ENVO:2100002; material: ENVO:00002003...
GATCTACACTTCTAGCTTCGTCGGCAGCGTCAGATGTGTATAAGAGACAGAATCCTATGAGCAAAAGTAAGTAGTTTGATGCAAAAGGTCACAGAGAGTCAGCGGTAGGTGTGAGCTGATACATTTTCTTCAGATGAATGGATTTGTGAGGAGCGGTGTGAAAGTTTATTCGAGTATCACTCGCCGTGATTCCTGCGTTAAAGGACAGGATATTGATTTCTGCTAGTCAGAATGCGTATCTGTGAGCCGATAATTTATTATCGGGAAATTGGGTGGCACCACGGTTCTATCGTCCCATAACTAGATGTTATGTGTGATGACAGGACTTTTTTTATTGTCAATTTTACGACAAAAAAGCATTTAGGAGGAATATTTATGCTGTACCCTGCTATTGAACAAGTAAAGGAACTTTTTGAAAACTACAAGACTGTGCCTGTATTCTATGAGCTTCTCATGGATTCATGTACGCCAATACAACTTTTTAACTGTCTGCACGAGGCGTATGATGATTGTTTCATTCTTGAATCTGTAGATAATAAAGACCAGTGGGGCAGATATTCATATGTGGGCATTGATCCTAAATGCGAATATATTCTTGACAAGCACGTTGTTACTGTCAAAGAAAAAGGCAAGGCTGATGAAACGGTAAAAGTCGATGATCCTATCGCTTTCTTTTCCGAGATAATCGAAGGCCACAAGACACCGAGATTTAATAATTATCCAAAGCTCACAGGTGGTCTAATAGGATTTTTCGCTTATGACATGATAAGATACTTTGAGAAAACACTGTGCAACCCACCTGAGGACGATCTTAAGCTTCCTGACGCTGACCTGCATCTTTTTGAAAAGATCGTTGCTTACGATCACCTTTCAAACAAGGCTGTAATAATCCTCAACATCAATAAGAGCGATGATCTTGAAACTAAATACAAAGAATGTGAAAAGATATGCAACGAAGTAGTTGAAACTCTTAGAAATTACAAGCCTGTTATGAAAACTCCAAAGACAATGGAGGACAACATCACAGTAAAATCCAACATCACAAAAGAACATTATCTCGCAAACGTTGAAAAGGCTAAGGAATACATCAAAGAGGGCGACATCTTCCAGATAGTTCCGTCACAGAGATTTGAGATAGACAATCCGCCAGACAGCTTTGACGTTTACAGAATGCTCCGCTCCACTAATCCGTCACCTTACCTTTACTACTTTAAGCACAATGATTATGCTGTTGCAGGCGCTTCACCTGAAATGCTTGTATCTGTTGAAAACAGAACGGTAGTAACAAGACCAATTGCAGGCACTATCAAGCGTGGAGCGACCTATGACGAAGATATCCGCAATGAACAACAGCTTCTCAACGATCCAAAGGAAAGAGCTGAACACACAATGCTCGTTGACCTTGGAAGAAACGACATAGGAAAGGTTTCTGAGTTCGGCTCCGTAACTGTTACAGACATGATGATAGTTGAAAGATATTCAAAGGTGATGCACCTTGTATCTAATGTAAAGGGTACACTGAGAGAAGATAAGAAACCTCTTGACGCACTTATGGCAGTTCTTCCTGCCGGCACTCTTTCAGGCGCACCGAAGGTAAGAGCAATGGAGATAATCGACGAGCTTGAAACAACAAAAAGAGGCCTTTATGGCGGAACAGTTGGTTATCTTGCGTTTGACGGTTCGCTGGATACTTGTATCGCTATAAGAACAGTGCTTTTCAAAAATAACAAGGCTTATATCCAAGCAGGAGGCGGAGTTGTCGCAGACTCAGTTCCTGAGAACGAATATCAGGAGTCATGCAACAAGGCAATGGCTGTTATAAATGCAATAAAAGAAGCAAGTAAATTATAATTTTTAAGGAGATAAATAACATGAGCAATAATATTATTCTTACAGGCGACAGACCAACAGGATCACTTCATCTTGGTCATTATGTAGGTTCTCTCAGAAAAAGAGTTGAACTTCAAAACACAGGAAAATTTGATCAGTTCGTTATGATAGCCGATCTTCAGGCACTTACAGATAACGCTGACAATCCCGAGAAGATAAGACAAAACATTCTTGAGGTAATGCTTGACTATCTTGCTGTAGGACTTGAGCCTGACAAGACAACATTCTTCGTTCAGTCACATATCCCAGCACTTTATGAGCTTCCAATGTACTATTCAAACCTCGTTACAATGTCAAGACTTGAAAGAAACCCTACTATCAAGTCTGAGATAAAAATGAGAAACTTTGAAAGAAACCTTCCTGTTGGCTTTATGACATATCCTATCAGCCAAGCAGCAGACATCACAGCATTCAAGGCTAAGTATGTTCCTGTTGGAGAAGATCAGCTTCCAATGCTTGAACAGGCAAGAGAGATAGTAAACAGCTTCAACAGAATTTATAAGTGCGATATACTTGTTGAGCCTGAGGCTGTTCTCCCAGACAACGCAAGCTGCAACAGACTTGTTGGTACAGACGGCAACACAAAGATGAGCAAATCTCTTGGCAACTGCATTTACCTTAAAGACGATGAAAAAACGCTGAAAAACAAGATAATGTCAATGTACACTGACCCTACACACATCAATGTAAGCGACCCTGGTCACACAGAGGGCAATCCGGTATTTATCTATCTTGACGCATTCAGCAAGGACGAAGATTTTGCTAAATACTTCCCTGACTATAAGAACCTCGCAGAGATGAAAGAACATTATGAGCGTGGCGGCCTTGGCGATATGAAATGCAAGAAGTTCCTTAACAACGTTATGCAGGAATTTCTCGCACCAATCAGAGCAAGACGTGAGGAATATGAAAAAGACAAAGAGCAGCTCATAGAGATACTTAAAAAAGGCACACAACGTGCAATAGAGGTTTCAAACGAAACTGTTTCAGAAATAAGGAATGCTATCGGCATAAACTACTTCAACGACAAAACTTTCATTGATAAGTTTGTACTGTAAAGGAAGATTACTATGATTTTACTTATTGACAACTATGACAGCTTTACCTACAATCTTTATCAGGCTGTAGGCGTACTCACAAAAGACATTACAGTAGCAAGAAATGATGAGATAACCATAGAAGAGATCGAAAAAATGTCACCTGCGGCTATCATCATCTCCCCTGGTCCTGGTTATCCAAAGGACGCAGGAATTTCCGAAGAGGTCATAAAAACATTCAGTGGCAGGATCCCTATACTTGGCGTTTGTCTGGGACACCAGGCGATAGCCGAAGCATTCGGTGGAAAGATAGTTCACGCAAAGCAGCAGCTTCACGGCAAGCAGACAGATATCAATCTTAACACTGCAAACCCACTTTTCAGCGGTCTGAAAAGCACAATAAAAGCCGCAAGATATCACTCACTTGTTGTTGACAGCATTTCACTTCCTACCTGCCTGTCTGTTATTGCAACTGACGATAAAGCTCAGATAATGGCAATAAGACACAGAGAACACCCGACCTACGGCGTTCAGTTCCACCCTGAGTCAGTTCTCACTGGCGAAGTTGGAAACATGATAATCGAAAACTTCCTGAACGATATCGCAGGCATAAAGACCACAAAAACAAAGTCAGCTGCTCTTCCTGACAGCGAAAGAGTTGAGCTTAAAAAGTATCTCAAAATAGTATGTGATGGAAAGTCACTAACTGAGGACGAAGCTTATAAAGCAATGGATATCATCATGAGCGACAGAGCTTCTAATGCTCAGATCGCCTGCCTGCTCACAGCTCTGAGAATGAAAGGTGAGACTATTGACGAGATAACCGGTTTTGCAAAGGTAATGAGAGAGAAAATGTCCAAGGTCAACGTCAAGGGTACTCTTGATATAGTTGGCACAGGTGGAGATCTTTCAAACAGCTTCAACATTTCCACAACCTCTTCATTCGTAATTGCGGCAGCAGGACAGAAAGTCGCAAAACACGGCAACAGAAGCGTTTCTTCAAAGAGCGGTGCGGCTGATGTTCTCGAGGCTCTTGGAGTTAAAATTCAGTCAACACATGAACAGGCTGAAAAGTCCCTTGACGAGATCGGTCTTTCATTCCTGTTTGCACAGTCATATCACTCAGCAATGAGATTTGTAGGACCTACAAGAGCGCAGATAGGTGTAAGAACTGTTTTCAACATTCTCGGACCTCTCGCAAATCCTGCAAAAGCAGACTTCATGATACTTGGCACATATGATCCTGATCTACTCGAACCGATGGCTAAGGTGCTTATGAATCTTGGTATAAAGAGAGCAATGCTCGTTTACGGCAACGACAGGCTTGACGAAGTTTCTATATCAGCTCCTACAACTATTTGCGAGATAAACGGCGGAAAGCTTATCAAGTATGAGATAAAGCCTGAGGACTTCGGTCTTAAAAGAGGCAAGCTTGCTGACATCGTTGGCGAGGACGGAAAGGGCAACGCAGCTATCACAAGAGGTATACTTGAGGGCACAATCAAGGGTGCAAAGAGAGATATCGTTCTTCTCAACTCAGGCTGTGCACTTTATATCTGCGGCAAATGTGACAGCATCGAAGAGGGCGTAAAGACTGCTGCAGAAATGATAGACAGCGGAAAGGCTCTTAAAAAGCTTGAGGAACTTGTTGAACTTACTAACAGAGGATAAAAAATGATACTTGACAATATCTGCGACAAAAGAAAAGAACAGCTTGAAAGAGATATATCAATAATTTCAAGACAAGATATCAAATACATGGCAGCCGAAAAAGAGTATCAGACAGTTTCATTTTCAAAATCTATCAAGCGTGATACCCTCTCTGTCATAAGCGAGGTCAAGAAAGCTTCTCCGTCAAAGGGACTTATCTGCCCTGATTTTGACCCAGTGAAAACTGCCAGCGAATATGAGAAAAACGGTGCGAACGCTATTTCCTGTCTCACTGAAGAACACTATTTTCAAGGCTCTGCGGAATATCTCAAAGCTATAAGAGCGGCTGTAAAGCTGCCGATACTCCGCAAGGATTTTATCATCGACGAATATCAGCTTTACGAAGCAAGGGCTATAGGTGCTGATGCTGTGCTGCTTATTTCGGCAATACTCAGCGAGGGTCAAATGAAAGAATATTCTGATATCGCTCACGAGCTTGGACTTGAATGTCTTGTAGAGGTGCACAACGAGGAAGAGTATAAAAAGACGCTTGGTTTTAAGCCTGATATGCTTGGCATAAACAACAGAAATCTTTACACTTTTGACGTTGACCTTGAGACCACAGGCAGGCTCAGCAATATAGTAGGCGACCATGCAGTGCTTGTTTCAGAGAGCGGTATAAAAACAAATGCCGATATGAAAAAGGTACGCAGCCTTGGTGCAGACGCTGTGCTTATAGGTGAAACGCTTATGAGAAGCGGAAATATCGGTACAACTCTCCATGAACTTAGAGAGGGCGTATAAATGACAAAAATCAAGATATGTGGTATGCGCCGTGTGGACGATATTCTTTATGTGAACACATACCACCCTGATTATGCAGGCTTTATACTGTCGGAGGGTTTTAAACGCACGGTAAGCATTAACACATTCTACGATCTTGAACTTCTTCTTAATAAGGAGATCAAACGAGTGGGCGTTTTTGTAAACGAGCCTATAGAGAATATTCTGAAAAGCTTTGCACAGAAGCTTGATGTTATCCAGCTTCACGGTGAGGAAAACGCAGAGTATATTGATAAGCTACGTGAAAACTGCGACTGTGAGATATGGAAAGCCGTTCGTGCGAAATATGCTGATGATATTGCAAAAGCTGACGCACTTCCCGTCCACAAACTGCTTATAGACAGCTTTTCAGCAGGCAGCTACGGTGGGACTGGCAAGCGTGTTAACCTTGATATATTTTCACAGGTAAACATATCAAAGCCGTTTTTCCTTGCAGGCGGACTGAATGAGGACAACATCTGCTCTGCTATGGAAAAGGTACAACCTTATGGCGTTGACTTTTCAAGTTCAGTGGAAACCGATGGCTTCAAGGACAAAAACAAGATAAAAAGGATAGTTGAAACTATCAGAAATAATACTGAAAGAAGGATATAAATGAGTAAAATTGGACGATTTGGCGAATTTGGCGGACAATATATTCCTGAAACTGTCATGACTGCTGTTCACGAGCTTGAAAAAGCTTACGATAAATACAAGGACGATCCTGAGTTCAACAAAGAGCTTCAGGAGCTTTACCACAATTATGCAGGCAGACCGTCGATGCTTTATTATGCAGAAAAGATGACCAAAGATCTTGGCGGAGCTAAAATATACATCAAACGTGAGGATCTTAACCACACAGGCTCACACAAGATAAACAACGTTTTGGGTCAGATACTTCTGGCAAAGAAAATGGGCAAGAAGCGCATAATCGCTGAGACTGGTGCAGGTCAGCACGGTGTTGCTACCGCTACAGTTTGCGCTCTTATGGGTCTGGAATGTGAGGTCTACATGGGCGAGACCGATATGAAAAGACAGTCCCTTAACGTTTACAGAATGAATCTTCTTGGCGCAAAGGTAACAGGCGTTGCAAGCGGTACTGCTACACTGAAAGACGCTATCAATGAAGCTTTCAGAGATTGGGTATCAAATATCGACACAACTTACTACTGCATAGGCTCTGTAATGGGACCTCACCCTTATCCTACAATGGTTAGGGATTTCCAGAAAGTTATCAGTGCTGAAATAAAATCACAGCTTATGGAAAAGGAAGGCAGACTGCCTGACTGTGTTGTTGCCTGTGTAGGCGGCGGCTCAAACGCTATGGGTGCATTCTACAACTTTATCGAAGACAAGTCAGTCAAGCTTGTTGGTGCAGAGGCAGCAGGCAGAGGCATTGACACACCTGACCATGCGGCTACAATTGCAAAAGGCTCACTTGGTATATTCCACGGAATGAAGTCGCTTTTCTTGCAGAACGAATACGGTCAGATAGACCCTGTTTATTCTATCTCAGCAGGTCTTGACTACCCAGGTATCGGACCTGAGCACGCATATCTTAACTCTATAGGCAGAGCGCAGTATGTTGACATAACCGATGAAGAAGCAGTTTGTGCTTTTGAGTACCTTTCAAGAACAGAAGGTATAATCCCTGCTATCGAGTCATCACACGCAGTTGCCGCTGCGCTTAAGATTGCTCCTACAATGGATAAGGACTCAATACTTGTCATCAACCTTTCAGGCAGAGGCGACAAGGACGTATACTCAATAGCAAGATACAGGGAGGTCGAGCTCAATGAAGAATAGGATAGACGCTTGCTTTGAAAAGCTTAAAGCAGAAAACAAAAAGGCGCTTGTGACATTTATCACCGCAGGCGACCCTGATATGGATACAACAGAAAAGTGCGTTCTTGAAATGTATAAGAATGGTTCTGACATTATCGAGATCGGAGTGCCGTTCTCTGACCCTATCGCAGAGGGTGCGACTATTCAGAAAGCTTCTCTGCGTTCACTCAGTGGTGGAACAAATCTTGACAAGATATTTGACCTTGTAAGAAAACTCCGCACACAGACTGACAAGCCTATGCTTCTGATGATGTATATAAACACTATCTTCAAGTTCGGTACAGCAAAGTTCTTTGAGCTTTGCAAAGAAACTCAGATAGACGGCGTTATCGTTCCAGATATGCCTTTTGAAGAACGTGAAGAGCTTGAGGGCGAGGCTGAGAAAAATGGTATCTACACTATCTTCCTTGTTGCACCGACTTCACACGAGCGTGTAAAAATGATAGCTGAAAAATCTAAAGGCTTTTTATATGTTGTATCCTCCCTTGGCGTTACTGGTATGCGTTCTGAGATAACAACTGATTTCAACGAGCTTCTTGCGCCTATCAGAAATGAAAACCACTGCCCTTGCTGTATTGGTTTTGGAATTTCAAATCCTGAGCAGGCAAAGAAAATGTCCCAATATGCTGATGGCGTTATCATGGGAAGTGCTGTTGTTAAAATTGTTGAGGAACACGGCAAAGACGCTCCTGAATATGTTGGCAAGTTTATCAAGTCTGTTCGTGAGGGCATGGACAACTAAACATAACAATAGCAAAGGCTCTGAGAAATGTATCTCTCAGAGCCATATTTTTATGCAAAAACAAGACCCCGATAAAATCGAAGTCTTGTAAAGTATTCTTATGAATTTTTCTTATTGAATGCAACAACAGCGTCATTGATAGTCTTAAGCTCGGCGTCAACAGTTGCAGAGTATGATTCTCTCAGCTCTGTCCATGAGAACTGTTTGCCATTATCGTCAGCCTTGTTTGTGTATTCATAAAGCTTTCTTGTTACGCAGTTGCCGTCCTCATTTGCATTGTCGTCAGACATTGTGGAAGAAATTCCGTAGCCGTAGTCAAACACCTGATTGTACTCAGAAGATGAGCAGTCAACGATCACCTGATACATATCCTCTGTCCAGTTAGGGTTAGCGTTGAGGAATTTCTCCTTGCCGTTTTCCTTATATGTTTCATCTGTGTTAGCCATTCTGCAGCACTCATACCAGCACTTAACAGCCTCCTTAGCTGTTGAACCTCTTACCCACATATATGCCGTCATATCAGATGTCATGTACTTTTCATCAGTGTTAGGATCAGACGGAACAGGTACCACTCTCCAAGTGTCAGCGTCAGAAGGTCCGTTATTTCCTGTCATAGCCCATGTACCCATGCAGTAGAACAGCAGATTGCCGTCTTTAAGCGCCTGCTTAGCATTGCCAAGCCAGTTGCCGTTTACAAGGTTGTTCTTACCTACCTGATAAAGCAGATCTTCTGCTCTTTCAATATCAGGGTCATTTATATTATTTGTGAACTTCTCTCCGTCATAGTTTACCATTGTTTTACCGGTCTGCTGAATGACCTGTGTCTGGAACCAACCATTGATACCAAATCTCTCAACATCAGCAGGAGCGTTTGAAACAAACTCCGACATCATGTCATACCAGTTATCCCAATTCCACTCGTTGTTCTGATAAAGTTCATATGGATCGTCAAGACCCTCAGCGTCAATAACGTCCTGATCATACATCATAAGCGTACCGACTGTGAAGCTTATAGGAGCAACATAATGCTTGCCGCCCATAACAAACTTATCAGCCGCTGTTTTCACATCAGCCCACAACGGATCGTCAAAGTTCACAATATCGTCAACCGGCTGATACATATCCTTAAGCACCTGTGCAGGGAAAGCCATCCACTCATACTTGAAGATATCAGGCACATTCTGCTGAGCCATGATAGCACTAGCGAGCTGGTCAAATTTTTCGCTATCAGTTACTCTTGTGTACTCTACTTTACCACCCTTGTTGTTGAAAAGGGTCATCTCAACGGACTTATCCTCGCCCTTTTTCTCGTCAGGGTTAAGGTCATATGTACCCATCCAACGGATAGTTTTCTGAGCATCGTCAGGGATAGCCTCTATTTCCTGTGTGTCCTCGACCTTAACTTTCTTTACTGTTGATACCTTTGAACTACTGTCGCCTGTGGAGCCACAACCTGCAACTGCAAAAACAGATGTAAGCGCTACTGCCAATGCAAGAACCTTCTTGATCTTCATAAAATAATTGACCTCCAAATCAAATGATTTTCTGTCTTAACAACCAATGTTACACTACAATTATAAAGCTTAATGTCCTTTAAGTCAATTCTCATTTTATACAAAGACATTCAAGCCATTTGTATAATTTGAACATTTCAAAAGTAATAAATATTAAAATATTAAACCTTGAGAGGTACTTGAAAAAAAGAGAGAAATGTAGCTGTCTCTTATACACATCTCCGAGCCCACGAGACACTCGCTA
>ENA-UAMT01001152-UAMT01001152.1-human-gut-metagenome-genome-assembly--contig:-NODE-1152-length-9663-cov-3.936928_pt1 | contig 9663 bp, 5 predicted proteins | sample MGYA00243286_ERZ654505 | MGnify/ENA primary metagenome ERZ654505 (study PRJEB26926, sample SAMN06164656) | human gut metagenome | biome: ENVO:00009003; feature: ENVO:2100002; material: ENVO:00002003...
AGCGAGTGTCTCGTGGGCTCGGAGATGTGTATAAGAGACAGGCAAAGAACCGCGTTGTTGTTAAGCTTTTTAATTGCAAGCATGGTGAACCTCCTTTCAAGAACACTCACAGAAAAAGGCATGATAGCCAATAGCAGTGCTATTGCGGTCATGCCTTACGTAACAATCCGTGTTGTATTGCTCTTGGGCATGCCTCCACACAGGAGTAACAATCCAAGATGCAAAATGCATTATAGCGCTCTCCCCGCCCCGGGGACCATCGGGCTGGCGAACGGTAGATGTCGGCCCGCCAGCGGCCACATCGAGCAGATGGGCGTGCTTCGATCCCGAGCCTAGCCTAGGATGCGGGCCATGCGCGCCTTGAACTCGGACAGGAAGCGCGGGGCATCCACGGTCAGTGCCACAAGCGCGCTCTTGTCTGGATCGGATAGGCGGCGCTCGTCGCAAATGGTGCGGCCGCGATACTCGCCGAGCAGGTCGACGCGCAGGTTACAGCCGAGCGCACCCACGAGCGTGGGGTCGATCGCCACAGCGACGGCAAGCGGATCGTGCAGCGCGCAGCCACCCAGGTAGGGGGCGTTCATCTCGTACGAGCCAATGTAGTGCTCCACCATGCTCGCAAACGCGCAACCGGTCATGGTGCCCGAACCCGTCCAGCCGGCAATGTCGCGACGCGTGAGCACCACGCGATGCGTCACATCCAGACCCACCATAGTGAGCTTGCGGCCCGAACGTAGCACGGCATCGGCCGCCTCGGGATCGCTTGCCATGTTGGCCTCGGCGCCCGCACTCACGTTTCCGGGCACGGTCAGGGCGCCGCCCATCACGACCACGCGACCGATAGACATCATCGCCGCCGCATCGCGCTCCAAGGCAAGTGCCAGGTTGGAGAGCGGACCGGTCGCCACGTAGATCAGATCGGGGCCATAGGTGCGCGCGGCATCGATCAGATAATCGACCGCCGCGTTGCCATCAGCCGACGTCGCCCCCACCGGCTCGTACGGCGACGCGGGCACGCTCGCCCCGCCAATGCCGTTCTTGCCGTGGATGAGCGTGGTGGACGCCGGCGGTGTATAGGGCTCAGTCGCCTTAATGGGACGATCGGCGCCCAGGTACACCGGAATCTCGGGGCGACCCAGCAGATCGAGCACTGCCAGGCAGTTGTGCGCCGATTGCTCGACGCGCACGTTGCCAAAGCACGTGGTGATGCCCACGAGCTCCACCTCGGGGCTCGCGATGGCATAGGCAAGCGCCATCGCATCGTCCACGCCCATATCCAGATCAAGGATCAGCTTCTTGATTGCCATTGTTCTACTCCGCTTCTCCGTCTTGTACTAAATCGTCTAAATCAAACACGTGCTCAACTTCGGCGCGCGTGGGAATCGACTGTTGCGCGCCCAAGCGCGACACCGTCACCGCCGAGGCGCGTGCACCCGCCGCCATGCACTCAAAGAGCGGCAAGCCCTCCAGACGAGCCGCCGCCAACGCGCCGATAAACGTATCGCCGGCGGCCGTGGTATCGACTACCGTGCTCGAAAGTGCCGGCAGACGCAGCGGCTCGCCGTCATCGCCGAGCGCAACCGAGCCGGCGCCGCCCAGCGTGATGACCGCAGCTCCGGCACCCTTGGCGAGCAGGGCATTGAGCGCCGCGGCGCAGCTCTCATCGTCCTTGGGCAGGATACCCGTCAGAACCTGGCACTCGGTCTCGTTGGGACAGACCAAGTCGACCGCAGGCCACGCTCCCGCCGGCAGATCGCAGGCGGGAGCCGGGTTAAAGACCGTATAGAACCCCAGCTCATGAGCGCAAACAAGCGCCTCGGCAGTCGCTGCAAGGTCACATTCGCCCTGAGCGATAAAGACGCTGCCGGCAGCCGGGGCAATATCGCTGGCGTCGCCGTCGAACTCATCGGCCACCAGACGTCTCAGCGCGCAGGCAACGTCCTCGCCCGCAAGCGCATGGTTGGCACCCGGTGACAGCACGATGCGGTTGTCGCCCTCGCAGCGAATGATGGTCGCCGTGCCCGTCTCCACGTCGTTGCACCGCGCCACAAAGTCACAGTCCACGCCAGCATCTTGGAGCCCCGCCACGAGCGATGCACCAAACGCATCGCGCCCGACCGCGCCGATCATGTTCGTGCGCGCGCCCATGCGCGCGGCAGCGACGGCCTGGTTGGCGCCTTTGCCGCCAGCGTTGGTGATAAAACCGCTGCCGCCGACGGTCTCGCCCGCGCGCGGCATGCGCTCGCACGCCACCGAAAGGTCCATGTTCATGCTGCCGAACACCGCAACAATGCCGTTGTCTGCCATGGAAACCTCCTCGTCTGCGGGCCTTGCACCCACCGTCGACCGTCGATTGCGCGCCTTCGCACCCCTTATAACTTTAGTTCACTTTGATGTGAACGCGCCCTTGAGGTTGCGCCAGCAGCAAGCATTCACAGGAGCAGGCAGCTACAATGAATATGTGCTGAGTATTCTCGTCATTGGATGATGTTTTATGGAGCAATTCCCACAATCGAGCCCACGCGGACCGCGCCGCGCGCCCGATAACCAGGCGCCGCACGAACGCCCGCGCGCCGACCGCCGCACCGGCGAGTCGCGACGCGGCCCGAGCCCGCATCGAACGCCCACCAACAAGGACGCCCATGCAGCCAAGACCAACACCGGCGCCACACACTCGTCCGCTACCGACAAGCAGGCACCCGCTCGTCCCAAGTCCCGCTACATTCCTGCGCTCGACGGCCTGCGCACGCTTGCCGTCGTCGCGGTGGTGCTCTATCACCTCAACCTCACGTGGGCTCAGGGCGGCCTGCTCGGCGTCACGATCTTCTTTGTGCTTTCGGGCTATCTGATCACGCGCTTGCTGCTCAACGAAGTCGCTAAGACCGGCCGCATCGACCTTAAGAGCTTCTGGATTCGCCGCATCCGTCGCCTGGTCCCCGCCGTGGTAACGGTAGTGTTCGTGACCTGCGCGCTGTGTACCATCTTTAACCACGTGATGCTCACCAAGATGCGCCCCGACATCCTGCCGTCGCTGCTGTTCTTCAACAACTGGTGGCAGATTGCCCAAAACGTCTCGTACTTCAATGCCCTGGGCGACCCCTCACCGCTCACGCACTTTTGGTCGCTTGCCATCGAGGAACAGTTCTACCTAATTTGGCCGCCACTGCTGTTTGCCATGGTATCCATGCATGTGAGCAAGCCCAACACGCGCCGCGTGGTTCTGGGCCTTGCCGCGGTATCTGCCCTCGCCATGATGGTGCTCTATAACCCCGCCGCCGACCCCAGCCGCGTGTACTACGGCACCGACACCCGTGTGTTCTCGCTGCTGCTGGGTGCCTGGATGGCCTTTATCCCCGATCGCGACCTGGCGCCGGTGCGTCTCGCTCGTCGTTTGGGGCTCAATCGCCTGGCCGGCGCCGCCAAGCACGGCAAGAACGCCGAGGGCAAGCCTGGCGAGAAGGCCGACGAATCAGCCGAGACCGCCCCGGCACAACCGAGCGCCCTCGTGCGCTTTTGGTCCTCGCCCGCATCCATCGATGTGCTGGGCGTCGTGGGTCTGGTTGGCCTTGCCGCCATGGTCGCGCTCACCAACGGCTACACCGCCTTCCAGTATCGCGGAGGCACGCTGCTGTGCTCGATCCTCACGCTCATGGTCATCGCGGCCTGCGTGCAGCCCCAGGGAATGGTTGCCCGCGCGCTGTCCGCCGAGCCGCTCGTGTGGATTGGCAAGCGCTCGTACAGCATCTACCTGTGGCACTATCCGCTGCTGTTGCTCATGAACCCGGTCGCCAACATCAACGATACGCCCTGGTGGCAATACATTTTGCAGGTGCTGCTGGTGGTCGCCGTGGCAGAGTGCTGCTATCGCTTTATCGAGACTCCGTTTAGGAAGGGCGCCTTTGGGCGCACCGTCGCCGAATTCCGCGATGGCACCGCCACGCCCGCCAACTGGGTGCGCGCGCACGTCCCTGTCTGCGCAGCCTGTGCTGTCGTGTTGGTCGTTGCACTGGGCGGCCTGATCTTTGTGCCGGAGACCTCCGCACTGAGCGGTGAGGGCGCCGAAGTCCTCAACAAGGAAGCCAAGAACACCGCGCCCGCCGACCAACAGGCGGCCGACGACACCGACAAGGACAACGACGGCTTCCCCGATGGCTCCTACGATCTGCTTATGATCGGCGACTCCGTGTCGCTGCGTGCCGTAGACACCTTTGACGGCGTGTTCCCGCACAGCCATATCGATGCCGAAAAGGGCCGCCAGTTCGATGCGGGGCGCGCGACATTTGAAGGCTATATCCAGCAGAACCTTGCCGGCAAGATCGTGGTCTTTGCCCTGGGCACCAACGGCTTGGTAACCGACGACCAGATCGACGCCATCATGGCCGATGCGGGAGATAAGCGTATGGTGGTGTTTGTGAACACGCGCAGCCCGCAGCCGTGGGTTGGCTCTACCAACCAGGCCATCGCCAACGCCGCTACGCGCTACAAGAACGTGCGCGTTATCGACTGGTACGGATACAGTGCCAACCGCAACGACCTGTTCGATGGCGATGGCACGCACCTATCGACCACTGGCGTGACTGAGTACCTCAACTTGATCCACGATGCCGTCAAGAAGGACCTGCCCGTACACCCCGAGGATCACGTCAACGATCCGCAGCCGGCAGCCGTCAAGTCTGCCACCGACGCACTCGTCAATGCGCTCGCTCTCAAGCCGCACAAGCTGGGCACCGACAAGTAACCTGCAGCGCAAACTTCCCACATCCGGAGGGGGTGTCTGCCACGGCAGACACCCCCTCCGGCAGTTAGGGACACTCCTGGCGCAGCCAATGAAGACCTCTACGGATGAATTCCAGGCCGCTCCGTCGCTCCAGACATCGTTTCCGCGCCTCGTGCCTGCCCCAAACAATCAAAACAAGCCCTTTTCGCCGCACCCTCAAAGGTCTGTGGGCAAAAAAGGGCAAATATGAGTACTGTTACCATTTTAGTAGCAGGCAAAACCACCCAAAATGACGTCCGAGCGACCCCTACAACCCCCTAAAGCAGCCAACCTGACTGGTTTAAGGCGTATTGGAGCCAATTTTAATGAACATACTAAAGGCTATGTTCATTATCTTTTAGGATGTAAATGCTATTCACTTAGCAACAGTACTCATATTTGGCATTTTTTGTCCATTGCTATATAACTAACACCCTATAGCAGACAAAAAACAGGCCGCAGCCCATCGCTGCGGCCTGTTTGGAGTCCAAAAGAGGCGCTAAGCGCTGTAACCCATCGCCTGCAGAACAAACATGACGACCGTGAGCACCGTAATCACACCGATAGTCGCCCAAGTGAGCACATTCCACACGCGGCCGTTGCGGTTAGCGCCCATAATGTGACGGTCAGCGGCAATAACCACCTGGAACACCAGAACCACGGGCAGTAGCACGCCATTGATGACCTGCGAGGTCATCATAATCTGGAACAGATCGACGCCGGGCATAAGCACCAGCACGGCAGAGATACCGATGATGGCCGTAATGATGCCGCGATAGACCGGGGCCTCGTCCCAGCTGCGGTCGGCACCGCGCTCCCAGCCAAATGCCTCGCAGATAGCGCTCGACGTAACGCCCGGCAGCACGCAGGCAGCCAAGAAGCTCGCCGCGACCAGGCCCGAGGCAAACAGTACCGTGGACCACTGACCCGCAATAGGCTCCAACGCGCGGGCAGCATCGGCGGCATCGCTAATCTGAATACCCGCCGGGAACAACACCGTACCGGTCGTGATGATAATAAAGCCGGCAATGACATCGGCGGCAAGCGAGCCGCTCACGGTATCGATGCGCTGCAGCACGATATCGTCCTCGCCCGCGTTCTTATCGACCACGTTGTTCTGCGCCAAGAAAATCATCCACGGCGCGATGGTGGTACCGATCGTTGCGACCACGAGCGACACGTAGTTGGGATCATTTTGAATGTTAGGCACGACCAGGTCGACCGCGACCTCGCCCCAGTTGGGGCCGGCCATAAACGCGGCGACGACGTAGGTCACGAACACGCAGCTTACCAGCAGCAAAATCTTCTCGATGCGCTGGAAACTGCCCGACATGGTAAGCATCCACACCAGCAGCGCCACGAGCGGCACCGAGATGCTCGCCGGCACGCCAAACAGAGCAAGGCCACTCGCGATACCCGCGAACTCCGAGATGGTCACCGCCGTGTTGGCGATCAACAGCGCCGCCATGGCCAACACGCTCTTGCGCACGCCAAAGCGCTCGCGAATGAGCGACGCCAGGCCCTTACCCGTGACGCATCCGCAGCGCGCCGCGGTCTCCTGCGTCACGATAAGCAGCACGGTCATGACGGGAAGCATCCAGAGCATCTTGTAGCCATAGCTGGCGCCCGCGCTGGAATACGTTGCAATGCCGCCGGCGTCATTGCCCGAAAGCGCCGCCAGCAGACCGGGACCCATAGCGCCAAAGATGGCCGCGATGGTCAACTTTTGCTTGGTGCCCGACTTTTGCTTGGTATTTTGCACGCGACCACCTAACCAATGACCGACATGGTGAGCAGCACCGCAGCGGCGCAGTACGCCACGCACGAGATCATGACGGCAATAACGTTCATGGCGGTGCCCGACGTGTTGAGGTCATGCTCGTCACGCCAGAACAGCACCATCAGGTAAATCACGGCGCTCATGTTGCCAACCAGGCAAATGATGGCAGCGATATTAAAGCACCCGGTAAAGAGTTGCTCCTCAAACATGGGCGCATCGGGGAACGCAGCGGTGCGCACCAGCTGGGCGCACAGATAGGTCACGAGTGACAGAATCAGGCCCATGCCCGTGCTCTGGAAGAAGAACCCCAGATACGGCTTGGGCTCGTCGTCGTGACCGTCATACTCCAGGAAGTAGTTCTTGACGAACGACACCATACGCGAGGCAGCCAGCAACACGAGCGGCATGGCGCACATGGGGAACACCACCAAATGCGCGGAGCCGAGTGCCGTTCCCAACACGGTCGCCATAATGCACGAGGCAATGCCCCACACGACAACCCAGTACTGGCGATGCACAAACCAGCTGAGCACGTTCGTCGAGTCGTCCGACGCGCTATCGCCCGAGCCGACACCGGCGATCTGCAGGTCCTCCTGATGCTCCTCGGCGATAACATCCATGGCGTCGTCGAAGGTCACGATACCCAGGATATGGCGGTTCTCGTCGCAGACAGGGATGGCAACCAGGTCGTACTTGGTCATCTCGTCCGTCACGTCTTCCTGGTCCTCGTCGGGCGACACATAGACCAGGTCGCGATAGGCCAGCTGACCCAGCGTGGCGTCGCGGTCGGCTACGATCAGCGTGCGCAGCGAAAGCACGCCCGTCAGCATGCCGCTCGGGTCCTCGGTATAGACGTAATAGACGCTCTCAAAGTCCTCGTCGAGCTCGCGAATCGCCTCGATGGCGTCACCGACCGTTGCCGTGGCGGGCAGGGAGACAAACTCCGAGGTCATGATGCGGCCGGCGGTGTTGTCCTCGTAGCCCAGCAGATTACGAATCGCCTTCTCCTCCTTGACGCCCATCAGGCGCAGGAGCTTCTCGGCCTTCTCGTAATCGAGCTCGTCGATCAGGTCGGCTGCATCGTCCGGGTCCATCATGGCCAGCATCGACGATGCGTCCGTGTCGGACAGGCCCTCGAGCATCTCGGTCATAAGCTCGTCGTCATCGAACTCCGAGATGGCCTCGGCGGCCTGGGCAGTATCGAGCTGCGCAAACACCTGCGCACGTAGGCGCGGGTCGAGCTGCTCGATAATGTCGGCGATGTCGGCAGGATGCAGCTCGCCGAGCGTCTTGTGCGACACCGAGAGTTGAATGTTCTTGGTCGAGCGATCGAGCAGGTCCATGTAGGACCAAGCGATGATGTCCTCACTGAGCGGCTTGCCCAGGTGCTTCATAAAGCCTTCGACGATATGCTCGAGCGCGGGGCTGATGGCGCGTAGCAGACCGCGGGCACCGACCTCGGCGCCCAGCAGGCGCAGCTGGTTTTCGCCCGACATGGAAAACTTGATGTCGTTTACGCGCACGACCTTCATGCCCTGCGTGTCGACAATCTGCTTGTTGAGCACGTCGCGGGCAAGCAAGAGTTCGGTCGGCTGCAGGTACGAAAAACGGATTTCGGTGGCCGGCGACTTAAGGTGTACGCCCGTCTCGTCGATACGGTCGACCCATTTGCGCCAGCTGATCATAAACGGCGTCTTGCCGGGTCCGCGGAACGCGAGCGACGTCACGTGCGGAAAAACTTCGCCGGTAGCAATACCAAAATCGTTGACCACGCCGAGCTTTTCGCCGTCGACGTCCAAGACCGGCAGTTTGAGCATCTCACTCAGATAATTCAATGGTGCTCCCCATCATAATTCCTCCGGACGCGGCCGCGCGTGCGGCGTCCGGGGGCTTCTGGATATGTATACGCATGCGCGGGCGGCACGCCGCTCGACGCTTACACCCCGTGCATGCGCAAAAAGCACCTGCATGGGGTCATCGACTGTATGGTCGAGGTTTGGATTTCACCTGTAACCTTTCTCTTGACCCTCATTAACCGCAGTAACTATAGCATCAGCATCGCCCTGCGGCATCGAATTTATGCGCTGCACATTGCAGGCATACCAAACGCTGACGCATCCGTGACATAGTCATTGGGGACGTTCTTAAATGACTACCCAATAACTACTCTGTGGTGTCATTGTCCTCGGCAAGTTGGGGGAGCACAGCGTCCTTGGGCATGGTGGCCTTCGTCAGCGAGGTGAGCTTTTTGCTCAGCGACGTGTCCGTCTTGACCAGGTCGCTGAGCGTCACGATCTTGTAGCCGTCGGCGACAAGGCCATCGATAATCTGCGGCAGCGCCTCGAGCGTCTGCTCGGCGCATTCGTCTCTATCGGTGAGCAGCACGATATTGCCCGGCGTCACCGAATCGAGCACCGTCGAGACCTGCTCGTCGGCACCGTTGAGCAGCCAGTCGCCCGAATCGATATTCCACGAGACCACGGCAGACACCAGGTCCATCGCATCAATCCAGTTTTGCTCGTCAAAGGCTGCGTAGGGAGCACGCAAAAGCATCGTCGGCGTTCCGGTCGCAGACTTGATCGCCTCAGTGCCCTTCGAAACCTGCTCGCGCACCGCATCGCGGTCCTGGCCCTTGAGCGATTCGTCTCGGTAACTGTTGGAGCCGACCTCGCAGCCAGCATCGACAATCGCCTTAGCCGTGGCGGGCGAGGCCTCGACCGCATCGCCCGAAAGGAAGAACGTCGCGGTGACGCCCTTTTCCTTGAGCACCTGCAAGATCTGTTTGGTGGCGCCGCTCGGACCCTCGTCAAACGTCAGCGCCACGTACTTTTTGTTGCCCTTGGGCGCCACGCTGGCGCACGCAACAACGCAATCGGTGGCGGGCACAACCTCGCCGCGATCCTGCGTCTTGCCCGACTGCTCACCAACCCACACCTCGGAGCGGCCCTGGACACCCCACGTCTGCACATACTCGATAGCGCCCGTGCCCTCGACCTTGAGCTTGGGCTCGATAACCGTAGCCTGAACCTCGTGTTTCTCGTAGGTGTTACGGCCATTCTTGACCGTCACCTTCTCGCCACCCTCGAGTTCGCGGCTATCCCATTTGCCCTGCTTCACGCGCTTGCCG
>ENA-UAMT01001158-UAMT01001158.1-human-gut-metagenome-genome-assembly--contig:-NODE-1158-length-9624-cov-4.746577_pt1 | contig 9624 bp, 8 predicted proteins | sample MGYA00243286_ERZ654505 | MGnify/ENA primary metagenome ERZ654505 (study PRJEB26926, sample SAMN06164656) | human gut metagenome | biome: ENVO:00009003; feature: ENVO:2100002; material: ENVO:00002003...
TACTGCGCCGAGGAGATCCAGGCCGTCATCGACGAGGCCAAGCTGGTCGGCATCCCCGTGTGGAGCCACTGCTACAACAACCACGCCGCTGCCTACGATTCCGTTCGCTTTGGCTGCGAGCAGCTGATTCACGGCTTCGATATCGATGAGCGCACCATGGACCTCATGGCCGAGCAGGGCACCTTCTTCACTCCGACGATCGCCTTCCTGCCCACCTGGTACGCCACCTATCCGCCCGTCTACGTTCCCGAGCTGCACGACAAGTACGAGGGCACTCTGGTCGAGAAGGAGCTGCAGCGCAACTACGACTGCCTGCGCGAGGCCAAGAAGCGCGGCGTCGTCATGACGATCGGCTCCGACTCCTTCTCCTTCGTCACCCCGTACGGCACTTGCTCCATCGAGGAGATGTACGAGTTCGTCGACAAGATCGGCTTCACTCCGGTCGAGACCATCACCTGCGCCACCCTCAACGGTGCCAAGATGTGCCACATCGAGGACGAGACCGGTTCCATCGAGGCCGGCAAGTGCGCCGACCTGCTGGTCGTCAACGGTGACGTCGCCGCCGACATCCACGTGCTCAACACCGACAACATGGACGTCATCATGAAGGACGGCTGGATTGTCGAGGGTGGCACCTTCGGCGAGGCAAACAAGTACAGCGCCTAAGCTACCGTTCATCGATGGCTTGATGTAAAACACAGTATTTGATTGCATAATGCAATGGAGAGGGTCGCTTGCGGCCCTCTTTATTGCTATGGGGTGCGTCGGTAAGAAGGAGATGACGGTGGATCTCAATAGGCTGATTCTGGGCAAGAGCTACAACTCTACCAAGGTCTTTCGTACCGCTCAGCATGTGGTTCAAGCCATCTTGCTCGGTATTGTCGTTCCGCTGCTTATCCTGCTGCTCATCTGGGATCTAACCGATAATCCCAATCCCGTTCCGGCCGTTGTCGTCATTGCCGGCTTGGTCATGCTGTGCTTCTTCTTCTCGTACGTCTTTGTCGTTCCCGACGACCTCACATCGAGCGCAACCGACCGCACGCTCGCCATCGCTTCAAAAATATTCGCCTACACGTCGCGCGGCCTTACGCCCGAAGCTGCCCTGGGCGCCTCTAAGATCATCCTGTCCGAAACTATCGCCTCTGCCATCTGCTTTACCGACGGCAAGCAGGTGTTGGCAAGCTGGGGCGAGGACTCGGCAAAATGCCCCGCGGGCACCCCGGTGGTGCTGCGGACTACGCTCAACGTGATCAACAGCGGTGAGCAAAGCGTGTTCTCGCGCGATGCCTCGACCGAGACGGGCGGCTATTTTCCCCGCCTGCGCGCCGGCATTGTCGCGCCGCTTACCGTGCGCGGACATTGCGTGGGTACGCTCGAGCTGTATTATCCCCGTCTGAGCAGCATCGATATGCGCCAGACGGCGCTTGCCTCGGGCTTTGCCGACCTCATTTCCACGCAGCTTGCGAGCTTTGAGCTCGAGCGCCAGGACGAGCTTACGGCCCGCGTGGAGCTGCGCGCCTTGCAATCGCAGGTCGATCCTCATTTTCTGTTTAACACCATCAGCACCATTGTGTCGCTCGTACGTACCGAGCCGGACAAGGCCAGGTCGCTGCTCATCGACTTTTCCAATTACTACCGTCAGACGCTTTCTGATTCCGATACCCTCACAACGCTCGAGCACGAGGTGGAACAGGGCACTCGCTATATCAACCTTATGCAGGCTCGTTATGGCGACGGCCGTCTGCGCGTCTCGGTCGATATCGACTTTGAGGTGCGCGATTGCATGGTGCCGCCGTTTATCTTGCAGCCGTTGCTCGAAAACTGCATCAAGCACGCGCAGCGCGAGACCGAGCCGCTTTCTATTCATGTTAGGGCTTTCGAGACCGATGACGGTTTGGAGATCATTGTCGAGGACGATGGCATCGGTATGAGCGAAGAAGTCTGTGCGCATCTGTTTGAGCAGCATCGCCGAGAGGAGCCCGAGAGCATTACCGCCGACGGCTCCGTCAAGCGAGGTTGCGGCCTGGCGCTCTTCAACGTGCTTCAGCGCATCCATTTCTTTTACGGAGAAGATTCCGGCATGCGCGTGAAGTCCCAGGAGGGCGTGGGAACGCAGGTCATCGTCGAGCTGAACGGCGAGCCGCATGAGCCCGCGCCGTTGACGGCGTAGCACGCGGTTGGATTGAGAGAAAAAGAGGGGAAGCACATATGTCCGAAGGCTGGAACATCTTGGTGGTTGATGACGAGCCTCCCATTAGGGCTGAGCTACGCTATCTGTTGGAAAAGGATGCGCGTGTGGGCCAGATTGCCGAGGCGGGCAATGTCACCGAAGCCGTGGAGTCGATTCTGTCGAACAAGCCCGACGTGTTGTTTTTAGACATTACCATGCCCGGTCGCTCGGGAATTGAGCTTGCCGAGACGCTGCAGAACCTAAAGACGCCGCCGGTCGTGGTGTTTGTGACGGCGTTTGCCGAGTTTGCCGCCGATGCGTATAACCTCGATGCTGTCGACTATGTCGTCAAGCCGGTCGAGGACGCACGCCTGTCAAAGGCACTCGACAAGATCGAGACAGCCTTGGGTGCCCGTCGTGTTATCCACGCTCCGCGCCAGCCTTTGCGTCTGACGGTGGACCGCGGGGGCAAAAAGGTGTTCATTCCCGCCGCAGACGTCTGCTACTTTGAGGCGCGTGCCGATTTTTGCAATGCCATCTGCGCCGAGGGAACGTACCTGATCAATGAGTCGATCTCTTCGCTCGAGCGTCGCTTGGTCTCCGAGGGCTTTATTCGCGTTCATCGCAGCTATCTGGTCAATTTGGAAGACGTGCACAATGTCGAGATCGGTTCCACGGGTCTTATGGAGCTCAGGCTCGATCGCGTAACCTCGACGGTGCCCGTGTCCCGCCGTCGCGCTGCCGAGGTTAAAGCACACTTGGGGCTTGCGTAGACGGTCTGCGTGCCGTCGTTTACCATCGCAGGTTTGGCATGGGCGCGCGGTGGGCATAATGGGTGGCATCGAATGAAATCGAAAGGATCATTATGCCCGCGCTTATCACCCATCATCTGTTTGGCGAGGAAAGCATCGACCGTCTTCCGCAGGGCGTCATCACGTCCGATGAAGAGCGCATTGCCTTTATCTTGGGCAACCAAGGCCCCGACCCGTTTTTCTTTCACATTCTGACACCGCGTGTTTCCGACTGCACGCTGCTGGCGCAGGTCATGCATCGGTCGCGCATGTCTCGCCAGTTCGCGTGCCTGCGCGACGGCGTGTCGCATCTGCTGCCGCGCGACGCCAGCTTGGGTCGTGCCTTTGCGCTGGGCCTGCTGTCTCATTACGTGCTCGACCGCAACGCCCATCCTTTTGTCTATGAGCAGCAGTTTGGCATCGTGGAGTCCGATTCAGAGCTTGAGAATTCGAGCAGTCAGGTCCATGCCGTGATCGAGAGCGACCTGGATGTGCTGATGCTGCAGCTTAAACGCGATGGCGCTGCGGTCGACGATTACCCGCCGGCGGGCGAGATCGTCACCACCGATCGCATCAATCGCGTGGCCGGCGTGCTGATGAGCTATGTTGCCGGACGCGTGTACGGCATTGACATTCCGGCGGGGGAGTACGGTGCTGCCGTTGCCAATATGCAGCGACTTTACCGCGCGATTGAGCCGGCCGGCTCCGCAAAGACGCGCGCGATCTCGTTGGTTGAGGGCTTGGTGCACGACTACTCGCTGCTCGACGGCCTTGCCCATCGCGTGACGACGGAGCTGCCCGAGCGCACCGGTAACCTGGGCCATCTGACATGGAAGAATCCCTTTACCGACGAGGTCTCGAACGAGAGTTTCCCCGAGGTCTTTGATCGCGCGCTGGTCGATTACGAGTGCACGGTCGCACGTTTTATCGAGACCGGTGACATGGATGCTGTGACCAGTCACGTCAACTACAGCGGTCGCGTGCTCGAAGCCGATGAGGAGTTCGACCGCGAGGAATAGGGCCCGTGCGTGCCCCTTTGCCGAATCCTTACCGGCGGTTCTGGACAATTGGGGTACGATGAACTAACTGCACATCGGGCGAATACGAAGGGTCCCTGTCCATGAAATACACCAAGCTCGAGCGTAACTGGGTTATGTATGATGTGGGCAATTCGGCCCTCGTGCTGCTCAATACTTCGGTGGTGCCCATTTACTTTAACGCCATCAATACCGGCGCTTCTTCGGCCGACCTGGTGGTCGCCTGGGGCAATGCGCAGACGATCGCCTCGCTGGTCATCGCCATGCTCATGCCCATTCTGGGCGCGCTTGCCGACTACGCCGGCAACAAGATCAAGTTCTTCTTGGGCTTCTTCCTCACGGGCCTGGTGCTTTGCTTGACGCAGGCTATCCCAATGTCCGCCATGGCATTTTTGACCGTGTACGTGCTGTGCACCATCGGCCTTAACTCTTCTATGACGTTTTACGACGCCATGCTGCCCGACATTACCACCGACGAGCGCATGGACGCCGTGTCCAGCTCGGGCTATGCCTGGGGCTATATCGGTTCCACCGTGCCGTTCGTCATCTGCCTGGCGCTCATCATGGGTGGCCCCGCTCTTGGCGTCCCTACCATGCTGGCAACGCGTCTGTCGTTTATCATCACTGGTGCTTGGTGGCTCATCTTTACCCTGCCGCTCATTCGCACCTATAAGCAAAAGTACGGTCGCGAGCGCGGTCCCGAGGACACCATCGGCCACATCGTGGGCGGTGTGTTCTCCGAGGTCGGACACACCATGCGCGAGATCGCCCACAACAAGACCGTGCTGGTCTACATGATTGCGTTCTTCTTCTATATCGACGGTGTGCACACGGTCATTTCCATGGCTACCAGCTACGGCTCGGCTTTGGGCATCGATTCGACGCAGCTGGTGCTGGCGCTGCTCGTTACGCAGTTCGTGGCCTTTCCATCCGCCATCATCTACGGCAAGCTTGCCGGACGCGTGGGCACGCTCAACATGATCCTGGTGGCGGTCGCCGCCTACATGGGCATTGTGCTGTTCGCCGCGTTCTTCTTAAAGACCGCCTTTGAGTTTTGGGTGCTTGCCATTATGGTCGGCCTGTTCCAGGGCGGCGTGCAGGCGCTCAGCCGTAGCTACTTTGGCCGCATTATCCCCAAAGAAAAATCCAACGAGTACTACGGCTTCTTTGACATCTTTGGTCGTTATGCAAGCGTTATGGGCACCTTCCTGGTGTCGGTCGTCACCTCGCTGACCGGCAACCCGTCGCTGGGCGTCCTTTCCATTGGTGTGCTGCTGGTCGTTGGCTTTATGCTGCTGGTCCGCCTGTCCCGCATGACTCGGGTGGCAGAGCATGCCGCATAGGAGCGAGCGGCTATTGTGCCTGTCCACGGTACTCTTTTGGGGTTATCCGCAATAAACATTGCGACTTGCGAGCAATGATTTGCCCAAGTGGGTATGATGGAATCAGCTAGGTCGCGGGGCGTCGCCTGTGTTTGGCGGCGTCCCGTTTTTGTGTTGCAGGGAGGGTAAGGCATGAACGCCACGGTTGTGATTCCAACATACTGGGCGGGCGATGATGCCCGTGCAAACGCTCCCGGCGTCTATGACCACTCGACGAAGCTCAACGCCACCAATCCCGAGCTCGACCGCTGCCTGGCCTCGCTCGAGCAGGTGCGCGACATTCCGAGGATTATCCTTTTGGTGGTCTGTCCCATCTCGGCCACGGCTGATGTGTCGAAGCGTGTCCACGAAATCGTCGACGCGCACCCTACGCTCAAGGTCACCGTGGTTACCAACAACCAGGCATCGCGTATCGCCGACCGTGTGGCGCAGATTGCTCCCAAGGGCTCGGGCGAGTGCGTGAGTCTGCGCGGATATGGCGCCATTCGCAATATGGGGCTTGCCTGCGCTGCGGTGCTCGGCCACGATGCCGTTGTCTTTTTGGATGACGACGAGACCGTTATCGATGCCGACTTTATGAAGCGCGCGACCTATGCACTGGGCCAGCAGACGCGTCAAGGCCTGCCGATTTTGGTTAAGAGCGGTTACTTTTACGATCGAGACGGATCGCCGTTGGCGCCCACAGACAAGGTGGGCATTTGCCATCGTTGGTGGACCAAACGCATCGAGTTTAATCGCTGGATGAAAAAGGCGCTCTCGGGCACCCGTATCTCTCGTTCAAACTACGTGTGCGGCGGCCTTGTGGCGCTTCATGCCCGCGCCTTTACCCGTGTGGCGTTTGACCCGTTTATCACCCGAGGCGAGGACCTAGATTACCTCTTTAACATGCGCATGTTTGGCTACGACGTGTGGTTTGACAACGAGTGGGTTGTTCGTCACCTGCCGCCCGAGTCCGAGAAGCGCTCGCCGCGCTTTATGCAGGATGTGTACCGTTGGTACTACGAGCGTGCCAAGCTGACATTTGCCGCGCACCAGCAGGAGCTCGTTCCCGTCACGGCCGCGTCGCTCATGCCCTATCCGGGCCCGTGGATTTCGCGCGAGCTCGACGACCGCGTGCGCAAGACCGCCATGGTTCGCAGCATGTTTACCCGCGAGCACGAGGGGTACCTGCGCATTTGGCGGCACGGTATTGACGAGGCCAAGACCTACGCGCGTCAAAACGCCGCAAGCTACCTGCGTTTTCAGAGCTTCTGGCCCAAGATCATGGACGGGCTCTGGCGCGACGCACAACTGACCAGCATCCTGGAGGGGACTGAATGATCGACCGCCGCGCCCAGCGCGATAACTCAATATCTATCTTTCGCGTGATCGCCGTTGTCTGCGCCATTTGCGTGCTGGTGTACTTTATTTTTGCCCTGGCGACTGGAATCGAGCCGATCGCGACCGTGGTCGCCTGCGCACTGCTGTGCATCTTTCTGTGCATTTTTATCTATTTGACGCTCAATCCCGATTCGGTGCGTTCGCAGTACACCGAAGAGACGCTCTCGGTGGCCTCTGCCATGCTCGAGGACATCAAAGGCGGTCTGACGCAGGAGTCGGCGCGTCTGGTGTGCCAGCGCATTTTGCCCGAGACGCGTGCCATGACGGTTGCCATCACCGACGAGAGCAACGTGCTGGCCTGCGCGGGCGAGTTTGAGGAAAAGCTGCTGCCCGATTCGCCCATCCACACACTTGCCACGCGCTACGTCATCGAGCACGGTATCGTCCAGTCGTTCAACCGTGTGGTGGACGTGGTGGGCTCGGATGGCTCGCACAACCATGTTCCTGCCGGTATCATCGCTCCTATCAAGGTGGGCGACCGCACCGTCGGCACGCTCAAGTTCTACTACAAGACCCCGCGTGCCGTCGACCGCACTCAGTACGCGCTTGCCTCGGGTTTTGCCGAGATCCTGTCCACGCAGCTCGCCATCCACGAGCTCGAGGTGCAAAAGGAGCTCACGGCCCGTGCCGAGGTGCGTGCCCTGCAGGCACAGATCAACCCGCATTTTCTGTTCAACACGCTCAACACCATCGCGTCGTTTACGCGTACCGATCCGCTGCGCGCCCGCGAGCTGCTGCGCGAGTTCTCCTCGTTCTATCGCGCCACGCTCGACAATTCGGGCTCGCTCATTCCCGTGTCGCGCGAGGTCGCGCAGACCAAGCGCTACCTGACGTTTGAGAAGGCGCGCTTTGGCGAGGATCGCGTGCTGGCGACCTTCGACGTGTCCGAGGACGTCGAGGACACGCTGGTGCCGGCATTTGTAATCCAGCCAATCGTCGAGAATGCCGTGCGCCATGGTATGGGCGACGACGATGCACTGAGGATCGACGTGTCGGTCCACAGGGATGGCGAAGATGCGATTTTGATTGTGGTCGCCGATAACGGCGTGGGCATGGACGAAGGCACCGCTGCCAGACTGTTTGACGAACGCTCCGCCCGTCCCGACGCCAGCTCCCCGCAGGGCGGCGGCGCCGGTGTGGCCATGCACAATATTTCGGAGCGCATCCATCGCTTTTATGGACCGCACTCTTATACACGCGTCGAATCGGCCCCGGGCAAGGGCGCTAAAGTGCTCCTGCATCTCGATTTGTCGGAGAGCATCTTCGACATTCAAGAGTAGAATGATAGGTTACGGGTTTAACGCTAGTTGGCGGATGCCCGACGTAGTTAGTTGACGAAAGGTTTTATCCCTATGCTGCGTGCGATGATTGTGGATGATGAGGCCCCGGCCCGTTCGGAACTTCGCTTCTTGCTCGAGCAGACGGGCAAGATCGGCACGATCACAGAAGCGTCGAGCGTTCGCTCCGCTATCGAGATGCTTATGGAGAGCCGCGTCGATGTTGTGTTCCTCGATATCTCGATGCCTGGCGCTTCGGGTCTGCAACTTGCCGAGGCACTGCATAAGCTCAAGAATCCGCCGGCGATCGTATTCGTAACCGCGTACAGCGATCATGCGGTCGAGGCGTTTGATGTGGATGCCGTCGACTATCTGATGAAGCCGGTCGAGGAGGCTCGCCTGGATCGAGCGATCGATAAGGTTATGCAACGCGCCAAGCCTGTCACGGACAGCAAGGTGACCATCGAGCGCATCCCGGTGGAAAAGGGCGGCCGCAAGGTCCTCATCCCCGTGGACGACATTCGCTTTATTATGGCCAAGGACGATTACTCCTGTATTTATACGGTCGATGACCGCTTTTTGTCCACGACCTCGCTGGCACAGTTCGAGGCCAAGCTCTGCGACTTTGGCTTCTTCCGCGTTCACCGCCGCTATATCGTCAACTTGGCGTGTGTCACCGACGTCGAGACGGTTCCCTCGGGCGCTATCCAGCTGGGCATTACGGGCGTCGACGAACGCGTACCGGTTTCGCGCCGTCGCGTCGTACCGCTCAAAAAGGCCCTGAGCCTCTAGTACACCGGCCCCGCAGCCCTGTAGACCAAAATCGTCTGCGGAGCCGTGGGGCTTTTTGCATGAATGCACCAAATCTTTTTGCGGAAGGGATCCCATGAACAGTGCAAGCGCCAAGCGTATCGACATTATCTCGGACACCCACGGCTATCTTTCGCCTGCGCTCTTGGACGAGCTTAAGGGTGCGGATCTGATTATCCACGCCGGTGACCTTACGTCGGAGATGGATTACGAGCACCTGCGCACCATCGCCCCCGTGCGAGCGGTGCTGGGCAATAACGATTACTACCGCGACTACGGCCCCGATGTGGACCGCTTGGCACTCTTTACCTACGAAGGCCTCAAGTTTGCCGTAGCCCACTACCGTGAAGACCTCCCGGTGGGATCTGTAGACGTAGCCATCAACGGCCACACCCACGTAACCAAAGAAGCCCAAGTGGGCCGCTGCTTGGTCCTCAACCCAGGCAGCGCCAGCTATCCAAGAGGCACCCGAGGCCCCACCATGGCCAGAATGCTCGTCAAGGACGGCAAGATTCTGAGCATCAAATTTATTGACCTAGAGTAACCGCAACAAAAACGGGGGATGCACAACGCATTCCCCGTTTTTTATGAGCCAAAGGCGGAAGTTCAACAAGATCCATCAGACCAACCCCGCCGAGGAGCACGCGGGCTAGCCGCGCAGCGGCGCACGCCTGCAAAACTGGTTGAATAATGTGACGGCAGGGAGGGTCTCCGGGGCTGAGGGCGGGGGTTAAGTTTGTCGCGAGTTCCGCACGCAAAGGAAAGCACTTAATGTGC
>ENA-UAMT01001163-UAMT01001163.1-human-gut-metagenome-genome-assembly--contig:-NODE-1163-length-9594-cov-4.561484_pt1 | contig 9594 bp, 3 predicted proteins | sample MGYA00243286_ERZ654505 | MGnify/ENA primary metagenome ERZ654505 (study PRJEB26926, sample SAMN06164656) | human gut metagenome | biome: ENVO:00009003; feature: ENVO:2100002; material: ENVO:00002003...
CCCGGACCCCAGGAGGGGCCGCGGGGGCGTTCGGCTAACTGCGGGAATGGCCTATCCGCTCAATGTGTTCGGCTGAGATCGGAAATCAACCACGTCAAATGGTCAGGCATGTGGCGTTTCTGGCGGTTCTTCCGGTTTGTGCGGCATAGATGTTGTACTTGTTCGTAAGGGCCAACCTGCCCCTGGTCCTACCAGTAATGCATTTATCGAAACGTCGGGAATCGGTCTTGTATCCCAGGCGCACGTTGCTTCTGCGGGCTGGTTGGCTCCCGTTGGCAATGGCGAAACTGCCGGTCAGACGGGCATGTCTCGTTCTCTGCAGGCGTTGTATGTTTCGACGCAGGGTATCGATGCCTCCGTCGAAGTATCGGCGCACGTTGCGAATATCGGTTGGCAACCATACGTCTCGGGTGCTTCCTACGCTGGCACTGTTGGCAAGGGCCTTGCAATTCAGGCGGTTAAATTAAGGCTCACTGGCAACGACGCTTCAAAATACGATATTTACTACCGTGTTCATGCGGCGGATTATGGCTGGCTTGGTTGGGCTAAAAATGACGCCGCAGCTGGCACCGTTGGACTGTCTAAGCAGGCCGAGGCAATTCAAATTAAGTTGGTTGCCAAGGGTTCGTCCGAGGCTCCCGTTCAAGATCATGCTGCTTTGATCCAGCTTCCCGGGCTATCTGCTAAGGCTAATTGCTCCGGTCTTGGCTGGCAAGCGTCCGTTGGCAATGGCGGTGTTGCCGGAACGGTTGGGCAGAACCGTGCCATGGAGGCCATGCAGTTGTCGCTTTCCGATAGCTCCATGAGCGGTGGCATTTCGTATTCTGCTCATGTATCCAATATCGGTTGGCAGTCTGCTGTTTCGGACGGGGCTACATCGGGAACTGTTGGCCAAGGGCAGCAGATCCAAGCTGTGAAGATTAACTTGACTGGCGACGTTTCGAATTACTTTGATGTCTGGTATCGCGTCCATGTGTCAAATTACGGATGGCTTGGCTGGACCAAAAATGGATCGCCCGCGGGTACCACGAAGCTTGGCATTCCTGTTCAGGCTTTACAGGTAAAGATTGCCCCCAAGGGCGCTTCCGCACCAGGCTCTACGTCTGATTCGTATTTTGAGACCTATCGTTATATGGGGTATCAGACCCCGGGATCATATCCAAAAGTTAGTTGTAATAGCGTACAGCTTCCTTCATATTGCACCGGTTACTTTACGTATGTCACGCCTTCTCGAATTCCTTACAACGCTTCACGACAGGATTGCATCAACGCATTCGTCCAGCGTGCTCGTGAATATATCGGTACTCGTTATATCGAGCCGTGGTCTTCTTGGCCAGGGGATGCAGTTGATTGCTCGGGCTTGGTGCTGCAATGTTTGTATGCGACTGGCATGGATATGGGTTGGTATAACCCCTATAACCATCGTTGGTTGCCCGAGCAGACCTATAACTCCATGAACTGGTATCGCAACAACACGTTTATGCCGGTTAGCACCTCTGCTATGCAGAGGGGAGATGTGGTCTACTACCGGGGTCATATTGGAATCTACATTGGAAACGGTCGAATCATTGATTCGTGGCCGGGGATCGGTGTGACCGAGCGCTCGGTCAATGCTCCAGGTCGTGTAATCGGCGCAGCTAGGCCTTTTGCATAGAGTCTGTTGAGGCGCTCCGTTGCAGGAGCGCCTCTTTTTGACTGTATGGTAAACGTTGCTTTTCTAAGCTTTAAATGCCTGTATGGAAGTGCGGTAACATAGCAGCTATTCGGTCTTTACATGTGGTCAATGTCCGGGGGGATATACATGAAACATCTCAAAGCGTCTGCGGCTTTGGTTTGTACGCTATTGATGGGCTGGTCGCAAATCATTCAGCCTTACAGCGCGTATGCGCTGTCGGTTCAGGCCGCCGCTGCCTCGCAGTCGGTCTTGCAAACATCAATCGAGCACGAATCTCAAGGTGTAAGTTCTCAGGGGGTGCAGGACGATGCCTCGGGTTCTCGGGGTGTGACCGAATGGTATGGTGACGATGCAAATGCTGCTCGTCCTGATGGGGAAACAGATTCGGATTCCGGCGAACAGCCTGGAATTGGCGTCGAAGAATCTGGTGTTGACGAGTCAAACGGTGAAGCCCCAACCGATGATTCCGCTGAGATGAATTCCTGCGAAGCAGACTCTTTGGAACCGAACTCTTGGCGTTTCGAAAACGGCGTGCTTATCGATTCTGGCAATGGCGACATCGATGCGCAGTCTTTAACTGACGATTCTTTGCCCAATGGCGTTGTCGCGCGCGGCATCGATGTCAGCAATCATCAAGGAACTGTTGATTGGAATAAGGTTAAGGCCGCGGGGATTGATTTTGCCATTCTCAAGGTCGGTCCGGTTTACGGAAAACCTGACGATTCTTTTGAAAGGAACGCTGCTGAATGTGAACGCCTCGGCATTCCTTATGGCGTGTATTACTACTCCTACGCCCGTTCTGTAGAGGATGCCAATAAAGAGGCCGACAGGACACTTGCTTGGCTCGGTGGCCATCATCCGTCGCTTCCCGTCTATTATGATCTTGAGGATAGCTATATCTTGCAAGATCCGGATTTCAGCAAGGATAAGCTCACTCAGATTGCGCAGACTTTTTGCAACCGTATGGAGGCCGTTGGCTTTAAGTCGGGTATCTATGCGAACCTTAACTGGCTTAACAACTACCTGAATTCTCCGTCGTTGAACGGTTATGACCATTGGGTCGCTCAATATAATTGGCGTTGCGATTATGCTGGCAGCTACAGTTTCTGGCAGTATTCAAGCAGCGGTAATGTCCCGGGCGTTAACGGACGCTGTGACATGAACTACTGCTTCAACGGTTCTCTTCTGAACGTAGACGACAGCAAGATGCATATTCAGTATGAGGCACATGTCTCGAATATTGGCTGGATGAGCAGCAAGCGCGACGGATCTACAGCTGGCACAACGGGGCAGTCTAAATCAGTGGAGGATCTTAAGGTCGGCATCTTGAATCCTGTTGAAGATGGCTCTGTGCAAATTAACGCCAATGTAAGTGGCATCGGCTGGCAGGGCTGGGACACCCCCTCGGCCTCCGAGGGCGGCACCACCGGCCAGGGCCGCGCCGTCGAGGCCGTGCGCCTGAGGCTCACGGGCTCCCTCGCCAAGGACTACGACGTCTACTACCGCGTCCACGCCTCCAACATCGGCTGGATGGCCTGGGCCAAGGACGGCGAGGAGGCCGGCACCACCGGTATGTCGTGCTCTCTCGAGGCTGTTCAGATTAAGCTCATTAAGAAGGGTGCTTCCCATCCTGATACATCGGGATATTCCCATCTTGAAATACCTTCGGTGACATATTCCTCTCAGGTGAAAGGCGCTTGGCAGAATTCCGTCTCGGCCGGTGAGGTGTCCGGTACAACTGGTCAGGGAATTCCCATCACCGGGTTTTCGGCTAAAACTACTTCATCTGTTGCCGGCGGGATTAATTATCAACTGCATCTTTCGAATGTGGGCTGGACGTCTGGTAAGTCAAATGGAGTGCAGCTTTCGTCTACCGCTGAATCCAATTCGGTTGAGGCTATTAAAATTTCTCTTTCTGGTGACTTGGCAACCTATTTTGATGTTTGGTACAGGGTTCATGTCGATAACGTCGGCTGGCTTGGTTGGACTAAAAATGGCTCCGTTGCCGGTAGTACTGGCTATGGGGCGCATGTCCAAGCTATCCAAGTTCGACTTACGAGGAAGGGCGCCAATGCCCCCGGGAGCACCGTTTCGCCGTGTTTGCTTGGGCAACCAACCGCGTTTGCAAATCCCATGCAGAAGAAAATTGTAGATCTTGCCCGACAGGTGCCGTCTCCTGGCCCGGGATTGTGCTCCGAGTGGATTGCAGATATCTATGAGCGTGCCGGATTTAGGAATGTCCATACAGATGCCTGCGATTACTACTGGGATTACTGTAAATACACCGATTATTCTCATTTGAAAGTCGGAATGGTCATTGCCGTTCCTTCGCATACGCATACACGCATGGGCAGCATTTACGGTTACGTATGTCTCTACATCGGTAATAACCAGGTTATGGATAATGTCGGTCGGATCAGGACGCTCGATATGGCGTACTGGTTGGATTATTATTCCACCTCATACAAGCCAAAATGGGGCTGGTATGACAACGTGCCGCTTGCATAGCAGGTCGAAATTCGTGTTTTCACACAGGTTCTAGCAAATATTCTGATTAAAACGAACGGGTCGTTTTGTAACGGTCCGTTCGTTTCTATTTAAGTGCCATTCACGTTTTCGGTATTTATGCAATTGCCGTAACGATAAATAATGATGCTAAATATGGTCGATTAATGGGGGAGTCGAATGAAAAAGACGCAACGACTGCTAGCAACGGCAATGATGCCATTACTGATCCTTCAGTGTCTTCTGACGCCCCTTTCCGTCTGGGCTGATTCTTTACCTGTGCAACCGGAATCCACTGATTATATCGATAGTCCTGCCAGCAGCTCGGAAGACGAGAGCTTTGTCTTAAATGACGATCAGCAGGGGATTGAAGTCGAGCAGCCGACTGTGTCAGACAATGATTCTCCCTCATCCGTTTGTAGCGAGCCTGCCTCCAATGCAACTGATTCGGCGAAACCCGAAAATGATGTATCCACTGTGTTTGGCTCTGTTTCATACCAGACTCATGTACAGGATATTGGCTGGCAAGCTCCCGTTTCAAATGGAATGACGGCGGGCACTACAGGCCGTGCTAAGCGCGTCGAAGCCCTCAAGATAAATTTGCTTTCACAGGATGGCACCCCGCTGGGGAATGACAGCATTTCGGTCCAATCTCACATTACCGGGATCGGCTGGGAGTCTCAGTCGGTGGGTAACGGGCAGGCATCTGGAACAGTTGGACAGTCGCGAGCCATCGAGGCGATCAAGCTATCTTTGTCGGGCGGTCTTTCTGATTCGTATGACATTTGGTATCGCGTTCATTCTGCAAATGTTGGTTGGCTTGGCTGGGCCTCAAATGGTGAGCCTGCTGGAACGCAGGGCTATGCTTATCAGATCGAAGCTATTCAGATTAAGGTGCTTCCAAAAAATGCTCAAGATGCGCCAGCGCGAGGCGATGCCTTTAGGGATCATTCTCAGGAACCGCCTACCGTTTCCTATCGATCTCATGTCTCCAATGTTGGATGGATGGGCGCTGTCGCGGACGGAAAAACATCGGGGGTCATTGACTCAAGAAATGCAATCGAGGCACTGTCGCTTGGTGTTAATTGGTATGGTCACAGAGGCTCTATTTCCTCTCGCGCGCACGTCTCTGGCATTGGTTGGCAAGACTGGTCTTCAGGCGTCATTGGCACGACGGGGCAATCTCGATCCATTGAGGCCGTTCAGTTTAAGCTGAACGGCGAGCTATCTGCTGCATATGACATTTGGTACCGTGTGTATGCTTCCAAATTGGGCGGATGGCTGGGCTGGACGTCTAACGGGTCTCCTGCGGGCTCGGTGGGGAAGGGTGCCGCCATTCAGGGTGTTCAGATTTTATTGGTCGAGAAAAGCGGCCCTGCTCCCGGCGATACGTTGAACCATTTCATTGGAGCTACGGATGTTCTAAACGGGAGCTCGCTCGGTCTCAACGGTAAAAGCCTGGGCTCTGAACAAGGCAAATCAATCTTATTGGGCTCCGAGAACGGCTCTGAACCTTTAACCTCGCTCTCTATTTCGTTTGATAATCAAGAGATTTTAGGCTCAATTGATTATTCCGGCTTCTTTGAATTTGGCGGATGGAGCGGTGCCGTTTCTGACGGTGCTGCGCTTAACTCTAAAAACGATGGGCTTGTTTTAAAGGCGGTGAGATTGGCCCTTACTGGAGATTTGTCTAAAGCCTATGACGTTTGGTATCGCTGTTTTGACTCAAAAAAAGGATGGCTTGGTTGGGCGTGTAATGGCTCGGATGCGGGGGCAACGATATCGGGTTCATTCCTTAAGGCTGTCGAAGTAAGGATTATCAGTAAAGGCAGCGGCGCGCCCGGAGTGACGGACGGAGCATTTGCTTCTGATACTTCCGCCGATTGCGCTCATGTTGTTTACCAGGCCCATTCCGCTAACCGTGGCTGGTCTCCATCTGTTTTAGATGGGCAGGATGCCGGCACAACGGGACAATCGCTTTCTCTTCAAGCTTTGAATGTGTCGTTGTCCGGTGTGGATGACGATTCTCAAATTGAGGCAAGAGCACATGTTGCCAATATTGGTTGGCAGGAATGGCAATCTGCCGGTTATGTTGGGACCGTTGGACAAGGATTGGCCATTCAGGCTCTTGAGCTGCGCTTAAATGGTTCCCTCGCGAATCAGTATGACATTTACTATCGAGTTCATTCGGCGGGCTATGGTTGGTTGGGTTGGGCAAAAAACGGCGATTCCGCTGGAACTACCGGGCTTAATATACAGATAGAAGCTGTCCAAATTAAGCTTGTGGCGAAGGGCAGGGATCCTGGTGCGTCGTCTGTGCCCGCATTTATCTCGGTACCAGCCCTAACGCTCCAGGCGCATGTTGCCACGCTTGGTTGGATGAATCCCGTTGGCAACGGCGGTGTTGCGGGTACGACTGGCAGGTCACTTGCGATTGAGGCTCTGAAGCTAAATATCTCCAGTAGCGTATCGGGCGGTATAGAGTACTCCGCCCATGTGCAGGATGTTGGTTGGCAAAGCTGGGCTTCCAACGGGGATATCGCTGGAACAGTAGGCCGCGCAAAGCGTATCGAGGCTATTAAGATTAGGCTGACCGGTGACTTATCGAACTACTTTGATGTTTGGTATCGAGCGTATTGCCAAGACTTTGGGTGGCTCGACTGGACCTCAAATGGGCAGCCTGCGGGCACGTCGAGGATAGGTTGCAGAGTCGAGTCTGTTCAAGTGAAGATTGTTCCCAAGGGCGCTGGTGCTCCCGGTGCTACCGGACGCCCGTTTACCGATCAGCCCTTGTTGCCTGCCGACATGATGGCCATGCTTAATCTGGCTAATAGATATTCGAGCAATACAAGCTGGCTAATTGCAGTTGACAGGCAAACATGCCGCCTGGGAGTTCTTCGCGGACAGCGCGGTTCGTGGAGCTACGCCCAGTACTGGACCTGCTCTACGGGCGCTCCTAGTACTCCGACGCCTACAGGCGAGTATTCCGTCACCGGCAAGGGTTACTCGTTTGGGCATGGCTATACCTGTTACTACTACACGCAGTTTTACGGGGACTATCTGTTCCATTCGATACCGTACTACCAGGGAACTATTAACCCCATGGACAGCCGAATAGGAATGCATATTTCACAAGGCTGCGTGCGTTTGCCCATCGATCGCGCTAAATGGATTTGGGATAACGTGCCCCTTGCTACCAAGGTGGTAATCTACTAGCCATTCTCGTAAGCGACGAGAGCTTGTTAGAGGGCCCTTTCCTGTTGCCGCAGTCTTGGCAACAGGAAAGGGCCCTTGCCGTTGGACAAGGCTCCTTTTTCTTCGTTCACCTAATTGGTGGCATTAATGAAGCTAACTCCCGATAGTATGGTTATTGACGGCTGTCTATCTAGGAGGCGATTCTTTTGAAAAGGCAATTTAGAGCATTTATTGTTCTGATTTCCTGCTTCATGTCGATGCTGCTTTTGAGCCCTTTGGCTTGTTGGGCAGATCAAAATGTTGGTTCCAACGAATATGAATCCGTTTCAGAGACCCAATCCGACCCCTCGGATCAAACTGCTGCTGTAGCCGATGAAACGGCGCCTTCGATTGATGCTACCGTGGAGCCCAAAGAGGCGGTCCCGGACGTCAGCTATAAATCTCACATTTCAGGCATTGGCTGGGAGCCGACGTTTACATCGAATGGCTCGATCTCTGGCACAACTGGCCAGTCTCGTAGGCTTGAGGCGCTCAGGGTTTCCCTCCCGAATTCAGAGGACCTTGGTATCGAATACCGCTCTCATGTTCAAAATGAAGGCTGGCAGGATTGGGTTTCTAATGGAGCTGTCTCCGGCACGACGGGAAAGGGCCTTCAGATTGAAGCTGTCGAGCTCAAGCTGACGGGTGACGGTGCATCTTCTTATGACCTGTATTATCGCGTTCATGTTTCTAATTTCGGCTGGCTTGGATGGACCTCAAATGGGTCGACTGCGGGAACCACCGGTTGGTCTTATGCCGTTGAAGCAATACAGATTGTCATTGTAAAGAAGGGTGACGCGGCGCCCGGCGATACCGCTGGTGCTTATGTCCCGTATGTCTTTAATTGCTCTCTTTCTCTTTCTCAGGTTGGGGAGACGACTAGAGCAACCCTGAATGTTCCGCAGATCGAGGATATAATACGACTCGGTATCGCTGATTCGATAAAGGTGGCAGGCTCCATGTCGTATAGAGGGAGGGTCACCCGTTCCGTCTCAAGCACGATTGCACTCGGAGATCTGGGCTCTGGCTCCAGTGAAATTGAATTTAGCGATTATGGTCCGTTTGACGTTACGTTGCAGTATTTGAAGAACGGAAATATCGTTCATGAGGACCATCAGTCAATTGGCATTTCTGCGAGCGAGTACAACCTTGCCCCTTTGAGTGCTTCTTTCCCCGTTGTTCTCTATTCGCTATCTTTCTGGGATATCAGTACCTCTTCTGCTGGAACGACCATTCCGTCGATCGTAATGCTCGATCGTCCGGGTGCCTATAACTGGAACTCGCTTCCATCCGGGATGTATGGTCTCCCGTATCTGACTCATGAGGAAAATGCTTCTAGTTCGAGCTATCAGGCGTTCGCGGATTATGTAGCTGCTCTCTACAAGATCAATCCCAAGGCAAAGTTCAATCTGTATATTAATGACATCACCTGCTCGTTGATCCATAGGATGATTTACGCCAATAAGATTCCCGCTGGCCAATACTCCATTCGACTGCTGTCCGATGGATCTGCCACGTATGTCTTTACCAATGAGGCCTTTGACGTAAAGGATCCAGATTCTAAGCAAGCGGAGCTGATTACTTTATGGAACGCTGCCAAGAGTAAGGAATACGAAACCGGTGAAGTCTCAAAGTCGTATAGCGATTATCACGATCACTGGGATTCTATGTATGCCGTGCTGAGTATTGAGCCCGGCACTCAGTGGTGGATGACTCGAACGAATCTGTTTACGAGCGGTGACGATAATGCCTTTGCGAATAAGATCGCATCCGATCCTAACGTTAAGAAGATGAACGTTTCGAGCATGCTTACGAGCCTGCAGAATAGGGGAGAGGACACGGTCCAAGCGTTTAAGGCTCTGTACAACTTTAACGATGGTTATTTTGATGCGGCTACTCAACAGGGCAAAAAGGTAATGATGCTGCTTGGAACGTATGTTACTTACGAGCAGAATTTTGACGACTATGCCAACTTGACCGAAGTTATCTATGGCGATGACTATTTGTATTATTACAAGGGGCATCCAAACACGCCGACGGGCATGTATCCCCAAAAGCAGGAACAGCTTGACCGTCTTGGCATTACCGATGTCGATTCTTCCGTTGCAGCGGAGCTGATTCTCTTCTTTAATCCGGAGATTGGCCTGTCTGGTTATGGGTCTAGTACTGTCTCTTATACA
>ENA-UAMT01001176-UAMT01001176.1-human-gut-metagenome-genome-assembly--contig:-NODE-1176-length-9529-cov-4.601119_pt1 | contig 9529 bp, 10 predicted proteins | sample MGYA00243286_ERZ654505 | MGnify/ENA primary metagenome ERZ654505 (study PRJEB26926, sample SAMN06164656) | human gut metagenome | biome: ENVO:00009003; feature: ENVO:2100002; material: ENVO:00002003...
TACACTTCTAGCTTCGTCGGCAGCGTCAGATGTGTATAAGAGACAGATTTTAGGCTCAACAACAAATTGCGGTTTATCCACGGTCTGCTGAACTGTCTCAATAAAGCTTCTCACCTGTTCAAAGGAAAAAACGTCCTGCAAAGAACCCATTTGCACACGGTGTGTGACTTTCTCAAATATTGATATCGCCTTGCCGCCTACACGCTGAGTAGGGGAGTCGCTTCTGATAAACTGCGGAAACTGCTCCTCAAGACCCTTTAGTTCCTGCTGGAGCATATCGTATTCATAGTCTGTGATCTCGTTCCTGTCCTCAACATAGTAAAGCTGAGAGTGATAATTCAAAAGCTTCACAAGCTCGTCTATACGTTTTTTAGCGTCCTGTTCGTTCAAAATAACACAACTCCATTTCTGCCAACTTTTTACGGCATATCATACGCAGGGCAATACCACATAAGGATTGTACGCAAGATGCGTAGCCAGATTTTTCGTTAGCTTGTATAGAAACGACGCAGGAATACTTCCGTATTTCAAGGAGTTTCTGTGCGAGATAACGGAAAATCTGCAAGCAGATTGCGTGCAAAGCCGTTAGGCGTGCCTTATGCGGTATTGCCCTTTATATTATACCATAATTGCTGGTGAAATACAAGCCTTTTTTCTATAAACTGCGAAAAAATCAGCCTTTTCCCTTGTCTAAGTACATATCAGGTATCTCTCCTACGATAACAGTTTCGCTTACGGGATAGTCATAGCTCACCACGATATCCGTAGAGTGTGCAGGAAGAATGGCTGTCATTTCTATGGTCACAGTGAAATAAAGGCTGTATTTTGTCTGATTTATCCCTGCTTCCGTTAAGTCGCTTTTAAGCTCTGTTTTTGCCGCACCTATCTGATGAAGCCGCAGTGGTATGTCAAAACCTCTGCCAGTGAGGATATTTATTCCTGAAAGTGTGCCGATTGGTACGCTGAGTTTTGTACCCTCAAGCTGTGAAAGGCTTTCGTTCACAGCCCTTGAAACACTGCTTTGAAGCCTGTTCACAGCGTTCGTATCGCTGTTTATAGATGTTATCCTGCCGTCAGTTTCAGATATCTTTATATAACTGCTTTGCGGCAGTTTTTCCAGCTCTCTGCTTATGGCCGCATTTATCACGTCAAGTGCCGCCTGCTTGCTTTCAAACTCGCTTATTTCGCTGATGTGCCTTGAAAGCTGTGCAAAAAACACCGTCGTGAGCAGTGCAAGAACAACGATAAAAGTCAGCAGTATATATGAAAGTCTGTTCTTCAAAGAACGCTTGTGGACACTCAAAAAAATCACCGCCTTTGGCTTATTATATACCAAAATGCGGTGATATGTGATTATTTTACTTTAATTCAACGATAGTTACGCCGTCCTCGCCCTCTCCGTAAACGCCTTTTCTGAATGATTTTACAGACGGGTGGTGTTTAAGCGCACGCCTTATGGCGTCACGGAGAATACCAGTGCCTCTGCCGTGGATTATGGTGAGCATCGTCACTCCTGACATGATAGCGTCAGAAATAAACTGCTCCATTTCGTGAACGCCCTCGTCAGCGGCATAGCCCCTGATATCAAGCTCGGTGGATACCTTTCTTGTCATGCGGCTTTCGATGCCGCTTTTGGATACGCCGCCTTTTTTCACAGGCTTCTTTGCCTGCTTTTGCGGCTGTTGTTTTTCAATAAGCTGAAGCTTCTTTACATCTATCTTGGTTTTCATTATGCCTGCCTGAATGAAGCACATTCCGCTGTTGTCAGGGGGCGTTATAATGATACCCTTTCTGTTTGTGTCAACGATAAGCACGTTGTCGCCCTTTTTCAGCGGTCTTGGCAGCACATATCCCTCGTTCCTGCTTTCAGAAACAGGGTTAGCCTCGCTGTATAGCTTGTTCATTGTGGACTTCTGCTTGTGCCTTGCATCAATGGCTTTCTGAGTGAAGTTCGGATTTTCTTTCTCTTTTCTCAGCTTGTCAAGCTCGTCAACAAGCGCCTGCGACTCACGCTGAACACGATTTACGATCTGCTGAGCCTCACGTCTTGCCTTTTCCAGCTCGGCTTCTTTCTGGTCGTAGAATTTTTCTTTCTGCTCTGCAAGCTCTTTTCTGAGAGCCTCGCTTTCCGCACGGTATTTCTCCGCAAGCCTGTTGTTTTCTTCAAGCTGCATTCTTGTGCGTTCAAGATTGTCTATGATAGTTTCAAACTTTCTGTTATCCTCAGAAATAAGCGACTCAGCGTACTTGATTATATCCTTGTCGATACCAAGACTTTCAGAGATAGCAAAAGCGTTGGACTTACCGGGTGAGCCTATGATAAGCCTGTATGTCGGGTGCAAAGTCTGCACGTCAAACTCGCATGAAGCGTTCTCAACATCAGGGGTGTCGATAGCATACATTTTAAGCTCCTGATAGTGAGTAGTTGTAACAAGGGTCGCACCGAATATCCTTATGCGTTCGATTATAGCTACCGCTAGTGCTGCGCCCTCCACAGGGTCAGTGCCTGAACCAAGCTCGTCAAGAAGCACAAGGCTTTCGCTGTCTGCTTCGTCAAGTATGGTCTTTACTCTGCTTATGTGAGAAGAGAATGTAGACAGATTGTTTTCTATAGACTGCTGGTCGCCGATATCAACGAGCACGTTTTTATATACAGATATCCTGCTTCCGTCTGACGCAGGGATAAGCAGACCGCACATTGTCATAAGCGTGAGCAGACCCACAGTTTTAAGCACAACTGTTTTACCGCCCGTGTTAGGACCTGTTATTATCAGGGAGTGATAGTCAGTGCCAATAGAAAAGTTTATAGGCACGACCTTTTTGGGGTCGATAAGAGGGTGACGTGCCTTGTTCAGCACGATAACACCGTCATTGGATATCTCAGGGAGCATTGCTCTCATTTTTGCACCGAGGTTTGCCTTTGCAAAATAAAGGTTAAGCTCTGTTACCGCATTGTAGTTTGAAATGAGCTGGTCTTTCATTTCGGCACATTCCATGGAAAATTCAGCGATTATCCTGTGTATCTCGTCCTGCTCCTGACCCTGCAAAATTCTGATATCATTGTTTGCCTCCACAACTGACATAGGCTCTATAAAAAGCGTTGAGCCTGTTGCGGAAGTGTCATGAACAAGACCGCTGACATTGCCCTTGAACTCAGTCTTTACCGGAAGAACGAAACGTCCGTCACGCATTGTGACGATGCTCTCCTGCAAATATTTCTGAGTGCTTGGGGATTTTATCATCTTGTCAAGGGTTTCTCTTATCTTAAGCCCTGAACGTGTTATCTTCTGTCTTATGCTTCTTAGCTCCGCACTTGCGTCGTCAGAAAGCTTTGTGTCATCTATGATAGCCGTTTCAAGTCGCTGCTGCAGATACTTGTTTGGATAGAGCATCTCAAAAAGATATGAAAGGGAAGTGTCCTTGTTCTCACACTGCTCATACCAGTGGTGAAGCTCATAGGTCTGCGCAAGCAAGCGTCTTATCTGGATAAGCTCTCCAAGAGAAAGCACACCGCCTGCTTCGGCTCTTTTGATGTAAGTTGATACGTCGTTTATGTTGTAAAAATTCGGCGTGCCGTATCTCACGCTGAGTTCAAGTGCTTCGGCGGTCTTGCCTGTTTCTTTCTTGACCGTGTAAAGATCAGAACAAGGCTTTATCCCCAAAGCCATTTTTTTCGTTTTTTCGTTGGAGCATTCTTTTGAAAGCATTTCAAGAATTTTGTTCAGCTCCAGCGAATCATAAAATCTTTCGTCCATTATATATACCTCAAAATATGACAATAGGCAAAGCTACGTAATGCCTACAAAAGTCTGTAAAAATCAAGCGACGGAAACTTGCCTTTCAGATTATATCTAACAAACCGCTCTGTAAAAGCGGTCAGCTTTTTCTGATATCTTTCGCTTATCTTGAAAGCAAAAAGCCGCTCATATTCCGTCAGTGCAATAAATCGGACTATGTATAGCATAGTCCTGTCTAATTCAATATCGTAAATGCTGTCAGGATTGTAACAGCACTTGTCACACTCCAAGACCCCTGTTGACAGATTGAAGTGCATAATGTCAGCTTCATACGCCATGCAAACCGAACAGCCAAGAAGCGCAGGTCTTAATCCTGCTTCGCACAGCAGACGAAACTCAAATATAGATTTGAGAAGTTCGTCATCCCTGTCGCCTTTATCGAGAAAATAAAGTGTGTTCAGCGTCAGCCGCATTATCTCGTCACAGCCGCTTTCCTCTGTTCGTATATACATGAGAAGCTCAGAAAAGTAAGAGGCAAGAGCCGTTTTTTTAGGGTCCAGCCTGATGTTGTAAAAAAGCTTCTCTGATTCACTGCTATTGAGAAAAAACATTGATTGGTCTTTAGCGTTCTTCTTTTCCTCAACGCACAGCTTAGAGTATGCAAAAAGCTGCGTTGATGACGCATTTTTAGTGCTTTTCCTGCCTCCACGAACAAATATATCTATGACTCCACGCTCTGCTGTGAGAACAGTGACGGATTTGCTTGTTTCGCCCCTGTCATTTTCCTTCAGTATCAGTCCCATAAAGGTCAGCATTGTCAGTATCCTCTTTTCTGTGTGCGGCATATGTGAGATAATCCTCTATCCTGCCGCTTTCAAAGAACTTGTCCCATAAAGTCATGATATTCACCGCCTTACTGATATTATCAGCTTTTTTGGCGGTCATTATAAGCGGAAAAATATGTTGCCTTTATTCCAAACCAAAATTCTTTATCATGCCCTCACGGTTTCTCCAGCCCTCTTTTACCTTGACCCAGCACTGGAGATTTACTTTTATCTGGAAGAAATCTTCAAGGTCAGCTCTTGCTTCCTGACCTATCTTTCTAAGCATAGAGCCGCCTTTTCCAATAAGAATACCCTTGTGTGACTCTCTCTCGCAGTAAATAGTAGCGGTAACGTCAAGTATAGCTTCACCGTTTCTATTTTCACGCTCGTTAAGATGTTCGATAGTCACAGCTATGCCGTGAGGAACTTCGTCATTAAGGTTATTGAGTGCCTTTTCTCTTATTATCTCAGCCATTATGACCTTTTCAGGCTGGTCTGTGAATTTATCATCAGGGAAGTAGTGCGGACCCTCCACAGCATTCTTTTCAAGATCTTCCATAATAATATCGAGACCGTCCTTTTCAAGAACGCTCACTGGTACGATATCTATAAAATCAAAAAGCTTTGAATACTCTGCTATCACTGCGATAAGATCCTCTTTGTTTTCAAGAAGATCTATCTTGTTCAGCACAAGTATCACCTTAGTCTTGCCTGTCTTGAAGCCCTTTACAAGCTCACGCTCGTTTTCGGATATTTTCTTTGTGCAGTCAGCCATAAGGATAATAAGGTCAACCCCTGCCACAGACTCGTTCACAGCGTTGAGCATATGCTCGGAAAGCTTGTTTTTAGCCTTGTGCATACCAGGTGTGTCCATGAAAACGAACTGTGTTTCTCCCTTTGTGAGAACACCTGTTATCTTTGTTCTTGTTGTCTGCGGCTTGTCGCTCACTGCGGCTATCTTTTCGCCCACAAGTGCGTTTAGCAATGAGGATTTGCCTGCGTTCGCACGTCCAACAATGGTGACGAACGCATTTTTTGAATTTGCATTTTTCTTGTTCATATATATTTTTCCTTATCTTTTTTATCTTTGTCAGCAGGCGTTTTGAATACCCATACGAGCCACAGTATCACACCTGCGGCTAAAGCTATCCCTAGCCATATGTTTCTTGCAAAATAAGAGGCTATCGCCATAAAAGCATAATAGTCCCAGAATATCCTTATTCCCACAGCCACAGAAGCTACCGCCGCAATGAGAACAGCCCCTGCCGCACAGTCTTTAGCCTTTTTAGCAAGGGGGTTTTTATCTTTACACGCCATATCCACAGCGGCTTCAACAGCCGTGTTCACAAGCTCTAGTGAAATAACAAGCCCTATGCAGATATAAACTGCGGCAGTTTCGGCGGCGCTAAGCCCATAAAATCGCATTAGCAGTATCACAAGCACTGCAACGCCAATGTGAAAACGCATATTGCGCTCTGTTTTTATACAGCTCACAACGCCCTCAAAGGCATAAACAAAGCCCTTGAAGAAACGTCCTATCCCTGTTTTACCTGTGTTCATGCTCGCCTAAAAAAGTGGCGTCACGGGATATGCCCAGATTGCCAAGTATAGCTTCTTCCTTTTCACGCATTATCCTCTCCTGAAGATTGCTTTCTTCATGGTCATAGCCAAGGAGATGAAGCATTGAATGTACTGTCAAAAAGCCTATCTCTCTTTCAAGAGAGTGACCATATATCTCAGCCTGACGGTAAGCAGTTTCAAGGCTTATGACTATATCTCCCAGCAGGAAAGCACCTGTTTCGTGGTTCATGTCAAAATCACCGTTCTCGCCAAGAGGAAAGCTCAGCACGTCTGTTGAGCGGTCTATGTTTCTATGCTCCTTGTTAAGCTCATGTATCTGCTCGTCATTCACAAAAGATACAGAAACTTCAAAATCATCATTGTGGCCCTCATATTCCAACACAGCATGGCAACAGCGTCTTACAAGAAGCCTTATGCCAACAGGAATCTTTACCTCTGTCTGGTTGTTGGTTATCATTACTTTTACCTTGCCCATTACTTTTTCACATTCCTTTTTTGTTATATTTTTCATAAGCAAGGATTATGTCCTGCACAAGCTTGTGACGGACAACGTCCTTGTCGGTAAATCTGTTTATTGATATATCGTCAATGCCTTTGAGTACGTTCATTGCCTGAATAAGTCCTGACTTTCTCTGGTCAGGCAGGTCTATCTGCGTTATATCGCCTGTTATGACTATCTTTGAGTTGAATCCAAGACGTGTAAGGAACATCTTCATCTGCTCGTGAGTGGTGTTCTGCGCTTCATCAAGGATAATGAAAGAATCGTCAAGAGTGCGTCCTCTCATGTATGCCAGCGGAGCGACTTCGATACAGCCGCGCTCCTGCTGTTTAGCGAAAGTGTCAGGACCGAGCATTTCAAAAAGTGCGTCATAAAGCGGTCTGAGATATGGGTCTACCTTACATTGCAGGTCGCCCGGAAGAAAGCCCAGCTTTTCTCCTGCTTCAACCGCAGGACGTGTGAGGATTATCTTCTCTACCTCGTGCGCCTTGAAAGCTTTTACCGCCATTGCCACCGCAAGATAAGTCTTGCCCGTTCCCGCAGGACCAATGCCCATGACGATAGTCTTTTTCCTTATTGCTTCAACATATCTTTTCTGACCGAGAGTTTTCGGCTTAACGAGCTTTCCGCTCACCGTTACGCACACGCCGTCATCAGACATATGCTTTATCTCATACTGCTTGCCCTCACGCACAAGTGTGAAAACATATCTTATAGTCTGCTCAGTGATAGCCTCGCCCTTGTTGATAAGAGCAATAAGACTGTTTATAGCCTCCGAGGCGTTAAATACGTTCTCCTCATCGCCTGTTATCTTGATATCGTCACCTCTGCCGAGAATCACAACATTATACTCTTTTTGGATAAGATTAACATTCTCGTCATAATTGCCGAAAAGGCTGAGTACAGTTTCCATTCTGTCCACGCTGATAAGTTTTTCCGCCATTAGCACAACTTCCTCTTTTTTTGTTCTGATATACCTATTATACAAAGCTATTATATCACATTTTTCCTCTGATTGCAACAATCTCAGTAAGATTTAACACTTTTTTTATGCACCTTTTCACACTTTTTGATCATTTCTTAATAAAAAATTCCACCTCTCTGCAAAGCTCGCCGTATAGGGTGTATGTTACAGTAGCGGTTACTCCGTTTTCTGTCACATTATCCTCAATATGTCGGTCTTTTATCTCATAGTCTGAGAGAAAATTTTCCTCATATAAATACGCCTTTTCATGAACGGCATCAAGTGCCTGCTGTTCTGTCAGGGTGTCTTGTGAAAATTTATATTCTTCAAGTTCGCAGGTGGTTATGCCAAAAGGCATTTCAAGTCCGAAAAGCGACAGAGGAGAATATCTTTGCTCATTTTTCCAGTAACCCTCAGGCTTTGAGAAAAAAAGAGGGATATCAGCGTCAAACACAGTGAAAAAACGCTTTGTATCTCTCTTGCCTGTCGTCTTTTCTGCCTTGTACTCAAAGGGCTGTGTGAATGTGACAGTGCGCTCAAAAGTGCCTAGTATCTTACCCTTGGAGCGTGCATAGCTTGTCTTTGTTTCAACGTTTTCCTTGCCGTCTATCCAGCTTGATTTTGATGTGATGATCTCACCGCCTACAACGATATCGCCCTTTGTCACACCGCTTCCCACAGGTATCTTTAGCTGTCCGTCATAAACCTCGACTTTTTCGATAACTCCGTTTTCGCAGGCAACAAGATTTGAGGGATAGCGGTTTGACTCACGCTTTGTGTCCCCCTCAGTTTCGATAACGTCGATTATCAGCGTGTCACCCTTGCGTGTTATGCCTGCCCATGATATGCCTTCCACTTTTTGCTTTAACGCACGTTCTGTGACTATGAGATCAATGCTTGGAATATAAGTGCCGGTTTCAACGCCCTCCTCTTTAAGCACCGACATAACGCCTTTTCTGATATTTTCATCATCACTGAGTATGTCAAACCTCACCACCACGTTTGATAGATAGAAGCACGAAAGCATGACAGTCGCAGTGCCTATGACAAGTCCTCCTCTTCCGAAAAGACGTTTTGCAAGAACAAAGCTTCCGTGACGTTTTGTGGCGGTGCATTCAAGCCCAAGTTCATCGCATAGTCTTTCAAGTGCCTTACAGTGTTCCGCAGGCATACGCAAAGTGAGCTTTCCGTTCTTTTCACACATTTTGCTAACGGGAAGCTCCTTTGACATTATCCTGCGGAAAAACTTGGTGAAGCTGTCCCCTGTGATAACATAATCTATATAACCGAAAATCATTATCCTCTCTCCCTGATACTTTTTGACACAAGCTTGACCGACTCTATTTTTCCTCTTATCTCCACGCTGTCGGAGCAGAAATTTGACATTGTTAGTCCGCTGCCCCATATCTCTATCTCAAAAGAGCCTGTCAGCACCTTTGCCATTATCTCACTGCACTCAACTATCTGCTTGCAGTTTTCGATAACGGCGGCTCTGTCGTCAGTTATGCTTATGTATGAGCTTAGTGCGGTCAATTCTTTTGTCATGCCGAAAAAGCTTAAAAATGGTATCTTCTTCATTTTTGCGTCCTCCGTTCATTGTCTTATGCTTAATTATATTATTAGACAGACTGACATATACTTAAAAAGTAAAAGTAGGGAGGTAATAAAAATGTTGAAAAGACTTGCAAAGGAGCTTTGCGTATACATACTTGCGGGGGTGGTCATATGGTTCTGCATTATCACCATATCAGGGGGCGAGAGCGTAAAGCTTGGTATCTCCGAAGCCGTTGACCGCTGTATGAATATCATAATCCCGTCGCTGTTTGTTTTTATGGCGCTGTCGCAGATACTTGTTTCAAGTGGACTTTACTACTGCTGTCTCTTATACACATCTCCGAGCCCACGAGACACTCGCTAATCTCGT
>ENA-UAMT01001179-UAMT01001179.1-human-gut-metagenome-genome-assembly--contig:-NODE-1179-length-9501-cov-4.273978_pt1 | contig 9501 bp, 5 predicted proteins | sample MGYA00243286_ERZ654505 | MGnify/ENA primary metagenome ERZ654505 (study PRJEB26926, sample SAMN06164656) | human gut metagenome | biome: ENVO:00009003; feature: ENVO:2100002; material: ENVO:00002003...
AGCTTCGTCGGCAGCGTCAGATGTGTATAAGAGACAGGTAATAGATACTCCAATGATAGATTTTGAAAAATCTAGAGGAAGATTGAAGTAACATTATACTCCGGGAAGTGTTTCCGTTGATAATCACAGGGGAACTTCTGCAAGTTTAGGCTATAGGATAAAGTCAAAACATTGACAATGCTATCATTTAGTTCTGCCATTCTGAGCTTTGCGAAGAATCTGTTAACATAAAGTAGATGTAAACACTTCCTTCACTACGCTCAGGATGACAAAATGACAAGACTACCGAGCCATTGGGAATAACCCTTCTGCGCATATGTTTTTTGTGCAGGAAGGATAAGTTACGTATGGCATCAGAACTTAAAAAGTCCACTTCTTCCACACCATTCATTTCCACCACCACGGTATGGGGCGGATGGTATAAGTATGGCTGCTGCCATCGGCATACTCTTCCAGCTTCCCGTCACCCCATTTGATGAGCCCGGTCAAGTCGCCGGGAGGTGTGCATTTGTGATATACCTTCCTCGCTTTTTTATTAGCCTTAAGACTTGTTTTCACTCTTCCATTTTTCGGCATATTCATTCAGGATTCTGCGAATGCTCAGCCCTATTTTGATGTAATCTTTCTCATTAAGATTGGCTAAAGAAACTCGTATGCTCCATTCAGGTCCGTCGAATCCCCCTCCGTTCAGCACTACCAATCCGGTTTCTGTTGCCAGACGAAAGACCACATTTAGTGGATTATATGTTGATTTCAGGTAATGGACGAAATCATCGCCATAGAATTTCTTTGCCCATACCAGCATATCTATTTCCGAATAATATCCGGCACGAAGCGGGTCATCGGGTAAAATAAATCCGGTATTATCCCATAATGCTTTCAGTCTGCTATGAATCAGGTTAAGCATGGCATGACGATATTTATCCTCTTTATCAAGCAATGAGAAAGCAGCAAACAATGACATTTGCATTTGTTGTGGAAGTGACAGTCCGGCGGTGTGGTTTAGAGCAACCTGACGGCTGTCGGCCACCATGCGGTCAATGAATTTCATCTTTTCTACATCTGTAGTCAAAGAACCGTATCGTTTGGCAAGTTCACTTTTGCGTTTACGGGGTAAAGCGGCAATCAGCTTGTCGAATACATTATTTTCGTGGATGGCATTGACGGCTATGCGCCATCCCGTAGCTCCGAAATACTTCGAGAATGAATATACGCAGATGGTATTGAACGGTAAATCTGCCAACAGACTTCTAAATCCGGGAACAAAAGTTCCATAGACATCATCTGTTATTATCATCAGGTTTGGATTCCAACGATTTACTACGTCTTTGATGGCATCTACACATTCCTTGTTCAGCTCGTAGCTGGGCGGATTGCTCGGGTTAATTACAAACAGGGCTTTGTACTTCGGGTCACGCAACTTGTTGATATCCTCTACTTTGTATTGCCAGGTGTGCAAGCCGTTTTCGTCTATCGTGTCAGCGCTGATGTTCAGTACGTCATAATCGTAACGAGTCAGTTCGGGTATTTCGATGTATGGAGTAAAGGCAGGAACCATCAAAGCGATGCTGTCTCCGCGGTGCAATAGGAAGTTTTCTTCTAACGAATCGAATACATAGCACATGCCTGCCGTACCGCCTTCGGTGGCAAAAAGGTCAAAGTTGCCTTGAGGGGGACGTCCGTCACACATTTCCCGATTCAGATAGTCGCGTACAAGTATTTCCGTATACTTCAGGATACGGTCAGGCATCGGATATTGGTTGCCTGCCATACTTTCGGCCCACTCATGTACTAAGGAATCAGGATCGACTGCATGTTCCATCAACATATAATTATAAGTACGCTTCAACAGACCGATTCCCGGTTCGCCTTCATGGGTTTTCAGCCACAGCTCAAACCGTTGGGCAATACCTTCTTTCTGAGGAATACCGGCTATTCCTTCAGACATATCCATGACACGTCGAGATTCTGCAATGGCAAAAGATCCCAAAATGAAGAAGGCTTCACGAGCTTCGGTGGCAATCCAGTTGGGGTTTCCTCTGCCGGCATTCAGCATGACGTGTGCCATCTTCTTCACACTTTCATCTGCCATTTCTATCAAACGGTTCTTGAGCTCAAACGGACTGATTTTTTCCAAGTTCTTGTCCATTTTCGCTACGCTGCTCTTATCGCTTAAATATTCCATAATGTTATAAGGTTTAGATGATTACATTAATAAAATAATGACTACTCCCCAAATAATGAGAAGGGTGTTCCCCACGGCGTAGGTCACGGTATAGCCGAGCGATGGGGTCTCACTGTCTACTGCTTCCTGAATAGCTCCCAGTGCAGCAGTGGTAGTTCGCGCTCCGGCTGTGCATCCCAATGCCAGTGCAGGATGGAAGTGAAATACATATCGGGCCAATATCAGTCCTAGCAATAAAGGCAATGAAGTGGCAAGGATGCCGATAATAAAAAGCATTGGTCCTACTTCTTTCAGTCCTTGGATGAAACTGGGACCTGCAGAGATTCCTACGACGGCTATAAACATATTCAATCCTACATTATTCAATACCCATAGAGAGGATTCCGGAATTTGTCCGAATGTGGGGTGTTTACTGCGCAACCATCCGAATACCAGACCTGCAATCAGTGCTCCTCCACTTGTGCTGAGACTGATGGGAACTCCGCCTATGTGAATGGCCAAGGCGCCGATAACTCCTCCTATTAAGATGCCGATGCCGACAAATACCATATCGGTAGCATTGGTAGGCCGGTCGATATATCCTAATTGCTTAGCAGCTGTTTCTACTTCTTTCTTCAGTCCTACCAATTCTAATGTATCACCTGAATCGACCATGGTTTGGGCAAACACGGGAATATCAATACCCGCACGTTTGATGCGTCTTACACTCACTCCATGCATGAAAGGTTGCTTACGAATGAATTCAAGTTTTCGGTTGGCATACGGTTTCTTATGTATCATGACCGGCAATACCTCTACAGGGAAATCAAGCAACTGGGGATCTATCACTTCTTCGCCAATCCAATCTTCTTCTCCTATGGCAAATTCACGACGTCCACTTAATACTACTTCGTCACCTTTTTGTAATAATTGTCCCGGAAGAATTTCGTTAATAATGGTATGATTATGCCTCATTCTTTCAACAAACAGCCTTTTCCCTTGCGAAATAAAGTAAGATTCGAGTTGCTCTACCGTTTTACCGTTTCCAAACCAATCGTTTTCTATGGTATAAGCACGGAATACGACCGGTCGGCGAGCATGTTCGAAGCCGGGTTCATCGGCCTCACTCGTTCCCATTTTTGCTTCCAGTTCTTTACAGGCAGCTTTTACTTTTTCCAGTCCGCCCAACATTTTCGGACCCAAAGAAGAGAGTACCCATGCTGACCCTGCAGTTCCGTAGATATAGGTAACAGCATAGGCTACGGGAATAATATTTATCATATTGTTTTTCTGCTCTGTGCTGATGTTTAAGCCATTGATGGTGTCGTCTGCTACTCCGATAACAGCAGAAATGGTTTGTGCACCTGCCAGTAATCCGGCTGCTTCGCCTGCATTATATCCCATTATAAGTGCTAAAATCCAGGTTATAACCAAACAGCCAACGCACATTAAGACGGCAAATCCCACTTGTGGCAAGCCGTCTTTTTTTAATCCACGAAAGAATTGCGGTCCCACTTTGTAACCGATGGCAAATAAAAATAGTAGAAAGAAAACCGATTTGACCGGCTCTTCAATGGTGATGTTGAGTTGACCTACCAGTACTCCGACCAAAAGTACGCTGGTGACGATTCCCAGACTGAATTGTCCTACTTTGATTTTACCAATCCAGAATCCTGCGGCAATAGTGAGAAAAATAGCCAGTTCTGAATGTTGTCTTAATAGATGTATTACCCATTCCATATATTCTTATTTCTTTTATAATTGCAATCTACAACAGAAGGGATAAAAAGAAGTTGAGTTAAAATCATCCAAATTGTGCATAGTTCTAATATTTTTTGTTTTATTTGCACAGATAGGATGATTGAAGTATGAAAATTGAAGCGATTGTAAAATATATTGTAGTGAGCTTCTTACTGTTTGCAAACTTGAGTTGTAAAGAAAATAAAGACGAAACACTTATAGCAAAAGTAACTGACCTGACAGAAGAAGAAGAGGTTATATCGGATATAGAGTATGATGGTGACGGCAGAATAATACGTTATGGTGATACTCCGATAGTGTATGCGGGCGATAAGGTAACCATAGGAAAAATGGATTGCCTTCATTCGGGAAATAAGCTTTGCTCGGTAACTTTTAAAATGGCTAAAGGCAAGGCGATAGAAAGTCGTACACGTTGTTTGTTGAAAAGAGGTTCGGAAACATGGGACGTTTTTAAGACTTCGACTTATGAATACGGAGCTGATACATTGTGTATCAAGTCGGACTATTTTGGAGTGGAAGGAAATGATTTCTTAAAACGCGTCTGTACGAAATATATATTTGGTGATGATGGAAAACTGATGGAATCCATTACCTCACATCATGAATTAAATGACAGTACTTATGTGTGTGTGTGTCATAGTTATTATAATTATGATAATCATATTAATTATCGGGCAAATTTGAATATACAGGCTTATGTAATGGATAGTGATGGCTTGGATGGCTTTTTCTATTTTTTACTAAACTTGGGGGATTTCAGGGTAGATACAGTTTTGCCCAATGATATCGGACGTTGTGTAAATCATGGTGCTGAGACTTATAACGTGCATGCTAACTATAGATTGGATGATGAATCTCCGATAAAGATAGAAGTCCTGTATAATTATACAAAACTTCTGTCTCGTATCGAATTGTCTTATAAGTCATTAAAGTAGTTCATCCAATAGGATATAGATATCTTCTTCCGAAAATCCTTTTTCAATAAGGTATTTTTTGTCTTCCAAATAGAAGGTAAGGAACATGTTACGGTCTTCGCACATACTCTGTGCTTTTTGATAATAGTTGATAGCCGTTTCGATATTTCCTAATGTATAGTATAAATGTCCTGCATTCATCCAGTCTTGCATTTTGGGCTTGGTAGCCTGAAGCAGTAGATCATAATATTTACGTGCTTCTTCATATTTGCCGATAACAAATGAACCCCAGCCGATAGCACGGCGTGCATTATTGGGATTTTTTTCCAGGTATTCCACTTTAAAGAAGTACCCCAAAGCCTCTTCGTATCTTTTCAAGGCTACCAGACATTGACCAATCTGTAAGGACAGGTTTAAATTGTCGGGCTGAACAATTTCTACTTTTTTGAAGTATTGCAATGCCTGTTCAGGCATGCCCAGCTTATGGTAACACAAGGCCAGATGACGGTTAGTCCATAAGGCATCCGGGGCAATGATATCAGCTTGTTTATAATAACTCAACGCTTTATCGTAATTTCCCAATTTCTGGAGGGAATAACCGGCTTTCTGCCATAACTCGGAGTTGGTTTTATTCTCTTCAAGCAGGATGCTGTATAGCTGGAATGCTTCCTCCATATAATCTTTTTGGAAGAAATAATCTGCCAACTTTTTCAGTTCTTCAGGTTGGGTTATTGCTTTTTTAAGGCTGTTATATTTCCACAGTTCAAAGCGGCTTTCGAAGATGTCTTTTTCTTCGGAACGGCGAGACCATAATTTGAAGAAGCGATATAAATCATGAATATACTGGCGACTGATATTCTCTTTTTTCAAGGTGGACTTCGTCATCTTTGTTATCTGTTCCAGCTGTTCTTGCGATACAGAGCTTTGCTCGTTCATCTGATGTATCATCAGCTCTCTTTGTGATTCAGGCATTTGTATCAAGCTGAAACAGAAAGAATATTTATCTGAATTGCAGAAGGAATCGCTATTGAGTATAATGTCCAATAAGGACATTCTCTTTTCTTCATTATCTCCAAATATGGTAACAATATCGGGAAATTGGCGGTCGAAAGGATAGAACCAATGTGACATTTGGCGGAAAAAAGGGAACTGCTTTAGTTGAGAGAATGTGCTCATATAAACATCAGCTCCCTCCATTTGTAATTCGCCCATTTCACGTAATTTGTCAGTAATGCCCGATTTGTCAATCCAGTTTTCCCATTCCGGGTTAAGATCATCGGAGTCTTCTGTTTCATCGAACCCGATTTTGTTGGCGTTCCCAATGCGCGGATTTCTCATCATTTCGGGAATGATTTCTTCCCGCATCTTCCTGTCTATTTTCTGTGTCTCGCGTGAAAGCTGCAATTGAATCTGTATGGTATGCAGGTTCTTAATAAAATCAGCATCTTCATTGAGTAGTGAGAGCTTTGCACGTGCTTCGGGATACATCATGATACGATGTTCATGGAAAAGTGCAGTTATCACTATACCTACGATAGCACGTTGGTTCACCATAGGATCAGGGTGATTATACGCTTCGAGGAGCAGCATATATTTTCGTATATCAAAAATTCTGGATTGGCTCATCGTGACGGCACTGATGAAGACGCAAAGATCATTGACCGGTACCAGAAGTGAATTGAGCAGTGTCTGGGCTTCCTGTGCTTCGGCTTCCGTCCAATATAAAGAAACCCAGGTTCTTTCGAATAACTCGTTGAGTGCTTTTTCATGACGTTCGCGTATTCCTGCCAATTCTGATTTACAGCGATTGGCATCACTGTAAATCAGAGGAGCTGTCGCTGCATCTTCCGTATAGGCTTCCAATTGCATTTGCAGTTCGGAAAGAGTATGCGGTTTAGCGTGCTCATAAGTGCGTATCAAATCATAATATAAAGCAAAAGAAGATGTACTGTTTTTCATGATATGTGTCCGTTCTGCCATTTCGTAAGCCGATCGGAATATTTTATTATACATATCCTTTTGTTTGGGATCTTTTATGCCCTTTGCGTTGTATTGCAACATCAGATCGTATGTCGTTTGCAGTGTTTCTACGTCAGTACGCAGCTGCCAGCTGGAACATTGGCTGGCCATGGCATGGATTTGTACCAATGCTTCTTTCAAACGATGATTTTCGAGTAAATTGAAAACGTATTCTATTTCATTATGCATATTAGCCATAAGTTATATTTCTATTTATGTGTAAAACAACCGGAAGCCCTTTTAAGTTCTCATTTCAGCCAAGTGGCACGTTTCCATATGTATTCCATCGGTCCGTGTGAATGATGGCTCATCCACCAGCGGCAGAATGTAAACTGCAAGATGAAGAATGCGATACCCGCCAGGCAACTGACAGTGATACCACATTGGTTGTGAAGAGCAAATCCCCAGTTATAGTATAACATAGAACCTACTATGCTTTGAGTAATATAGTTGGTAAGACTCATCTTTCCGTATGGAGTGATTTTCATTAAAAGATAATGCATATTTGTATTATAGAATGCAAAGATAACTCCCGAAACCAATACCAACATGAATGAGAAGTTAGAAAGCGAGGTGATGATAAGTGATAAAGGGGTCAATATTGATTTATTGACAATGAATGCCGGCAACATATTGCCTAATCCGTATAAAGGAAAGAATGCGATAAGTGCACCGGCAAGTATTTTATTCCATACCTTCAAGTTCTCTTTTTGGAATAGTCCGCGTCGTCCGATTAACATACCCAACAAAAACAAAGCTGCCGTTTGGAATACACGTCCGTGATCCCATGCCCAGGCAAGACTGGCTATTTGTCCTTCCCATAAATTCACCCGGACTGTTTCCAAAAACGAACCATGACTTTGTACGGCAAAGGTGGCATCCCAAAAGCTGCGGGTGGGAATGGCCGGAGTAATGAAAGACGGGTCCAGGCAGGCACGTATTACATAGTAAAGTGGCAAAGGCTGTATCAATAGCACGCAAGCGAGAAGGAATACCCATTTGTCTTTCAGACGGCAGGTGAGGGGCAGGATAAAACCTACCAGTGAATAAAGTACCAGCACTTCCGCGGTGAAGAAGCTGGCATTGATATTGCCTATTAAGAATAACAGGATGAGCCGCCAGCAGAAACGTAATCGGAAATCGTTGCCGCGCATGCGCTGATTATCGTTCTGAATAAAAAAACTAAAGCCGAAGAGAAGGGCAAATACGGCATATGCCTTTCCGCCGAACATGAAGAATAATCCATTCCAGATTGCTTTGTCCGTAAAGTTGAGCCAGTCACTCTGCGTGGTTGTATCTGGAAATGAATAGAAATTAAAATGCTCAATGGAGTGCAGAATGATGATTCCCATTACTGCCAATCCGCGTAGCACATCGGCTACATCTACACGTGCGTGTCCTTTAATTGTGCTTATTACTTTTGTTTCCATGATTTAAACATTGAGTCACAAAAGTAAGTAAAATCTTAAATAGTTGGCTATAATTAGAGGAAGTAATAAGAAAATTCTCTAATTTTGTTCCCATCTTAAACGAAGATATGGACATTTCGGAATTACAACGTATATATGCCGGACACCCGAATACTGCGGGATTGGCTGCGTTATTGGAAGATTCCTCGGTGAGGACTATTTTCCTGGGAGGCTTACATGCTTCAGCGACACCTTTATTTATTTCCTCCTTTATCAGAGAAAATAAACAGACGTTTGTTTTTATATTGGGAGATCAGGAAGAGGCAGGTTATTTTTATCATGACTTGACGCAAGTAAATGGAGAAGAGAATATTTTATTCTTTCCTTCTTCATATCGTCGTGCCATCAAATACGGGCAAAAGGATGCGGCAAATGAGATTCTTCGCACGGAAGTATTGAGCCGTTTGCAGAAAGGTGATACTTTGTGTGTTGTAACCTATCCCGATGCTCTTGCCGAAAAGGTTGTTTCACAAGAAGAACTGACTGATAAAACATTGAAGCTGAGTGTAGGTGAACATGTGGATACTGAGTTTATTGCAGAAGTGCTTACCGGCTATGGGTTTGAGCATGTGGATTATGTGTATGAGCCGGGGCAATATGCAGTAAGAGGAAGCATTATCGATGTTTTTTCTTTTGCTTCTGAATATCCTTATCGCATCGATTTCTTTGGTGACGAGGTGGACAGTATCCGCACTTTTGAAGTGGAGAATCAGCTCTCGAAGGAAAAGAAGCAAAGCATAGCCATTGTGCCGGAACTGACAAAGGCGACGGACAGGAACGGTGTTTCTTTTTTTGAGTTTATACCAAAGGATACCGTATTGGCAATGAAAGATTTCCTGTGGGTACGCGAAAGAATCCAATCCGTCAGAGATGAGGCGCTCTCTCCACAGGCTTTGGCTGCTTATGAAGGGGAGAAGACAGAATTGATGAGTTTGGAGACAAAGTTGATTGATGGTTCAGAGTTTGCAGTTCGTGCGTTAGAGTTCAAAAGAATAGAATTTGGGAATAAGCCTACGGGTACTCCGCAGGCCACTTTGCCCTTTGGTACAAGTGCGCAACCGATTTTTCACAAGAACTTTGATTTGGTAAGCAGTACGTTTACCGATTATCTGGAACAGGGCTATACATTATATCTGTCTCTTATACACATCTCCGAGCCCACGAGACACTCGCT